>Ga0209395_1008630_pt1 | contig 10322 bp, 9 predicted proteins | sample GOMGulsemesocosm_3_FD_184635 | JGI IMG/M metagenome (GOLD analysis project Ga0209395, IMG submission 184635) | Methane-oxidizing microbial communities from mesocosms in the Gulf of Mexico - GOM9D Gulf of Mexico (SPAdes) (version 2) | ecosystem: Environmental > Aquatic > Marine > Cold seeps... | reverse complement strand
ATAGAGTAGTGTTAAATCCTATTTTCTTTGAGTTAGATAAACATAACATCACTGCGCAAGGAGCAACGGAATTAGATAAATTAGTAGCGGTAATGAATAAGTACCCTAAAATGATTATCAAAGCTGCTTCTCATACTGATAGTAGAGGTAAGGATGCATATAACATGGCTTTATCTGACAGAAGAGCGAAATCAACTGCTCAATATGTAATTTCAAAAGGAATTTCTGCAGATCGTATTTCTGGAGAAGGAAAAGGAGAGTCTGAATTATTAAATAAATGTGCTAATGGAGTGAAATGTTCAAAAGAAGAGCACCAAGCTAACAGACGTTCTGAGTTTATCATTGTAAACTTAGATGAAACATTTAAGAAGGACTAAACTAAATTTAAAGTTGTGTTAGTCAATAGCTTTAAGAATAAGTGTCTCATAAATGGTTTATGATTAAGGGGTTAATAATATACTTTGAGATACTTTTGTAAATAGGCCAAATTAATTTTTGGCCTATTTTTTTATAAAATACTTTTGAGTGATTAAAAACTAGTCAAAGGTTTTTCATAATTTCTTCTTACATAGTCTAGGGTATGTTTTAGTAATTCCCCCATATTTTCACTACGTTTAAAATTCACATCTGAAGTAAGTTCATAGGTTTGTTCTTTTAGTAAATTAATGTTTTTTTCTGTAGAAATGGTGTCATTTTTCATACAGTTAATAAGTTCTTTAACTCTAACCTCGAAACTCAAAAATCGTTTCACTATCATAGAACGCTCTTCAACCTTATATTGATCTACGGAAGATTCTGGTAGCTTTTCTTGAACCAATTTTACCATCTCGTAATTTTCTTTAAAAAATTGTGGTCTATATACCTTTAATTTTCCTTCATAACATTGTTGATCAAAATCGATGGCACGTATATTATAAACAACTTGATCAAAGTCATGTATTGGTATAATTACGTAGTTATAGGAACGCATATCACCTAAGTAACGCACCATAGCACGTTCGTTAAACTTAACGAATTCTTTAGCTATTTGCGCTTTTTCTGACTCTGTACATTTTGGAAGCATATTCTTGATAAAAACATCTCCAGCAATACCTGCAATATGTTCTTCTATTAAAGTGTTTTGGTATATTAAAAAGTTAAGATTGTAAGGAGAAAGCATGTGCTCTAATTCTAATCCGTAAACACGAGAGGCGTCATTTTTTTTAACATAGAAATAGGTGAAGTTATCATTTAAAATATTTCTAACTTTTACTCTAAAAGGTTTAGAGTTTCCAAAGGTACAATAGTCTACAGCGTCAATGTTAAGGTACTTTATAATGTCTTCATTTCCATCAGAATATAAAATTGTGTAGACTTTTTTTAAGCTTAAGTCAATTTCTGCTCTTTCTGAATCGGTATAATATACACGAATCCATAAAGTGTCTTCATCATTTTTATCATAAACTGCTACAGAGCCTGCAAAACGCAGTAAATCATCATAGAATATAGGTATTTCACTAACTCTTTTATAATCAATAAGGTAGTCGTTTAGTAGTTTTGAAATAGGAAATGCAGGTTTCTTTTTTGACATTAACTTTTCGTCCATATGCTCCTTTTTTTTCAAAGCTACACAATTTTAACTTTAATCCCATTAGTGGGCTTAATTACCCGAGGCTTACCTCGAATGAAAAATAAGATTGTTAAATTTATACCGTGTGTGCTTGTATCGAAAATATTGATTAATTTGCTATTTTAGACGAACTTATGCAATAGTTATAAATATTAAATATATAAATGAAAAATATTTTCGAAAAATCCAATGCTCAGGAAGTTATCAATCGTATTGATAAATTGGCTCCAGATACAAAAGGAGAATGGGGTAAAATGAATGTAGATCAGATGCTAGCACATTGTAATGTAACTTATGAAATGGTGTTTGATGATAAGCACAAACGTCCAAATGGGTTTGTAAGGTTCATGTTAAAGTTACTTGTTAAACCGGCAGTTGTTGGAGAAAAAACATATCCAAAAAATGGAAATACCGCACCTCAATTTTTAATTAAAGAAAGTAAAAATTTTAAAAAGGAGAAAAAAAGATTGATTGCATACATTAATAAAACCGTGAAATTAGGAGAAGCCCATTTTGAAGGGAAAGAATCTCATTCATTTGGAAATTTAAAAGCTAAAGAGTGGAACAATATGTTTTACAAACATTTGGATCATCATTTAAATCAGTTTGGAGTTTAATTCAACCAGTGGTTTTAATTTTTAAGAAAAATAAATTATTGACAATGAATGTTATCTTTTCGGTTTTATGCTTATTATGTATACAAATATCAAATGCTCAAAAAGCAGCGTTACCAATACTAACCAATTTTAATAAAGTACGTGATTTTACTATCGGTCAGAATCAATCGGAAGCATATTTTACAGCTCAAAGTCCAAATGAAGAGTTGTCAGGTATTTTTAAAACAATAAAAGTAAAAGGGAAGTGGAAAGAAGCTACGTTAGTTTCATTTTCAGGACAATTTAAAGACCTAGAACCTTTTTTATCTCCTGATAGATTACAATTATATTTTGCATCAAATAGACCATTATCAGTTTCGGAAAGTAAAACCAAGGACTTTGATATTTGGGTTGTAGAGCGCAAAACAATTGCTGATGATTGGTCAGCACCTAGAAATTTAGGTACGCCTATAAATTCAGAGCATAATGAGTTTTACCTCTCTATAGCAAACTCAAAGAATATGTATTTTACAAGTGATCGTCCTTCTGCTAAAGGAAAGGATGATATTTTTTTATCAGAATGGAAAAATGGAAACTATCAAGATGCTATTTCTTTGTCATCAGCTATTAATACTGAAAGTTATGAATACAATGCTTACATAGCTCCTGACGAGAGTTTTATATTATTCGGTGGGTATAAAAGGAAAGATGGACTTGGAAGTGGTGATTTATACATTAGCTATAAAGAAGACGGAAAGTGGTCGTTAGCTAAAAATATGGGAGATACAATTAATTCAAAATATATGGATTATTGCCCATTTGTAGATTGGAAAACCAAGACCTTGTATTTTACCAGTAAAATATCAATATTGAAAGCTGATAAAAAACTAAATAGCTCGGAGTTTTTAAATGAAGTTAACAGTTATAATAACGGACTTAGTAGAATATATAAAGTAGATATTAGTACTTTACTAAATGAATTAAAATAACCCAATATGCAATCTAAAGCCACTACAACAGAACAATATTTAGCTGAGTTGACAGAAGAAAGGAAACCAATTATCACCAAACTGCGTCAAATTATTTTAGATAATTTACCAGAAGGTTTTAAAGAAGAGATGTCTTACGGAATGTTAGGCTACGTTGTACCTCATTCATTATATCCATCGGGATATCATTGTGATCCAAAATTGCCATTACCTTTTATAAGTTTAGCATCTCAAAAAGCGCACATTGGATTTTATCATATGGGTATTTATGCTAATGAAGAGCTGCTCAATTGGTTCACTGCTGAATATGAAAAAACAGATATTAAAGTAAAGTTGAATATGGGTAAAAGCTGTATTCGTTTTAAAAAAGAGGCTCATATACCGTTTGAGTTGTTAGGAGAACTTGTATCTAAAGTTACTGTTCATGATTGGATTGAAACTTATGAAAGTAATATTAAAAAGAAAGACTAATTTGAAAATCTATACCAAACACAATTTTTTTAAGCACACGTATTGTGAATTTCAAGAGGTTTCTGAAGACGTCTTTAAAGACAATACGGCACATTATAAAAGTAAATCAGATTCATTATATCATTATACTACAGAAGGGGTATATCGATATTCCGATCATTGGGGGAGAGTAGCAAATTGCAGATGGAAACTCCTAGCTAATGATAATTACAAGAGTCAAGTAAATCATTTAGGATTTGCAAAGTGGTCAGAGTTTTACGCAATTAATGATACTGAAAAACTGTTCTATTTACAAGTTGATTTTGAGTTGAATAAAGTAAACTTTAAACACAAAGAAATTGATTCATCAGATTCAAATTTTCTATTTACCGCACAAGAAGCTCAAAAACGTCAAAAGCATATAAGGGTTTTACTGAAGGAAGAACGTTGGGCAAAATACTTTAATCAGGATATAGAAGACTTACGTAAGGGTATTATCTCTGAATTTATTTCTACGAATAAAACCTTGCAAGAATTAAAATTATCACACAAATAAAAATACTATGCTAGCATAGTATTTTTATGTACCTTTATCCTTTTAAAATTTACTTATGACAAAGCCAACTTTACAAGAATTATTACAAATAGAGCATCCGATAATTATGGCACCTATGTTTTTAGTGTCCAATGTAGCGATGTCTGTAGAGGGAATGAAACAAGGAATTGCTACTTGTATCCCTGCATTAAACTATAGAACTTTAGAAGAATTAAGAACTGCTTGTAAAGAATTAAAAGCTGCGAAAACTGCTAATGGGTCATTCGGGTTTAACTTAATTGTAAATAAGTCTAATCCAAAATTTAAAGGGCAATTAGAAGTGATTTGCGAGGAAGGAGCCGATTTTATTATCACTTCTTTAGGAAGTCCTCAAAGTACTATTGAAGCGTCACATAAAGTCGGTATTAAAGTATTTTGTGATGTAGTAGATGTTGCCATGGCTAAAAAAGTAGAAAGCTTAGGAGGCGATGCTATTATTGCCGTTAATAATGAAGCAGGTGGACATAGAGGGGATTTGACTCCAGAACAACTGATTAAGGCTATTAATGATATTTGTACGATTCCAGTGATTTCTGCTGGTGGAGTAGGATGTAAAGCAGATGTAGATGAAATGATTGCTTATGGTGCAGTAGGTGTATCTGTTGGTAGCCCGTTTATAGCTAGTAAAGAAGCTTCGGTTTCTCAAGAGTATAAGCAAGCTTGTGTGGATTATGGTGCCGAAGATATTATCATGACGGAGCGTATTTCTGGAACACCATGTACAGTGATAAAAACTCCTTATGTAGAAAAAATTGGAACTAAAAATTCTTGGGTAGAGTCTATATTAAACAAGAATAAAAAGTTTAAAAAATGGGTTAAGATGGTTCGTTTTACTATTGGTATGAAAGCTGTCGCCAATGCAGCTAATAAAGCTACCTATAAAACCATTTGGGTTGCTGGACCCAGTATAGAATATACCAACGCTATTTTACCTGTAAAAGATATTGTGCAGAAGTTGGTGAAATAAATGCTATAAACTGTAACAATTTTATATTCAAAATGTCTTTCATTTGTAATACTAAATGAAAAAGAAACTATTTACACTCGAGGTTTTGGTGTTTATTTAGTATGATTTTAAAACTAACAAATGAAAAACCTACTTTACGCACTATTCTTCTTAATTAATTTAAGTGCTTTTTCTCAGTACATAATAACTGGAAAAATAACTAATATTAATACAGAAGCACTTCCGTATGCATCTGTCTATTTACAAAATTCTTATGTAGGTGTTAGCGCTGATGAAAATGGTGTTTATACACTAGAAAGAGAGGAAAAAGGAAACTTCAATAAGCTTGATACTTTAGTAGTATCGTATATAGGGTTTAAAGAGCAAAGACTACCTATTTATTTTGGAACTAATAAACAGTTAATGTTGGATGTTAAAATGTATTCTTCTGATGAGCTATTAGAAGAAATAACCATAACTACAACCAATTATTCTCCTGAAGAAATTATTAAAAAAGCAGTTAAGAACATAAAGAAGAATTATGTCCAAGAAAACATAGTGTCTGATGGTTTTTATAGGGAGTTACTTACAGAAAATGATAAGTGTATAGAGCTCAATGAGGCTGTTATAAAGTTAAACTACGAGGGGTATCCTCGAAACAATGTCACACAAAAAGGGTTTAAAAAATACTGGAGCAAGGGGATGGGGGGCTCAAGTGGCATGTTATCTGAAGTCTTTCGTAATGCTCAAAACTTTACTTATTTTGTAGCCCCAAAAGATGAGGTAGCCATTATATCTTCAAGGGTTTCTAATAATTTAAGCGCTTCTGGCTTGGAACCAGCACCAATTAACGGAGCGGCTGAATTGTTAGGAGCAGATAAAGTAAAGTTCCAATACGATTTTTTAGATCCAAAATTAGTTAATAAATACAATTACAAACTAGAAGGAAAAGATTATGTAGGAGATGAATTGTGTTATGTATTGAGTTTTTATCCCAAAAAAGAAAAATTAAAACGAGTTTACCTAGCCTTTAGCAAGAAAATGAAATTCGCCATTTTTACGGGTAGGATTTATATAACAACAAAAGATTTTTCGGTATTAAAGTATTCATATCAATTTTCTGACTTAGCGGATATATCTGCCCAAAAGGTTCCTTTAATGTTTTCAGATAATGGTGTTTATGAAGTTAGTTATAAAAAATCAAATAATAGGTACAGGTTAGATAAGGTTATAACTAAGCAACGCAAGATTCATAACAATAATGGTAAATCAATTCTATATACTTGTAAAAGGATTTTACAGTTATATAACACTGGAGTTACTAGTGAACTTAAAAAGTTACCAGAAAATGATTTATTAGGTATTATGCCTCAATCAAGTTTGCGATATTTTTCTAATACTTATGATCGTACTTTTTGGGATTCTTTTGAGGAAAGTAAGCACTATCCAAAACTGACTAAACAAGATCAATCAGATTTAGAAAAACATACGTCATTATCTAAACAGTTTGAATATCGAAACATAGCTATTGATTCTTTGCCTGTTCCCCAAGTGCTAAAGAAAGAATATACTCATGTATATGCAAACGGAACGAAACTAATAGACGAATATCATTGGTTATCCAAGAAAAAAGATACAAACACAATTAATTATTTAAGGCAAGAAAATAGTTATGCTCATGATGTATTGCACCGATTAAAAAATTATAAGAAACAATTTAGTTTTGCGAACATCTATAAAAAAGATTCAATAGTAAATAAAACAGAAAAAGCTAAAATAGTTGGAGAGTATTATTGGGAACAAGATGAATTAGGAGATATGATTTACTTTAAAGCATTACCTAATTCCAAAAAAGAACGAATATTTAATAGTTCCAATGCAACAAAAGGTATTTTAAATTACCGTAGGAGGAATTTTGAAGTAAAAAAGAAGCATATAATTTATAACTACACTAAAGATAGTGGTTTGTTTGGAACCTTAATTGTCAAACCTATTGGAAGTAATAAATTGGTAGATAGTATTGCTAATGTATCTAGTTTTATAAGTGTTGATGATTCAAAAATAATATATATAAAACAAGATGCTACAGGAAGATCATATCAGGTTTTTCAACATACTATAGGTGATAAACAAACGAATGATAAATTGCTGTTTTGGGAAAAGGACGAAACGTTTTATTTAGCATTAAAAAAGACAGTTTCAAAAAAACACCTTGTTTTAGTTAGCGAAAGTAAAAGTGAAAACGAAAATTATATTCTCAATTTAGATAAACAATCACTTGAGTTTAAATCGGTGTCTAAAAGAAGGGGAAATCGTTATTATATTGTAGAACAATTTACTGAGGGACCTTTTTATGCACTCGTAAAAGGAACAGAAAATAAAGTAGTACGTATTCCTTTAGGTTTAACTTCAGACAGTAATTTGGAAACCATTTATACAACTAAAAATGTACTTCAAGATTTAAGTGTAACAAAGGATTATATTGTTGTTGCAGAAGATAATAATACAAGATTAAAACTAAAATATTTTAGAAAAGATAAACTAACTAAAATAAAAGAATTCACTTTTAAAGAAAAGGACAATTATTTTGATTTTGGTAAAGTTGAAGGAAATACCATAATAATAAATTATCAAACACCTTTGTTGCCTTTTTCTGAGCGAAAGATAAATCTTGAAAATGAAGATATAGAAATCATTTCAGAAATGGAGCTAAATGAAAATAGGAATAGAGAAGGATATGTAACCAAACTCGAATGGGCAAAAGGGAAAGACGGAACTGAAATACCAATTACGTTATTTTATAATAAGTACTCCATTAGAAAAAATATTAAAGGAATATATGTAAAAGCTTATGGAGCATATAGAGGAGCAAGTTATGGAAACTTTGGCGCAAATGAACTGCTATTAACCCAACAAGGTTTTGTGGTAGCGTACGTACATACTAGAGGAAATGAAACTTTAGGGCAAAATTGGTATAATCAAGGTAGGTTATTAAACAAGAGAAATACTTTTGAAGACTATGTTACAGGAGCCAATTATTTAAAAAACAAATACGAGATTCCAACTTATAAAATGGTAGGTTATGGTGTAAGTGCTGGAGGATTAATTATCGGGTATACTGCCAACAATTATCCAGACTTATTTGGAACACTTATTTTTGATCGTCCGTATTTAGATGTCATTAATACCATGACAAATAAAGATTTACCGCTAACGACTACCGAATATAAAGAATGGGGGAATCCAGCTAGCAAAGAAGTTTTTGATTATATGTTATCATATTCTCCATATCAGAATATTAAAAAGCAAGCGTATCCGAATATGTTGTTTTATTCAGGATATTTGGATACACAAACACCATATTGGCAAGTAGCAAAATCTGTAGCAAAATATAGGGGTAATAATACTTCTAGCAATTTAATTTTGATGAAAACGGGAATGACAACAGCTCATATGATTCATTTTACTGAATCTAATAATAGGAGTACCAGTATCTATGTATTTATAATGAATACTATTTCTAAAAAAGAAAAAGAAGTTAGTGAAATAAATTAAGAGTTTAAACCAAACTCTCCAACTTATCTACACTCCAAGCCTCTGGTTTTGCATTAAACATAGGCTTGGTTACGGCCCATATTCCTTGAAATAATTCGGAATGCCTGTAGTTGTTCAGTGCATCTTCATTGTCCCAATAACTATAGGTAAAAAACACATTCTTAGTATGTTTGTCATTGTATAATTCTAAAAACTGACAACCAGGGAAATTTCTGATAGAAAGTTTTTGATTGTTAAAGTTGGAAAGGAATTCCTCAATTTTATCTTCTTGTAAACTTAACTTTACGATACGTACTAACATAGTTTATTCTTTTTCAAAAAAAGTAACAGAAACACTATCTCGATAACTGATACCTAAAAGGGTAGAAGCACCTCCAGCAGTTTCTAAACTACTTTTATATAATGCAATTTCTAAATGATTATTGGAGTTGTATAAGGTAATTTTTTTACCATCATGAACTCTCTTTTCTTTTGGAGTATCATAATTTATAAATTCTCCGTAAGAATTGTATATGGTATCAAAAACAAAACTCCTAACAGTCACTTTAAATTTTCGTCCTTTAGCAACGCGAGTAATTAATTCTTTTGAAAGGTTAGTAATTACGTTACCATAATTATCAATGTATTGTATATGCCCAACGATAATGGTTTCATCAATATTAACAACAGGCATAATATTAGTAACTTCTTTAAGCTCATGAAAAGGTCTGCCAATAACATCTAAATTACCACCTCTAGCCAAATGACAAGCTACTTTAGCAAAAACAGTTTTTACAGGAAAATTGTCGTGTAAATTTTGATGAGTAGTAATTTCAATAACTTTCTCGGGATGCTTTGTTGTGTTTAAAACGGATAAAATTCCGTTGTTTGCACATATAAAATAGTGACCGTCTAATAACATCGCTAAATGTTGTGTTTCGCTATTTAGCTCAGAATCAACGCCTACGATGTGGATTGTTCCTTTTGGGAAGTTATGGTAGGCGTTTTTTATAATATAACTTGCCTCATTATAATTAAAAGGTGTAACTTTATGAGAGACATCAACAATAGTTATTTCTGGTATTTCTGAATAAATAACACCTTTAACCGCAGCTACATAATGGTCTTTTAATCCAAAATCTGTTGTTAAGGTAATTATTGCCATTAATATATTGTTGAATGTTAGGTTTGCCTTAGCAAAATTGCGTAATTTTGTGGAGTAAATCTAATGAAATTTTAGTTAATTTTTAACAAAAAAACCTTTAGCATTTGAAAGAACTTATATTTGAACTTACCGAGATTAATCCGAGAGAATTTTGCGGAGAACAAAACACCAATATTGATTCTTTAAAAAAATATTTTCCAAAGCTTAAAATTGTAGCTAGAGGAAATAAGATTAAAGCCATTGGTGGGGAAGAAATTTTAGAAGAATTTGATAAACGCATGCGTATGTTAGTGCTGCATTTTACCAAATATAATAAAATTGATGAAAATATAATAGAAAGAGTACTTACCTCAAATGGGGAAGAAGATATACAAACTGCCAAAAGTAGTGATGGTGTTTTAGTACACGGAGTTGGTGGTAAAATGATTAAAGCGCAGT
>Ga0209395_1008628_pt1 | contig 10323 bp, 4 predicted proteins | sample GOMGulsemesocosm_3_FD_184635 | JGI IMG/M metagenome (GOLD analysis project Ga0209395, IMG submission 184635) | Methane-oxidizing microbial communities from mesocosms in the Gulf of Mexico - GOM9D Gulf of Mexico (SPAdes) (version 2) | ecosystem: Environmental > Aquatic > Marine > Cold seeps... | reverse complement strand
ATCTTTACTTGGAAAATCATGTTTGGTTCAGAAAAAATGCAAAGTAAACAACCCGTTTACACTGTCACAAAATTAAACAAAGAAATTCGCTTTTTACTTGAGCGTAACTTTGCTTCACTCACTTTAAACGGAGAGATTTCTAATTTTGTAGCGCCTGCGTCCGGTCATTGGTATTTCACTTTAAAAGACAATAACGCTCAAATTCGTGCTGCTATGTGGCGGGGCAATAATCGTGCATCAAGCTTTAGGCCTAAAAATGGCGAACAAGTTACCGTGCGTGCGCGTATTTCTTTATATGAACCTCGCGGTGATTATCAACTTATCGTTGAACAAATAGAACCCGCAGGCCAAGGCTCATTAAAACAAGAATTTGAAGCATTACAACAAAAATTAGCAGCAGAAGGTTTATTCAACGCCATGGATAAACAAGCTTTACCTACCGTAATAAATAAAGTGGGTGTAATCACCTCTGCTACTGGCGCTGCTTTTAAAGATATTTTAACGGTATTAAAACGCCGAGCACCACAATTAGAAGTCATTTTATATCCAGCACAAGTACAAGGGGCTCAGGCCCACCAGCAGCTAATTGAGAAGATAAACTTAGCCAATCAAAGAGATGAAGTTGATGTCATCATTTTAGGTCGCGGTGGTGGCTCATTAGAAGATTTATGGTGTTTTAACCATGAACAACTCGCTTATACTATTTTTGATTCAGATATTCCAATCGTCAGCGCTGTAGGTCATGAGATAGATACGACCATTAGTGACTTTGTTGCCGATGTACGCGCGCCAACCCCTTCTGCAGCTGCTGAGTTAGTTAGTCCAGATTCAAGTTATATTCATAACCAAATAAATGAATTTAAAAGCCGATTACAACGTGCTTTCACTTTATATTTAACGCAACAACATCATAAACAAAATGATTTATTTCAAAATTTAAAACTGCATCACCCTGAGCATAAACTACAACAGCAAAGTCAAAAATTAGATGAGCTTTCAATGCGACTTGAACGTGCAGTTGAAAGAAAACTCAATAATAATCAGCATCAGTTAAACTATTTAAAACCAAGGTTACAAAGACACAATCCACAAGATAGTATTAATCAAGCAAATATGAACTTGGCTTATTTAAAAAACAAGTTAGATAATTTGATGTCAGCCAAATTACAGACTTGTCAAAATGAACTGGCAATCAACGCTTCTAAATTGGATAGTACAAGCCCGCTAACAGTGCTTGCTCGAGGTTACTCTATTACCAGTAATAAAGGCCTTGTTACAAATTCAGTAAAACAAATCAAAGTAGATGATGAATTAGTAACGCAATTAGCAGATGGTAAACTGATAAGTAAAGTTATGGAAATCAGTCAATAAAAAAGGCGAATTAATTCGCCTTTAATGTCGCTAATTCAAAAGTGAAATTTACAAATATGAACTTGATAATGAATCTTCATCATCATAAAAATTTTGTTCCATTGATTTAGCTGGGCATTGGGAATCTGGTTTTCCAACTGATTTTGCCGGTACTCCCACTACGGTTGTATGTGGTTTAACATCATTTAATACAACTGAACCTGAACCGACTTTGGCACCAGCGCCGACTTCAATATTGCCTAATACTTTAGCCCCGGCACCTATTAATACACCTTCACGAATTTTAGGATGACGATCCCCTTGTTCGTTACCTGTACCACCTAAAGTAACCGACTGTAGTATTGATACATTGTCTTCAATGACTGCGGTTTCGCCTATAACAATGCCCGTTGCATGGTCAAACATGATGCCTTTACCTACTTTACAGGCAGGATGAATATCAACACCAAACACTTCTGAATTACGGCTTTGAATAAAGCGAGCAAGCTCTTTACGGTCTTGACGCCATAAACAGTGTGCGAGTCTGTGCACTTGAATTGATTGAAAGCCTTTAAGGTTTAACAGAACAGTTAAATAATTAACCGCGGCAGGATCTCGCTCTGTTACCGCTTTTATATCTGTGGCAACAAAGGTCAGCATACGATCACAGTCAACAAAAGCCTGATCAAATAACTCTCTAAATGTAAAAGGAGAAACCACTGCATCAGATAATTTATTGGCAACAATAAAACTCAAAGCAGATCCTAAACACTCATGGTTTAATACACATGAGTATACATGGCTTGCCAAAAGCGGTTCTTTTTTTACTAAGGCAGTTGCTTCAACTCTTAATTGTTCCCAAACTTCATAACGCATTATGCTTTACTCTTTTCTTTAAACGATCGCTCTCTTCTTATTATAACAGTTTAACTGAATTCATGTTTAATGTGTGATCACATCCTTAGTTTATTGGTTATAAGCCATAACTAAAAGTTAAATCACTTTAAATGTAACAAAATATAAGTTTGTATTTACTCATATAAACACGTATTTTCAACGTCTAAAAAATCATCTTATAAAACCTAAATGAATAGAAATGTATTAATACTCGCTTTATGCCAAGGTTTAATTACCACAGGTAATATTATGCTAGTAACAGTGACAGCACTCATAGGCCAGCAACTCAGTCCAAGTGAAGGTTGGATCACCCTGCCCGTTGCAACACAAAGTTTAGGTTTATTGTTGGCGACCATACCTGCATCACTATTAATGGCAAAAATAGGCAGAAAAAACGGCTTTAGCTTAGGTAATGCAATCGGCATTATCGGTATTCTAATCGCTGTTTATGCGTTAGAAACAAGCTCCTTTAGCTTATTTTGCTTTGCCACAGGCCTAATCGGGGTCGCTATTGGTTTTGCCACCCTATATCGTTTTGCTGCAATTGAAGCGGATCCTGACAATCCCAGTCGTGCAATTTCATTTATAATGGCAAGTGGTATTATAGCGGCTATCTTAGGGCCCAATTTAGCGATTTGGGTTGAGAAGTCATTCCCTTCGCTTAATTTTAGCAATACATTTATAGCCCTTGCCTGCCTTTATACTTTGGCTATTTTTATGCTGCAGTTTGTCTCTTTTGCTAAAGTACAACACACACACAATGAAGAGCCTGAAAGAGCTTTAAAAACAATATTAATACAGCCTAAATTTATAATTGCAGTTACTGCGGCCATGATTAGTTTTACTTTAATGAACCTATTGATGACAGCAACACCACTTGCTATGCACCGCCATGGTTTTGACTTTGAAGACTCCGCTTTTGTTATTCAATGGCACGTACTAGGTATGTTTGTTCCCTCACTTTTCACAGGTAGACTCATAGAGAAGTTTGGCTCACTTAATATGATATTTATAGGCGCTGTTTTAATTGGTTTATGCATTATTATTAATTTACATGGCATTACCCATACACATTTTTTATTAGCCTTGTTTTTATTAGGTGTGGGTTGGAACTTTATGTTTATCAGCGCCACGCAAATGGTCAGTACAACATATACCTCAAGTGAGAAGTCAAAAACCCAAGCTGCTAATGAATTTCTGGTTTTTAGCATGGTGACACTTTCTTCATTAAGTGCCGGCTGGCTTGAGTCTAGCTTAGGGTGGCAAACGCTTAACCTCATTTCAATCGCGCCACTGTCAATTATCTTAATGAGTTTAATCTACTATAAGAAAGTAAATCTAAAGGTAATTAATTCATAATGAATTATCTTTAGCTTGTTTTAACAAAAATAAGGCAGTACACTTTTCATACTTTAGTTGTATTTATTTCCTACAGTTAATAGGACAGCTTAAAGTAAATGGATTAGCACATAGCATGGAGCCACTTATTTAATAAGGTGTTAAATGTGAACGTATTAATTATTGAACCATCAAAAACCTACAGCTTATTACTCGAAGAATTACTGCGAGGTTATTCTGTCACACCTATAATTGTTTCTAATACTCAAGATGCCTTAGTTGAACTTAAAAATGATACCTTTGACTTTATCTGCATATCTATGCAGCTAACTGATATGACTGGTATTTTATTAAGCACAAAAATAAAGTCTGATGAAAAAAATAAAAATCCACTGACGATTATTTTAAGTAGTGAAACCGATACAAATAAATTCCCAAAAATAACAAAAAATGAAGCTAATTATATTTGCCAAAAAATGGATATTGATTCATTAAAAAGCCTATTCTCTAGTTTAACTAAAAATGAAATCATAAAATGTGATAGATCAGGCCATGTACTTTATGTAGAAGATCATCTCTCTGTTGCAAATATGACCATAGAAATATTAAAGCAAATGGGCCTTTCTATTACCCATTACATAGACGCAGATACAGCATTAGCAGCCTTTGAAGCAACAGATTTTGATCTAGTTTTATTAGATATTATTCTGCCCGGAAATAAAAATGGCATTGAAGTCATAAAAAGCATTCGTGCTAGAGCCGATGAAAAGTCTTTGATCCCTATCTTAGCTTTATCAGGAAAATTAAATTCCACCCAACGCATTGATGCCTTAAAAAAAGGCGCTAACGACTTTATTACTAAACCTGTAATTCAAGCTGAATTAGCTGCAAGGGTAAATAACCTTGTTTTAGCCCATCATTTATATTTACAAGTAAAACAGCAACAACACGCCTTAGAGCAAGTCGCTATGACAGATCATCTAACAGGTTTATATAACCGCCACTTTTTAATGCCATTTGTAGAAAAATCCCTGATGCTCGCTAAGCGACAGCACCATAATGTCAGTTTAGTCATGATAGATTTAGATAACTTTAAACCTATAAACGATCAACTTGGTCATGATGCGGGGGATGAAGTACTGATCGCTGTCGCTAATATATTAAAAGCTTCAACACGTGTAGAAGATATCGCAGTACGACTAGGTGGAGATGAGTTTTTAATGGTACTACCTTACTGCAATTTAGCGCAAGCAAAAGAAAAAGCAGAAAGCATTCGCAAAAAAATTGAACAAATCACAATAAAAAGTGCTTCTGTATCAGCTAGTTTTGGTGTGTCATCTAGTCAAGATACTTGTTTTGAGTTTAATGAATTGTTAGCTACAGCAGATAAAACCGTATATTTAGCTAAAAAATATGGCCGTAACCGTGTAGAAGATTAACCTATAAGTTTTATAAATAAAAAAGCCCATTACAAAATATATTGCAATGGGCTTGTCTTAAAAACTAAAAAGTTTATTTAAAAACATCATCTATCGCTAATACTTCAATATTCTTTTTAGGAATACTCAATTTATAGCTTTCAATGACCTTATCTTCAGCAACTAACTCAGCAGGTTTATCAGTATTGTATTTTAAAGGTGAAGCCTGCTCAGACGCTAAGCGTTTTTGCATATCTTTACCGTCACCCGTAATAAATACGTATTGAATATTATCAGTTTGTAAGTTCTCTTTTATTACACGGTTTATATCTGCAACTGTTAGAGACTCTAATTGCTTACGTACATAAGATACAAACTCATCGGTTTTATAGAACTGGCTATCAAGTGCATAACCTAACTGCTTATCTTGGCTAGCAACCATTTGCGGCACAAAATTAGTTAAGAAATTACGTGTTGCTTCAAAGCTTTCTTGTGTCATGCCTTCTTTAATTAAATTATCTAATTCAAATAAGGCAGTACGTGTTGCAAAATGCGCATCATTATTTGATCTAAGCGGTCTTAACCAAATTTGGAAGATTTGCTCCGAACGCCCCAAGTTAGCATCAGGCTTTGTTTGGTACATACCACGCGGGAAATATTCAATATAAGAGTAATCACCGTAGTTCATACCACGCGTTTGACGAATTCTTTGATATAAGAAGCTGTTCGAGCTTCTATGCTCACCAAAGTAAGAGCGTACTAACCACAATGCTGTCCAGTCTTTATCGCTACGTATAGTATCAATTGGGAAACCAAACGATACCGCTGTCGATTTAGCTGACTTTTCTACGATAGTGGCATGATGTCCAACAAGTTCTGGTGCATCAGCAACTTTTAAGCGAGTTTCATCACCTTTAGGCAAGCTCATTAAATCAGTAAACATCTCTTGTTTCAGTTTTTCAGGCATCGCACCTGTAATGCCCAGATTTAATTTAGCTTGCGTTAACTCTGCTTTATAAAAAGCCTTAACATCAGCGAGTGTTATCGCTTCTAAATCCGATAAGTCACCATAGTTATAACTTTCATATACATGGTTTTCATAAAGTTTAGCGTAAAGCACTTCTTTGCCTAACTCTTCATCATTTGATGCTTTAAGACCTGACTTAATACCATCTATCATTTCTTTTTTGATGCGCTTAAAGTCATCTTCACGCCAGCCTGGATTTAATAATTGATCGCTAATTAATGCATACCAAAGATCAGCATTATTTTTATGCACTCGACCAGAAAAAGATATCATTTCTTTATCTAATTGAGCAGAAAAACTGCCGGCTAATGGATACATGGCTTTTTTGATCTCTTTATAGCTACTAGATTCTGAGCCGCCTTGTGAAATCATATTAGCAGTTAATGCAGCTAAGCCTTTTTTACCTTGTGGATCTGCAGCCGCACCTGTGTAAAATAAAAAGTTAACATCAACTAACGGTGAGTCATTTGTTTTATCTAATACATTAAAATGACGTTCAGTCGGTTTGTTATTTAAAGCCGTTACAGCTGCATTTAAATCAACTTCTTTTTCAAAGCTTGATACAGACTTCAAGTCAGACATAGTTACAGTTGTACGACTACTATCTACAAAGTATTTATTTGCGATAGCTTTAATATCTTGAGCTGTTATTGCATCTGCGCTTGCATAAAGTTGGTTAATCACTTCAGGATCACGCTCAAAATGCATATATCTCGCAAGCGTAGAAGCAATGGATTGTGATGAATCTAAGCCATTTATAAAGCTATATTTTAAGTTAGACTTTAAATTAGCCAGTTTATCAGCATCCACTGTTTCGGTGCGTACTTGCGCATATGTTTGATTAATTAAATCTCTTGCTACCGCTAAATCAGCCTCTTTATCTACCTTCACAAATACATGCAATAAGCCTTCATCTTTAGTTTCTGGATTATAAGTAAACATTTGGCTGGCAATTTGCTTTTCAACCACTAACTCTTGATATAAATCTGAGTTTTCAGAAAAATAAAGTTGAGATATTAAATCTAAGCCCGCTCTATCTTTTTGTTTAGGCTGCCAAGCAGTGCCTTTATAAGACACTAATAACCAGTGCCCAGGTAAACCATCGTTTTTCTCGTGAATATATTTAGCTGCTGTTTGTTTAGGCTCTGCTGGTACAACTGCATCTATGCCTTTTGCTTGCCACTGGCCCCAAGTTTGTTTAACTAATTTCATGGTGTGTTCTGGATCTACATCACCAACAATCACTAAAGATACATTTTTTGGTACGTAAAAGTTTTCAAAGAACTTTTGACCGTATTCCATTTGATCTGGCATTGCTTGAATATCTTCAAAAAAGCCCATAGTAGTATGTTTGTATGTATGGGTATCAAATGCTTCTTTACGAACTGCCGATAACAATTTGCGAATTGGGCTAGCGTTATTCTTTAAGTATTCACCTTTAACCGTTTGCGCTTCTGTTCTAAATTGCTCTTCTGTATAAGATAAATTTTGAAAAATATCAGCTTCTATTTCTAATACTTTAGCTAAATGCGCTTTTGAAAAGTTTAAATGATAATTTGTATAGTCATTTGTTGTATAAGCACGGTTATCAACACCTGAGTTTTTTAAAATATCTGAATAGACTTCTTGTGGATATTTTTCAGAGCCTTTAAACATCATATGTTCAAAAAAGTGTGCAAAACCTGTTTTACCTACTTCCACTTCATCACGAGAACCGACAGATACCGGAATTTGCAATGAAACAACATCAGGATAATCAGTTTTAACAACCATGACTTTTAAGCCATTTGGAAGTTCTTCTAATACATAGTCTTGTGCAAACACTTTATTATTTGATTGTTTATCTAATTTTGCACTTTGAACTTGTTGCGATAATGATTCATCAGACTTAGTCGTATCATTATTTGTAACACAACCCGATAATGCCATAGACACAGCCATCGCTGTTGCTAATACTTTAAATTTCATTCATTTCCCCTGAACTTTTATTATATGAAATACTAATTGAACTATGCTTAATTAATATCTAACCTAGCTATTATGCTAGAGCAATATTTTCTAATCGACTAAATCCGATGAATAACGTGAAAAATTGTAAATAGCCTATGCTCAAGACCTTTAAAATCAAATATTAATTAACTATTCCACTTTCTTATTTGAACTTTTTTTAGGCTTTATCTTTGCAGCAGCCTGCAAAGAAACACCACAGCCGCAGCAATGTAAATCATGTTTATTGAGGTTTTCAATAACAAGGTGCCTCAGTAATAAATTATGGCTATTGCAATTTTCACACGATAAAACAAGTGGCATTTCTTCGCCGCAGCTCGCACAAAACGTTGCTTTTTTATAGGATTTAGCACCGCAAGCTGCACAATGATGATCTTGCTTTGCTTGAGCAGGGTCTTTAGTTGATATAACTTGATTACTTCTCTCTAAAAAATGTTTCTGACTTTTAAAAATCTCATTTAAACGACTAATATTCTGCGTACTTTGATTAATCGCAACATCTAGATCACGTATCGCTTTTTCATATTGATGTTGTTCTGCTATATATTCATCTCCAAATAAATTTTCATCGTCGGTATTAATATCCTTTAATGCCCATAGCTTTTGTTTTAATTCATTACTGTTTTGGACTAGGCTTTCTAGCTGCTTAAATACAGTGTCCGAATCTCCTTGAGTTGAAATTTCAGACTTTCCATTAGATAAACGCATTAATTCTTCAATATCAATTTTGAGTGCTTGAGCTTTAAGCACCCATTGCAATAACTTCTCTAATTTTGAATGTGATAATTTCCAGTCATTTAACCTTTTTTCAAGTTTTTTACGATCATAGTCATTAAATTTATTAAGCATTTCTTCTGAATACTTAACTCTATTTTCTATCACTTTACGAAGCATAGTAGTGAGCTCATCACTTGCATCACATAAATCTTCTATTTCATTTTGTAACGACTTTGATAACTCGCTAGCTATGAGTGATTGTAATTTATTTACATTTTCTTCTGATTTTAAACATAACTTTTGATACTGCTCATTTTCTGATATGAGCTTACGTCTATAAGATACTAAGCTCTCAACTCTTGGACTTTGTAATGCAAGACCTATGTTTTCGCTATTTTTCCTTGCCTTATTTCGTAATATCTCAATATCATCAAGCTTACATCGCACTTTTTTATACAACTTAAACTTTTTTCGCCCATCACTGAACTCTCGCCAGCTAAAATTTACATAGGCTAATACAAAAAAAGCAGCGGCTAAAAATAAGTACTCTCTTATTTCACCACCATATACGCCATTAACAACCATAGCGATAGTCAAAATGGCAAGAGGAATTATACGTGTTAATGCAAACTTCATATCAATGAAATCTGTTTTAAAATTATGCAATAGATAAAGCAATAACAAAGGTAATGAAACTAAAGCTGAAACCGAGATGGCAGTTATTACCGATGTTTTATAGCGAAACATTAATACTTCAAAGGCAAGAAAAAACATCGCATAAGTAATCGCTAATAATAAAAAATCACCCCAGCGAAAATTATCTAATCCGCCCGCTTTTCTACCCTCACATAAATATAGAAATCCAACGCCAAATAAAAATACCGCCACTCCTGCCAATTTACCTAATAAAATCACACGCCCTAATGGGGTATCAACACTCGGTAAGTTAATAATTAAATAACGTTGATTGGTAACTAAATTATTAAACTGCCAATTAAGGGTATCATTTTCAATTTTACTGACTTGCAAGCTATCTGAAGGGATTAAAGCATTGGATGCATCTGGTGTTTTAATATTTACCTCAACTTTAGCTGTTCTGCCAGTGCCAGGTAAATGATAAATAAATTGATCTTGTCCTAATAATCTAAATTTCAATCTCACTTTAAACAATTTGTGATTTAATAAACCACTCCAATAAACGCCAGCATGACTATAATGAACATTTTCTGGCTCTTGCCATTGTCCATTATCAAAAGTAATTTCCAAAAAAACCTCTCTCGCTTGAAGTGTATTTTCTGGAAAAGGGTAAATCAGCAAGATATTTTCTTTTAAGTCACCTTGATAGCGATAATTTATGATGCTGTGTAAATCAGCGTCATACCAACTTCGTACATTTAAACCAACTACCTGATGCCCAGTTGATAAGTTTATATCTGTATTTATTTGCTCTACCTTAGCAATATTTCCCTTTAGCCCATGCCAAGGAGGTAGAGCTACCTTTTTAGTTTGGGAAGGTTCTTCCATTTTAGTTTCATTTTGTGTAATTTCTGGTGATGAATCTTCACCAAG
>Ga0209395_1008622_pt1 | contig 10324 bp, 11 predicted proteins | sample GOMGulsemesocosm_3_FD_184635 | JGI IMG/M metagenome (GOLD analysis project Ga0209395, IMG submission 184635) | Methane-oxidizing microbial communities from mesocosms in the Gulf of Mexico - GOM9D Gulf of Mexico (SPAdes) (version 2) | ecosystem: Environmental > Aquatic > Marine > Cold seeps... | reverse complement strand
CTATAGCACCGCCCCGAGTACGAACTAGTAGGCCTTTTTTATGGAGGTAGTTAAGGTCGTATCGAATAGTAACCGCTGAAACATTATAGATTTCCACTAAATCAGCAACTTGAACACTCCCTAAATCGACCACCTTTCGTACAATGTTTTGCCGACGGCCTATTGTACTGACTTTAGTTGAATCCATACTTTACCATTATAAGATAATATCTGGTGTTATTTTACGAAACCTTTCAATAATTTCATACCTTTTTATGCATACTACCAATAAAAATCATAAATAGTACATAAGCTTATCGAATGCCCATTGCACTAGAGCGAGTATCTCAAAGTAGAGTAGCTAATTAATCACAAAATTTAAAATTGACAGCTCTGCTGACAATGTACTTATTAAATAGCGCTATTTTATTCATTTGGGTAACAATATTTTTTGTATTTGCTATTAAGGTAAAACTACCTTGCCACTCTTTTCTGATTAGTCTTCATTTTAAATGCCTCATTTTTTATGTAAAGTACAAAAAAAGGAATAACAATTTAAATAACATCGAAATAACAACAAGTTGATGGGTTATATTGATAGGTATAAAAATAAAAGATAGTTATTTAAGAAAAGTACGCATCATGTATACTGGACAGAAGTTATCATATATATAATACAAATAACATGAACTCGATTGAAAGACGTCATAACATAACTCAATTAATTATTAAGCATGGAAACATAACAACCTCTAATTTAGTTCAAAAATATGGCTGTTCAACTGTAACGATCCGCTCAGATCTCAACTTTCTTCATAAAAAAAATATCTTAGTCCGCACTCGTGGCGGTGCAATAGCTTTAAATAAAATAACAAAAGAACCTTCAATAAACGAAAAGCTTCAAAAAAACATAAGCATCAAAAAAGAATTAGCGAAAGTAGTCTGCGATCAAATAAATGAAGGTGATGCAATTATTCTAGATTCAGGAACAACAACTGAAGAAGTTGCTCGGTGCTTAGTGAAGTTTAGGCGTTTAGTAGTGATGACTAATGGTCTAAACATTGCGCATAACTTATTGCATTCTGATGATTTTGAAGTGATATTGACAGGTGGAATGCTAAGAAAGAAATCAATGTCATTTTATGGCCGGCAAGCAGAAGAGAGTATTCGACGATACTATTTTGATAAGGTTATTTTAAGTGCTGATGGTATAGGTTTTGAATCAGGCATAACCACTCACTTCGAATACGAAGCTATATTAAATAGAGTAATGTGTGATGTAGCGAAAGAAGTCATTTTAGTTGCTGACTCATCTAAATTTAATAAAAACTGTATTAATAACATTTGTGAGTTTAACGCCATAAATAAGCTCATCACAGATGAAAAAATTCCAGATGCCTTTGCACAAAAAATGGAAAGTGAAGGTGTTAAGCTCATCATCGCGCAGTAAGAAATATATATCCCAAAGACGTTTTGGTAATTTTTTTTGCTAAGAAGTATGGAATAAATGTAGATTATAGTAATCATTCTATGGCGGTTTGTGCCCCAAAACGTATATGGACTCCACGTATTTTACAATATGACTTTTCATAAACATTAAGATGCGGACGTATATACGGCTTTTTTTGAGAGAGCTATTCTCTAGCCTATGATGTTTGCGCACCTATTATCCTTTTCGCCATAACAGTCTTAATGACTTTCGCTTTGGACAGGTTTTTAATAGGTTGGTCTTACCGTTTATGCTTTATCATTATTGTAAAAATTTTGCCTTTAGTTATTACTTGTTTTTCTATATTGCTAATAATGGTTGTTGTTTATATTTATTGTCATGCCGTAACATTGCCCAAGCGGTCCTAACCGTTTTATTGGCTAACGCAATACAGGATCGTTTAATACCCGCTCGCTGAACTAACTTTATCAGCCATGCTTGTTTTGCTGTTTTAGGCTCTTCTGGTAGCCGACCAATATAAGAAAGAGCACCTTGATATAAGGCTGACCTCAGCTCCTTAATCCCTCCAGTTCGATCAATTCCTGTCATGAACACTTTACCACCTGAACTGTGCTGTTTCGGCGTTAAGCCAATAAATTCAGATGCCTCCCTGCCATTTTTGAACTGTTTTCCATCTCCTATGGATGAATACAACATGCCAGCACACACTTCAGCAACACCTTCTAAATCCATCAGCTTTTTGCACGGTTGTAATTGACGAATAAGTGCGTTTTTTGTTTTTATTAACTGATCTAACTCTTCTCTTAAATGTAAATATGTTGACCACAGCTGGTTAACGGTTGAGCGTATACATTCTGGAATTGAATCCGCATCATTGATAGTATCCTGGACGATAGTCGTTAATGCCTTAACACCTCGCGCACTCACAATGCCATACTCGTAAAGCATGGCACGTAGGTGGTTGCTTAAGGAAGTAATGCTACGAGATAAATGAAAGCGACTTGTTTCTAATGTTTGTATTGTTTGTTGTTCAGTTTTGGGTTTACTCGATTTCATGCCTATTTGCAAAGATGCATTGGCAATGGCCAAAGCATCATTAGCATCTGTTTTATGCCCTTGGAGAAAGCCTTTTACTTTTTTAGGACTTATGATCCGAACGTCATGGTTAAAGCTCTGTGCATATCTTCCCCAATAATGACTGCTACCGCAGCCCTCTATCGCAACAACAGCAGGTTTTGCCTTTGCCAATAGCTCTTTCAGTTTTTGACGGCCAACGGCTTTGTTGCTAACTAACTCACCATGTTTGCTAATTTCACAGACCTGAATAATATTCTTAGCTAAATCAATTCCAAAGATAGTAGATTTCAACATGATATGGTCTCCATAATAGTTACTGTAACTCTAGACTAGTTGCTAGGGTTGTGGAGTCCATACATCGCCATAGAAGTAGAAATTTATGTCCGCTATATGATCGGAATGTTGACCTTAACATTCAGTAAGTATTATGTCTCGAATGCGCACATTCGAGACTGTTTTGATAAACAAAAATACAATTACAATATAAAAAAAATGGTCCAAAGTTAGAAGTTATTTTATCAGTGTTGATGTATATTTAAATAAACATGGACGCGGGTTCGGTTCCCTAATAAGAAATAGAACTGAGTATTAATTATGTGAATAAGAATTTTACGTGAGAACATTATGAGATTCATATAATTTGATTAAATCCAACCTATCTATCAATCATAAATTAGTACCACATTAGTACCACACACCTTTAACAAATACAGATAAACACTAACGCCACGTAACAGTAACCACTTGATATCGTTGTAAGTTATTGTTTTCACTAGGTCGTCAACAGGGTCGATTCCCCCCCGCTCCACCAAATAAAGACCTTTTTAGTTTAATCGTTATACCTAGTAACTTTTAGATTTGGCCATAGATAGACCACCATTTATGATGAAAACCGCTTAATTGCGGTTTTTTTATGCCTGATAATTAAGGAAAGAACGTACTTTTGGTAATATCTTCCTTTCGTAATACTTTACCGCAGGATAAATTAATGGGTTAAAATGGAGCGAAGCGAACAGCCCGTTGTTTTTAGTCCTATTAAATTACTTGTATGTTTCAACTTTCATCATTAGCTTTATTTGCATATTTACCAAATGCTTTACCCGTTATTGCCCAAACCAATACTCCGCTCCATGCAATTAGAGAAAAACCGGCGGGTATACAGGCAAGCAATATATATTTAAATTGCTTTCTATTAAAAGCTAAGGCAAGCATTGCAGGAAGAAACCAGAGAACGAAGACCGCAATTATTATGAAGCCTATAAATGCGTAATTGTCACTTGCCAAAATATTATCGATATATTCCATTTTATTCACCTTTAAAATTAACTACTTTTTATAAAATTGACAATAAAATCTGATTGTCAAAGTTAGTAGTCTTCAATCTAGGGAATTTATTACAAAAACGACTAATATATTTTTAGCTACTCCGGTTTGATTGAAACAAAACGCCCATTTAAGGGGCTGATAATAGTTTGCTAAAATGGTGTAGCGAGCGAAACCGAGAAAACTGTTAGTAGTCTCGCTTTAAATTTTTGTTATGTGGTATTTTTCTCTGGCAGTTTTACTAATTTACAAATATGCCACAAGCTTTAATCTTAGAATCTATGCATTTAAGGTTAAGCATTGCTAAGTATTCACCATCTTCTTTAGTGCTACATTGTTTCCATAGCACAAGTACACTTTCATCTCGTCGAAGAATACTGATGAATTCCCTGTTAGGGCTTAATGACGTAAGCAATGGAATTTCTTCCCACTGTCTTTCTACATCTTTTTTAGCTTCATCTGTCACATCTGATGCTGGCATATGTTTAGAAAACAAATCCCAGTTTTTTGTATTACCTGCCTCTACAACATCATCCCACATTAATTCAGCAATTTTTAATATTTCTGAATCTGATTTGTTTAATAATTCCATTGCAATCCCTTATTTTAGACCCCGATAGAAACTTCGAATTATGGCGCGATTTCACTGCCACATAACGCCCCACTAGGAGGCTTTTAATTGTTGGTTATAATATGAAGCTAAGGGGGAATCTAACCAACTGTTGTCCTGCTTAAATGCCTTATGTTCCAATTAATGCGAAGTTATACTTTTGCATTAGAGGTTCCTGCCAGCCTCGAATTGTGCCACACCTTCTAGTGGTTTTAACCACGAAAGCCTAGTGCGAACGAATATTTCAACATTAACTGTAACTGAAGAAGGATTATCCAATGTCATTGCATTAATTTCGGCTTCATCAGTAGAGTCGACGCCCTCCCATTTTAAATAGGTTCCGCATTCTTTACAGAAAGCACGATTCGCCGTTTCACTAAAAGATATTAACCCGGCAGGCTTTGTAAGCCATTTAAATTGTTTGCTTGGAACCATGGTAAATACAGAAAAAGGAGCCCCTAGATGCTTTTGACAATCAACACAATGGCAATTTAAAGTATTAGCCCCTGACAAATCTATTTCATACCGCGAAAAACCACAACGGCAACCACCTTGTTGAATATTACTCATATTTTTACCTAATTAGAACTATAAGGAGCCAACAGTCCACTCCAACTTAAACTTGTAACATAACGCTCTGTTAATGACTTTTAAAAATAACAATAAAAGTCATACAACACAAGCCACAAAGGATTACCTTGAATTGGAAGCACATGCGTAGCTATTTTATTTGCAAATATATTACTTAATCAATATCATTTTATCGTCACTAAATGCCACAAAGGCGAAGTTAGTATTGGTTAGAGAGCATTAAATTCGAATTAGTTTTTGTATCAATAACTCCGTGCTCAGCGGAAAATATAGGTTGGTTAAAATAAATGATGATGGAGCAAAATATACTGTAATTTTCCGTTTGAATGTCTTGGTATAACTATTTACTTGTATTATTTAAATCTCTCTCCCATCCAAAGTAAAAATCAATGTTAACTGAATTCAGCAATAAGTCCTAAATCATCGAAACATGCCATGATGAAAGTAGCTATGAATATTATATTTGGAATGTAAAAAATAGAGAATAAGGTTTAACATCTATTTAACATAAAGCTAAATATGGCATAATGCTTTCTTTTTTAAGCCAATAACTAACTTATGAGTAATACTGATTTAAAACTCTGTAGCAATTGCGATGCATCAATTAATGATAAATATTGCTCAGTGTGTGGTCAAAAGATAAAGGATTGCCAGCCTTCTTTTAATAATTTTATATTAGCCTTATGGGATGACTTTGTCAGTGTTGATGCCAAGTTACTCAATACTCTTAAAGCATTATTTAAACCTGGCTGTTTAACCTTAGATTGGATCAATGGAAAGCAACAACGCTACGTCCATCCTGTTCGATTGTACATAGTACTAACCATCTTATATTCCACTCTCATTTTTCTTGGTTTTGACGGAGGCCAACATGAACAGAGCTTTTTAAATGGCCTTATAAAAGGAATGAACGAAGGAAATAGTCATGCTATTACTCAAGAACAAATAAATCAAATTATACAGTTAACAACGTTTTTAACGATACCATTAACCATTATTTCAGTTAAAATTTATAGTCTTAAAGCAAGGCTTATTAAGAACGTATTCTTTGTTGTCAATATTTACTCGGTCATTGTCATCTTTGCGATAATATTATTATTACTAGCTAATTTATTAATACTTTTTGACGTTGAGTTGCCCTCAATTTACTTAATTCCCCCATTAGCATTACTTTTTACTATATTGAGTGCTAAAGCTGTTTACGATAAAGGGCTTATCCAGTTAACAATTAAAACCCTTTTAGTTTTTATTGTTAACTCTATATTGATCGTAAGTATATCAGCTATTTCAGTTGGGTATTTAGAAGCAGAAAATGGACATATTAAAGATGTGCTCCCCCCTGAAGCAAAACAAGAAGTCGATACAGCTAAAAGCTAAATTCACACTGATGTGACGGTAAACTTAATTGAATTCAAGTCCTAAAGCCGACTAAGAGACTTGCTAGGTGCTACAGCCCTTCAAATAGCAAATTGTCGCCTGAAGGGGGTAACTCAGCATTAACTGTTTTAATAATGTCTAAATGATAATGCATTATATGCCTTGCCCAATGATCCTTAATTTTAGTCAATTGAATTTCTTCTATAGGCTCGTCGTATTCGACGACACTTACTTTGTTTTTCCCCATACTTGGTTTACTTATTCATTACTGAAGATTGAATGTTCACAAGACCAGATCATGTAAATAATAACGTACATATGAATGCGACAGGAATAATAAATTAATACCTCATTGTCTCGCCTAAATATATGGCAAAAAAATAATTGCTAATACCTTCTTCGCACTTTTCTGACGTTAGGTTTTGGTGAAGGAAAAGCTACCATTGTTCACTGTTCTAAGGTCACTAGCTGCCACGATGCAGTCCAAATAAAATAATAAACTCATTTATAAAAACACTAATTATTAAGGTACTTATAGGCATTTATAAATTAGGTTAGTAGAAATTAACAAAAACACCTTCCCCCCGTATTACTATACGGGGGTATAAGGATAACGCCCTACGAAGAGGCCAATGATAACTGCCTAATAAGACACGAAGGATCTAAGGCCAATTATTACTTGTCCTACTTGAGTGGTTTACTAAGTGTATATGTTCCCGGAAATACGGCATTCGCTACTGACTTGAATAATATAGCCCAAAAGACGGCTAAACCGAACCAGTAGAAACTTGCATTACCTGTTCTAAGTTCACGAACTTTGGATTTCATATAATCATATGGAAGTAACATCTTATCTTGAGTCTGTAATTGATGAATTAATCCATCTTCATGCCAAATGGAAACGTTTGTTCCGAGTTTTAAGCTTCTAGCTAAGTTTTTGCATTTACCTTCGCCAATATTAATGGCTGAAAAAGTATCTTGATATGAACCAATATTAAGATCGAAGTATTGATAGACCTTATCAGTTTCATTATCGATTACTTCATCTTTATGACACTCGATGAAATCTATTTCTGTTGAATATTCATGTATTTTAGCTAGATCAGAAACCATATATTTGGGTAATACAAGGGCGAGTACAACCACATTGATTAAGATAATCCCTAAAATAAACAACTTACGGTTTGTTCCTTTCCCTTCAGAAGAAAATTCAATGATAAATGCATTTCTCTCGTCTTCGTCCTCCTCCTCGTCCTCAACTTCCGGTTCTTCAATTTTTTGTGCTTTCCGTTGAAATTCATCACTTTCTTTTCTGCACTTAATTTCTTCACATAATTGTTTATATCGCTCAGGGTACTTATCCTTATCGATATTTTCATTAACATCAAATAATTCATCTAATGTGTAATTTGAATAGTTGATTGACACTATGTTTCCTATTATCTCTATCGCCCACTTAAGGGGTAAATATAGTTGGCAAAAATAGATGGATGTAGAGAAAAAAACAGCCAACTATATTTGTCCCTATCGAAGTCAAAGCCCAAAAAAATGAGATTTGTCATTAATGTCCGTACCATAACATTTAGTTAACTGATATTAATATCACATAATTTCAAAGGGTTGGAAATACAACACTATATTATTTAGCAATGATTGGCTATGACTAAGAAGAATTGTATTGCCCAACATAATAAGCAATATCAATTAGTTGAAGCTTAAGCTGAGGGTGACTTATGTATTACTGATACTTTTCAGTTATATGGCACGAATATTTCATTAGACAAGCACCGAAAAATACTCATGAGAAAATCAACACAAATCAGGTCGATATCAATGTTCTACCAAGCCTAATTCTTCTGATTTTTTCCAGTATTCAAGTAGTGCATTGAATTCCTCTATTTCAGATTGAGAAGCAGTTAATTGAAATATTTTTTCAGAGAGGGAATTGATGCGATTGAAATCCATGACAGTCATAATTAACACTCCTTGTTATTTATAAATAGATTATCACCGAACAGATAATAAAATCAATATTCCAATGATTATTATTTATCAACCTCAAATATAACTTGGCAGTATGACTTAATAGTTTAGCTTCTTGCCCATTTGTGATGACTATGGATTATGGGTAACTGTAGTTAAATAAAAAGCTATGCTAAGCAGACTTGTTTATTACCGGTGTTAAAGCGATATTTTTATTTAAAAAATCAATTTCAACAATAAAACGTTTGAAAAAGTCACTACCAAGAATACCATCCATTTCAAAGCGCTTATCGATAGGAAATAAAAGTATATTGGATTGAAAATCGAATCCAGATACTTTTAAGCTTGAGTCATACATTTCACATTTTACATCTGGCCCCAAGTTATAATCACATGCTTTTACATTTTCATTAAGATTAACTTTATTAGCTACAAAAATTGAATTCGATGCTCCTGTATCTAATATCATTTGATAACTAGCCTTGGGCGAGGTCATTTCAATGCTGAGACCTTCACGGCTTATCTTATAAGGCATAGCGTAGTTATTTTTATTAGATGGAGAATCCTTAGTCGAAATGCTTTGTATAAGTAAGCTTTTATTCGAGTAATTTAAGATGAGTTTTTTACCCTTGAAAAAACCTAACCCAATTACTATTTGTTCTGATACATCAGCAACCTCACCTTCGCCAATAGATGCGGCCCAAGGAGCTAACTCTAAACCATGCATATTTTTAAAGGTTGCACAGTTTATTTGTAAAGAAGATATTACGAATGCTTTGGCTTCAAAAACTTCACCTTTAATATTTGAGCTTTTAACTGCAGCGCCTGTATATTTTAGCTCCCGTATTTTTTTAATTACGGCAACGGGTAAGTGAATACCCTCTGACGAGCCAAGGTCGAGTAAAGCTTTATGTTTAACATCATTAATATTTAATTCTATTAATGGTAAACCTTGTGGATCAAATTCAATAGGTATTGATAATTCCTGACAATCTTGAGTATTGGCAAGCAAACTGTTTGATAAACTGCTAATGATTATAAATAAAAATATTTTTCTACTTAACATATATGCTCCATAATTTATTAATATTGATACCTAGCAGCTACATAAAGTACTAAGCAATGGCTGAGAAGTGCATTGTCAAACGCCATAATTACTACACGTAATTAACATACAACAAGAAAAGACGAATAACAATACTATTTTACCGTTAATCGATAAATCAAATCAAACTAAAACTCAGTAAAACTATAGTTTCAATACCCCCTAAGCTTAAAGGGGAGCATAAACTAAATCTTTATACGGTTATTTTATTAATAGATATAAAGGGTGAAACATCGATTGAATGGATGAAAACAGTAGATGGAACAATAACTAGCTCAGGTGTAAAAGTATGGTCTTTTGAGTAACACAGCTATTCACTATGTAAGTCATTCATTAAATTAAATTCGCCGCATGAATTCCAGTTATTAAGAAGTTCATTAAATTCTGTCATTTCATTTCGTGAAGCCGTTTCATTAAGGGCTTTTTCTGAGAGGGTATTTAGCCGTTCAAATTCATTCGAAGTCATCATCAACCTCCTTGTTTGTTATTCATAAATTATGGCCAACAAATTAACAAAGTCAAAAAAATTTGGCTATTTTTATTACCTCATCTAACAGTTTTACAGAATAGATATTGAACGGGAAAATTTTTTCATTCAAATAAAAATAGGTCCATTGTTCAATTTTAATTAACAATACTAACCTAACGTTAGTTTTTCCTACGAAATACCGTTGGAAGAATTCAACCGCCAACATAATCACCTGACCTGGTCAACTAAATTCAGACACCCTAGTTAAGTTCGTTAAGCTACCTTTTTCAATTCTCTTTCTTTACATTCAAATACATTTGGACTTTGATAGCCAAGATATGAGTGCATTCTTTGGCTGTT
>Ga0209395_1008621_pt1 | contig 10326 bp, 6 predicted proteins | sample GOMGulsemesocosm_3_FD_184635 | JGI IMG/M metagenome (GOLD analysis project Ga0209395, IMG submission 184635) | Methane-oxidizing microbial communities from mesocosms in the Gulf of Mexico - GOM9D Gulf of Mexico (SPAdes) (version 2) | ecosystem: Environmental > Aquatic > Marine > Cold seeps... | reverse complement strand
TTCACAGCCACAATACAAAGTTTTTGCATCTGCTTTAATATGCTTTTTTAGATAACGCTTAGCTTGGCTAAAAGAAGTGAACTCTTTTGAGGAAATACTAAATGGAACAATAAACACACAGCACAAGAGTAATAACAAAAAGGGTTTTATCAAAATATCAACTTAATCAAAATTATAAAATTACAACAAGCCAATAATATCACCTTTAAAACATAACTAAAAATAAGAGATTAACTAGAGCCATGGCGATAACTAAGGTAAAGTAAGGCTTTATATACCTAATTCCCTTGGTATAACCACCTCTGTAAATCGCTAAAGCACAGGAAAAAACAAAATGTCTGAAATTCAATTCTTAAATGTTGATTTAGAACTCGAATCAAAAAATGATATCAGCGTATTAGTTGGCGAATTAGCTAAAAAAGCAATTGTATTAAATTATGATAAAGATGATTACCGCCAGTCTGCCCGTATAGAAGCAAGTACTGATATTAAAACTCCAGATCAAGCAATTAACCACTTATGTGAGCAGCTTGAGTCATGCTCGAGAAATGCACTTAAGCAATGGTTAACCTGTTCAAAACGTACCTTTGATATTGGCTTTAATTCCGGCACAAAACCAAAGTGTTTTAATCAAGCAATCAAATCAGATACTTTGTTAAGGATCTCAGCAATTGATGCGGGCATGGAAATCACGATTTACCCTGTAGAGTAAACCTCTGCTAGGCAGAGGCTTTTATTTATAGAGTTAATTACTCCAAATTTGATCTACAAACTCAGGGTGATCTATGAATGGATTTCTGTTTCCTTGGTGGGTAAATCCGGCTTCATTTCTATCTATTTCTTTTTGGCTAACAGGATCATTTTTGTGCCATCTAAGTAACATAGTAATCACCCATGGCTTAAACACCTGCTCACTTGAGCCATCTAATATAGCTGCCCCATAAACACTATTATTAGTCCAAGTAGCAATCACATCTTCATATCGTGTTGCCATATATAAATGTGCTCGTGCTAAATCCCCTTTAAATTCATCAATTGGTTCAAATACAGTTCCTGTATAACCAAGTGTTGACGTTCCTGTACCTAATTTACTATTGTTTGTTGAAGTAAAACTAGCAGTAGCAACTTCACCATATGGATATCCACTTCTTTTTGAATTAACAAAACCATCTGTTGCAAAAATATGATGCACATCAGAATTCATAGGCTCGATTTTTCCACCAAACCAACTCTTAGGAAACGAATGCTCTCTGTTATAACAACCCCCTTCACCAGAATAGTTTCCACATTGATTTGTTACTTTTGTATAAACATAACCCTCAGAGCCTGCTGGATTTTCTGAATACATATCTAAAATTGAGCCATCTTTTTCATAATAATTATCTAATGAATGAGACTCATAAAATGTCCACAAAGCAGAGTAACCTTTTACTGTATGGCTTTTAATAATATTATGTAACCCTGTTTTTAATGCATAACCCGTTTGACCTGTCACCGATTTATAATACTCACCAGGTTCACCACCAGAACCGCCTCCTGTGTCACTACCAATTTTAAATGTTTTTGTTTCACTATTTGTAAAAGTGCCACCTGAAATAAGCGATTTTCCTGAAATAGCAATATCATATGAACCATTACCATATGTACAGCAAATACCATCTCCATAGGTATCATTGATAGTAAAACTATACTCACCATCTACTAAGCATAGGTTTTCTTCATAACTCGTATTATTTGCTAAGCTACCACCCTGAGAAACTTCAACTGAATTTTTATCTTTGATACTCCAGCTTGTTTCATAACCATAATTGTCTGTTGTTAAGCTAAATTTTATTTGAGTACTCGCACAAGTATTTGGATCTGGTGTTTCATTGATTGAAGGCTGAAAATCATCAATATAAACGATCTCTGAACCATCAAAACCTGCTGTATCATAAAAACGTAGACCTACAGCAATATTTTTACTTGTACTTGCCGTATAGTTAAACTCAACTTTCTGCCATTGATTGATTAAATTTTCATTCGAATAGCCTTGGTAACCATCAACATAAAGCCTTGCTTTTACGTTACCTTCAGTATGATAAATCCAAGTTGAAAACGCATAAGTTTGCCCCGATATTACAGCAACCAATTGCTGTAAATCAGTTGAGCTTTGTGAGTTAGTTTTGACAGTAATAGCTGCTGAACTCGCACCTACTTTAACGATATCTTTATTTTCATTTACAACTATTCCGGTATCTATCGTACTCCACCCTGATGGAGCGCTATTTAACCAAGTTTCAAAACCACCGTTTTCCACTTCAGCATAAGCACCAGTATTAGCTACTAAAAGTAGGCTTAGCATTAATTTATTTTTATATTTCACTACAACTCCAATTATTTGGTAATTCGCAATTAGCTATTTTCTGGACTATTATTAGCCCCAAATGTTAATTTTATATTACAAAAAAGATAACGGCAAAAATTAGAGTTATTACTCTTAGCTTTTTGTAAAGATTAAGGTACAAAAAATAATATTGTAGTAAAAGCAAAAATATATGAATAAATTAACCGTCTGATTTATATGTTTTTTCACGACAATGAAGGCAAAGACGACTAATCTATATAAAATAAAAACCAAATAATTAATTATTATCATGATACTTGCAATCGATCAGGGCACCACAGGCACCACCATAGTTATTTATGATCATAATGGAGAACTCAAAGGTAAAGCTTATAATGAGTTTACTCAAATTTATCCCAAAGCATCTTGGGTAGAACACGATGCTTATGAAATTTGGCTATCTACGTTACTGGGAATTAAACAAGCCTTAGAAAGCGCCAAGCTAAGCCATCAAGATATCAAATCTATTGGTATAACAAATCAAAGAGAAACAACGGTTTTATGGGACAAAACAACAGGTAAACCCGTACATAACGCTATTGTATGGCAGTGTAGACGCTCCGCTGATATCTGTGACAAAATTAAACAAGATGGCAAGTCAGATTGGATCCAACAAAAAACTGGATTAGTTGTTGATGCTTATTTTTCTGCGACTAAAATCAAGTGGATCTTCAATCAATACCCCGAAATAAAAACCCTTGCAGAACAAGATAATTTAGCTTTTGGTACTATAGATTCATGGTTAATATGGCAACTTACCGGCGGGGAAAGCCACGTAACCGATCATACAAATGCTTCGCGCACCATGTTATACAACATTAATAACAAAAAATGGGACCATGAGTTATTAAGCTACTTTGATTTACCAGAATCTATTCTGCCTAAAATCCAAAATTCAGCGAGTTTTTTTGGTAAAACCGACCCGCAACTCTTTAGTGGTAACACAATCCCTATTACTGGCGTTGCAGGCGATCAGCAAGCAGCATTATTTGGCCAAGGTTGTATCAACCCTGGGCAAGTAAAAAATACTTACGGCACAGGCTGCTTTATGTTGATGTATACAGGAAATACCAAACATTTAAGTCAAAATGGATTATTAACAACAATTGCCTGTGATAAAAAAGGCCAACCGGCTTATGCGCTTGAAGGTTCTGTATTTATTGCAGGTGCTGCCGTTCAATGGCTCAGAGATCAACTTCAATTAATTAGCAAAGCATCTGAGACTGAAGCTATTGCATTAAGTATTAACGATACTCAAGGCGTGTATTTTGTACCTGCCTTTACGGGCCTTGGTGCGCCCCATTGGGATATGACTGCCAAAGGTGCCATTATTGGTTTAACTCGGGGTGCGGGGAAAAATGAAATTATTAGAGCAACCTTAGAGTCTATTGCATATCAAACTGTCGATGTATTAAAACTAATGCAGTCTGAATCTAATATTGAAATTACATCTATGCATGTGGATGGTGGAGCCTGTGAAAATAATTTTTTAATGCAGTTTCAAGCAGACTTATTAGATATTGAACTTGTTCGCCCTGTAAACATTGAATCAACAGCACTAGGAGCCGTTTTACTCGCAGGATTAGGTGCCAATATTTGGCAAACAGATACATTACCAAATAACATTTTTAAAATTGATAAAGCATTTACACCTAAAATAGAAAAAAGCCATAGAGATACATTAATTGAAGGTTGGAATAAAGCAGTTAAACAAGTAATAAGTTGAAATTACAGTCTGCAATACCAATTCTATTAAGTTAGTGACCTAATATAAATTAGGATAAATTTTCAAGAGCACAGGTTTATAGCTCCAGGCTAAACCTAAGTACCGACATCCATGTAGGCAAGGCGCTTGATTGAGCAATAGCTGGCTATTGGGATTGAAAGCACAGGTTTATAGTTCCAGACTAAACCTAAGTACCTGCATCCATGCAGGCAACGCAGCTATTGTATATTTAGACCATTTAGATTACTCATGAATTTATTGGAATTGGTATAACTAAATCTAATTTATACAACTTCCTCTTGTATGCTTGGCGAGGCCATAAAATTTAATTTAAAACAACAACCTTTACCTAATTCACTTTGGCATGAGATCCTACCCTGAAGTGAATTAGTCACTATATTACTGATAATGTGCAAACCTAAACCACTGCCGCCTGCATTCCTATTGGTTGTATAAAAAGGATTAAATATTTTACCAATATGATCCGGTGAAATACCTTTGCCATCATCCGAAAAGTTGAGTTCTATCCGCTCATCAAGCTTTTGAAATGTAATCTCGATGCAACCTTCATTTTTATCTTTATAAGCATGTAATAAAGCATTTAAAACAAGGTTTGAAATAACTTGTGCAATTGCTCCGGGGTAACTATCAACCATAAATTCTTCATCACATTTTACTATAATTGATATATTCGATTTTTTAATTTGCGGTTGTAGGGTGAAAATAATTTCTTCTATATAAGCCTTAAACTTAAATGTTCTACGCTCATATGATGCTTGATCTACTGCTATTTGTTTAAAGCTACTAATTAAATCGGCAGCGCGATTTGAGTTTTTTAAAATAATTTGAGCGCAGTCTTGTAAGTGTAAAATTGACGACTCAAGATCTGAGCGTGTCATTGTGCCGGTTGAAAATTTTTCATTTAAACCTTCAGTTACCCCCAATAAACTTGAAGATGCGGTAACAGTTATACCTAGAGGTGTATTAATCTCATGGGCAATACCTGCAACTAAGCCGCCCAAAGCCGCATTTTTTTCAGCTTCAATAAGCTGTAGCTCAGTATCTTTTAACTTTTCTAAAGAATTTAATGCTTCTTTTGACTTTAAATCTAATTCAGAGGTGCGCTCTAATACTTTAATTTCCAAAGTTTCATTCAGGCCATTTACCTCATTAAAATGATCAACAACAGATTTTAATAGTCTATTAATGCTTTCTTTTAATAAGCCAAGCTCACTCTCTTTATGTTTAGATAAAATAACTAGCTCGCTTTGAGGATATTCCGGATTGATTTTAGTTAAGTCGTTAATCAGCTTAACCAAAGGTTTACTGATTAAGTAATAAAATACAAATAACAATGCGATAGATAACAATATATTACGCACAATACCTGAAAGTAATATCACCATAGATCGTGAAGTAAAAGCCAAAGCACCGTAATAAGCATCTACCACAACAATTAAATGAGCCTTATTATTGTCTATACTATTTTTCGTATTTAAATTGATGCTAAACTTTTGATTATCATCAAAAAGATCTTCGGCTACCCACCAAGGCTTTTCAATTTCAATTACCCTTGAGTTTTGCGCTAATACTTCACCAAAATCATCTGTAATAATAACTTCTATTATTGGTTTGTAAGCAAACAAGCCATTAATCACCCTATTTGCCAGCGCTTCGTCATATTCATATACAGCTTGCGTTGCAGATGATTCCGTTACTTGTAAAATTTGTTCTACCGTTTGCGCAAGTAAATCACCTTGTTTAATATAATCAGAATAAATTTGAAAACTACTTATCACTATGCCAAATACAAAGGCGATTAATACCCCCACTTTAGCTAAAGTAAATGAAATAGAGTTTCTTAAGGTAACCCCTACTTTTTTCAAAGACATGCATTAATACTCAGAGAGTAATTGCAGCATAAAAACATAATCGTTTCTCAAGTACTCAATATTCATCCACACTTTTTTATGTAACTGGGGATTTGTTGCTTTTGTATCAAAGAATGCTAAAAAAAATGATAAAGACGCAATAGGATGCGGGTGCACTATAAACTTATCTTTAAACTTTTCATTTTCATCTTGGCGTACAGCCATAATAGAAGAAGTAATTAAACTACCGGTATTATCACGAATTAACTTATAAAATGAGCTTTCATCTTGCTGAGATATTTCTACCGGAATATTAGCCGATTTAATTTTTTTTATAATATTAAGATAAGCTTTAGGAATTCGAATTGGCTGAGGTATGGTATTTAATTTTCCTGAAAAGTCATAGTTACTATTTTTGGGAGTGACTAAGTTAAAATCCACTTGCATTAACCGCCAGCGAGATGTTTCCTGAGTCGCATCTTGCGGGTAATGTAATTTATCATTGAGCGTTAAATCAAAGGGTAAACCAATCACAGCATCAATTTTTCCTTGGCGTGCCAAAACATTGATACAGCGTTTCATCGGCATCACTAAAAACTCAGCCTCGGTGTTGCTATGCTTTAATGCAGCCTTAGTAAGCTCAACAAATATGCCCTTTGCTTGCCCATCTTTATGGTATGAAAATGGATACCAATCTCGATTATCTATGCAAATTGAAATACGATCATTTGCCAAACATGAGATTGATATAAATGTAATTAATAAAAAAAGTAAAATTTTTATCTTCATCATCATTCATTACGCCATTGTTTTAATAAGGTTTCATAATCAATTGTCTTTGGCTCAGGTCTTGCTCTGTGTGGCTTAGGAGAACCTGGTTGCGATAGCCAAAAAGACTCATCTTTTTGCTCGGATAATTTAGGGGAATATACTTTTAATCTGACTTTGGCCATCATTTCATCTTGCGCGTGAGCCATTAAATCCATCGCTTGTTTAGGCGTTAACTGACCACTAATCGCTTTAGCAATTGTAGGCCACCAGGCAGCAGATAATGCAGGATAATGAGGCACATTAATGCCTGTATCTGTCCATCTTGAACGTACATCCGAACGATAGAAGTCAATTAAACCACCCCATTTATCTTTATACTTTGTTAAATGCTCAGAGTTAATTGTCGATTGTCTAACGGGTGTACCGCCTACTAGAAATTTTTTGAGCGATACCGTTTTTGATACACAAAATTGCGCCCATAACCAAGCCATATGCCGACGTTTACCTTTAACATTTTTAGGGATTGTCCAGCTGCCAGCATCTTGATAACCAACTTTCATGCCCTCTTGCCAGTATCTGCCATGAGGTGTAGGTGCGACTCGCCATTTAGGTTTGCCTTGTTTATCTGTTAATGGTGAACCTGGACGATAAAAATCTTCTTCAGATAACCAAGTGACGTATTGGAAAATACGCTGCGCTATATTGCCCTCGGCAGCTTTTGGACCAGCATCAACCCAACGCCAATTTAAGGCCTCTGGTGGCGCGTATTTTTTTAACCAATCAATATACTTAGTAAGTGCGTAAACTGCCGCAGGACTGTTTAATGCCCCTCCTCTAGAAACGGTTGAACCTACGGGGATCCGATTTTCAACTCTGATCCCCCACTCATCTACAGGAGAGCCATTTGGTAAACCTACATCACCGACTCCCGCAATAGAAAGCCAAGCATCGGTAAATCGCCAGCCTAAAGAAGGTGATTTTTTACCATAATCTAAATGCCCATATACTTTTACGCCATCAATTGTCATGCCGGTGAAAAATTTAGCAATATCCTCATAAGCAGCCCAATTAAGTGGAACGCCTAATTCATAACCATACTGTTTTTTAAACTTTGCTTTAATATCTTTACGGGAAAACCAGTCATGACGAAACCAATATAAATTGGCAAATTGTTGATCTGGTAATTGCAATTGGTTGCCATCGTAATCTTGGCCAAACTCTAAATTTAAAAAATCAGCTAAATCTAAATCTGGATTTGTATATTGATCACCCTCATTTTTCATATACTGAGTTAAATTAACAACTTTTTTTAATCGTAAATGTGTACCAATTAAATCAGCGTCATTCACATAAATATCAAATAACAATCGACCTGTCATAAGTTGATCCATCATTTTTCTTACTATTTGGCCCTCGCCTATAATCTTATGCTCAACTTTAATGCCGGTTATTTCTTCAAAGGCACGGCTTAATACCTCACTTTCCCAATGGTGTGTTTTTATCTCTTCTGCGACACTTCTGATGTGCAGTCCCTGGTATTGCTGGGCAGCTTGAGCAAACCACCTTAACTCTTTTATTTTCTGTTCTTTTTCTATCGCTGAAGGACTAAAAAATGTAGCCCAACGCTCAATAGCAGCTTCATTAATCTGCTTATTTTTCGCCATGCAGTCAGGCAGCAAAAATAGACAATAAAATATGATTAACATCATGTATTTATTCATCGAAAAGCCAATTTTGTAAAAAAGTACATTAAGTATAGAAGAAATCTTATTTTTGGCAGTTTTAGAAAACCAAAAATAATTGGGATATTTTTAATCTATTTTCTAAATAAAAGTGTTTTTAATTCCAAAAAGGAATAACAAAGCATTTTCTATTCTTTTTTGTTCTGGTGATTGATCGTTATGCTTCACTTTCAGATTAGTCCTCTTTGCAGATATATAGATATCAATAGAGGCAGAAATATAACTTTTGATGTAATTGATAGCTCAGCTATACAATTAAAAGTTTATGACAACTTTTTACCACGTTTTTAAAATATTGAGGAATACTCATGTTGTTAGGTCAATTATCTAGCGCAGCTAGCCCGCTCTCAGCAGAGCAAGTGCAAAAATTACAAGGCCTAGTGGCAGAGCTAAACCCAATTCAACAAGCTTGGGTAAGTGGTTATTTAGCTGCTAATGCTAATACTGCTGTTTTAGGTGCTGTAGCGCCTACTGCACAAGCTGCCGAAGCCGCAAGTTTAACCATTCTTTATGGTTCTCAAACAGGTAACGCGAAAGGTGTTGCTAGTCAACTTAAAGCACAAGCAGAGTCTCGTGGTTTAACTGTTAAGTTAGTTAATATGGCTGATTACAAACCTAACAACTTGAAAAAAGAAAAATTTATCTCTGTTGTTGTATCAACTTACGGTGAAGGCGAGCCACCAGAAGATGCTGAAAACCTACATGAGTTTTTATATTCTAAAAAAGCACCTAAACTAGAGGGTGTTAAAGTTGCAGTGTTAGGCCTTGGTGATTCAAGCTATGAATTTTTCTGTAAAACAGCACAAGACTTCGACCAACGCTTTACAGAGTTAGGCGCTGAAACTATTTTTGCTCGTGCCGATTTAGATGTTGATTACGAAGATGAAGCAAATACTTGGTTAACAGGTGCATTAGACGCATTTGAACCTGACTTAAAAGCACAATCTGCGGGTTCTGCTCAAGTTATTCCTATGCCAGGCGCTGCTGCAGCAACAAGTCAGTATAACAAACAAAATCCATTTGCTGCTGAGTTATCAGTAGTGCAAAAAATTACAGGCCGTGATTCAACAAAAGATGTACGCCATGTTGAAATTTCATTAGAAGGTTCAGACCTTACTTATACTGCGGGTGATTCATTAGGTGTTTATTTCTTAAATGATGAAGCTTTAGTAGACGAAACACTTTCTTTATTATCGATAGATGCTGCTACTGAAATTACTTTAGGCGATAAAACATTAACTGTTCGCCAAGCATTAATTGAAAACCTTGAATTAACACAATCTTACCCTGCATTTGTCGAAAAATTTGCTGCTGCAACTACTAATGCTGAACTCGCTAAAATTACAGAAGATAAAGCCACTTTACGTGAATTTATTGAACCTCGCCAAATCTTCGACATTATTCGTCAACATCCAGCAAAACTAGAGGCACAAGCTTTAGTTGATTGTTTACGTAAATTACAAGCTCGCCTTTATTCAATAGCCTCTTCACAATCTGAAGTTGAAGAAGAAGTGCATTTAACAATTGGCTTAGTAGAATTTGAAGCTTTTGGTAGCGCACATTTAGGTGGCTGTTCTGGCTATTTAGCTAAACGTGCAGAAGAAGGCGCATTAGTAAAAGTATTTGTAGAGCATAACGATAACTTCCGCTTGCCTGCAGATACTAATACGCCAGTATTAATGGTTGGTCCAGGTACTGGTATCGCACCATTTAGAGCATTTTTACAAGAACGTGAAGCAAGCGAAGCACAAGGTGATAACTGGTTATTCTTTGGTAACCCTCACTTTACACAAGATTTTTTATACCAAGTAGAACTTCAAGGTTACTTAA
>Ga0209395_1008618_pt1 | contig 10328 bp, 7 predicted proteins | sample GOMGulsemesocosm_3_FD_184635 | JGI IMG/M metagenome (GOLD analysis project Ga0209395, IMG submission 184635) | Methane-oxidizing microbial communities from mesocosms in the Gulf of Mexico - GOM9D Gulf of Mexico (SPAdes) (version 2) | ecosystem: Environmental > Aquatic > Marine > Cold seeps... | reverse complement strand
TCTATGCCGATGCCTTTCTTAACTACTTAGTAGTACAGATAATGCCATCGGCTTTTTTCTGTCCAAAAATTAGTCTTTACATTGAGAAGCTTTCTTATCTGAGCGACTGAAAATATTCTCCTTATAATCACATTTTCAGTAAAGCTCACAGGTAAAGTCCCCTTAGAAGCAATGTTCTCTTACATCTTAACCCTCAAACCGTCTGTCAATTTCAATCAAACTCTCTAGTTCATTGATGACTAACCGCGTAAACTATTGTTAATTAATGCATCTACTGGCTTTCATATAAAGCTAGCGAGTAGGGGATAGGGAAAATTATGTCACAGCAATCTTCAAACCATATAGCTAATGATACAGCGCCAGAAAGTAAGAGTCAGAACAAAAAAATATCCATACTATTTGAACTTATTCAGTTTATTAACCCATACAAAAGCCAAGTAATTGCTGCTTTTGTTGTACTGATTTTCACAGCTACAGTGATGTTATCTGTAGGACAGGGTGTAAGAATGCTGATTGATGAGGGTTTTGCTCAGCAGTCATTATCTCAGCTTCAGCAAGCCGTGTTATATCTATTGGCGATAACAGCCGTGTTATATCTATTGGCGATAACGGTATTAATCGCTGGAGGTACTTTTACCCGCTTTTATTTGGTGTCTTGGTTAGGTGAACGTGTCAGCGCAGATATTCGTTTGGCCGTTTTTAACCATGTGATTACCTTGCACCCCAGTTACTTCGAAACCAGTGGTAGCGGCGATATAATGTCACGCATCACAACAGACACTACGCTATTACAAAGTATTATTGGCTCTTCATTTTCAATGGCAATCCGCAGTGCATTAATGTTTATCGGTGCTTTGGCAATGTTGTTTGCCACCAATATTAAATTAACCCTGGCAATGTTGTTTGCCACCAATATTAAATTAACCCTTATTGTATTGATCTCCGTGCCTTTCATCTTGGTGCCTATCTTATTTTACGGTCGTAAGGTGAGAAAATTATCCCGTAAAAGCCAAGACTCTATGGCTGATGTTGGTAGTTATGCCGGTGAAGCGATTGAACATATAAAAACAGTACAAAGTTATACCCACGAACAACAAGACCGAATGGCTTTTGCTGAGGAGGTGGAGAAATCTTTCCAAATTGGTCGTCATCGCATTAAGCAGCGTGCAACACTTATTGCTGGAGTAATTATTATCGTCTTTGGTGCGATTACTGGTATGTTATGGGTAGGCGGAAGTGATGTGATCAAGGGCACAATGAGCGGCGGTGATCTAGGTGCTTTTGTATTTTACGCTATATTAGTCGCCTCTTCTTTAGCAACTATTTCAGAGGTATTAGGTGAATTACAACGCGCTGCTGGTGCAACAGAGCGGTTGATTGAAATATTGCAGATTGAAAGTCATATTCTTCCACCTGTTGAAAATGCTATTCCAGCACAAAGTTTAACTGCACAAATAACTTTTGAGGACGTAACTTTTAATTATCCTTCACGCCCAGATCAAGCTGCCACTCAAACGCTAAACCTAATTGCCGAACAAGGCAAAGTACTTGCCTTAGTAGGTCCCTCTGGCGCAGGTAAAACCACTTTATTTGAATTATTACAGCGTTTTTATGATCCACAAGTTGGCCGAATTACTTTAGGTGGCACTGATATTCGTCAGCTAGATCCTAAAGATCTTCGTCAACAAATGGCACTAGTACCGCAGCAACCGGCACTATTTAGTAGTGATGTTTTTCATAATATTCGTTATGGAAAACCTGACCGGCACTATTTAGTAGTGATGTTTTTCATAATATTCGTTATGGAAAACCTGAGGCCAGCGACGAAGAAGTTATATTGGCAGCTAAAAAAGCCCACGCTCATGAATTTATCGTTAACTTACCAGAGGGATATAGCAGCTTCCTTGGGGAGCGAGGTGTACGGCTTTCTGGTGGGCAGCGTCAGCGTATTGCTATCGCAAGAGCCATCTTAAAAGATCCACATATCTTATTATTAGATGAAGCTACCAGTGCATTAGATAGTGAAAGTGAGCACCATGTGCAGCAAGCTTTAGAAGAGCTAATGCGCGGCCGTACTACCATTATTATTGCACATAGATTATCCACGATTAAACATGCTGATCACATTGCAGTATTAGAACAAGGTCAGTTAGTTGATATTGGTGATCATCAATCGTTATTGCAAACCTGTGACTTATATCAGCGTTTAGTAGAACTACAGTTTAAGCAAGTAACTTAATTCTTAACGAGCAGACAAAAAAGGGAGAAAGCATGGCAGACAAAAAAGGGAGAAAGCATGATGCTTTCTCCCTTTATATTATTTGTGTATTCGGTTTAATTAGTGCAAAAATTAGTTTTGAAAACCTTCAGGTAAGATATTATCTTCCCCACCTTCTTCATCATCAAGTTTCAGCTCTGCACTATTTTCAACTTCAGGATCATCTTCTTGTTCAAGCCAGTCACAAATAATCGCATCAGCTTGCTCTTTACCTGTATATTTAAGTGATGAGAAAGCCTGAATTTTAATATCTGCTTCTAATGGTGCTAATGCTTTTTTTACCGCTAACACTTCAGCACTGCGTTTACCCTGAGATAGTTTGTCGCACTTAGTCAGTAACACTAATACGGGTAGGTCACTATCTACAGCCCAATGAATTAGATCCATATCTAAGTCTTTCAGTGGATGGCGTATATCCATCAAGACCACTAAACCTTTTAAAGCCTGACGCTTTTCTAGGTACTCACCTAATGCCTTTTGCCATTTCTTCTTCATTTCTAAAGGAACTTTGGCAAAACCATAACCGGGTAAATCGATAAGGCGTCGGTTCTCAGCTACTTCAAAAACGTTAATCAATTGAGTACGACCTGGCGTTTTACTAATACGAGCCAAACCACGTTGATTGGTTAATGTATTTAATGCGCTTGATTTACCTGCATTAGAGCGTCCGGCAAAGGCGACTTCGATACCTGAATCTTTAGGTAAACGGCGAATATCTGGCGCACTAATGGTAAAGGCGGCTTTACTTAAATGTATCTTTGTAGAGGACAAGGGCTTAACTCGTTATAAATTTTCCAACATTATAGCGTTTTTCTTAAACATTTATTATTAAAAAAATACACAAAACAGTGAATTTAGGTGTTTTTTTGGTGGATTTTTTCTTCACCACTATTACACAGGGCTAATATTCGTGTAAAATGCGGGCACATCCATCATACTTTTTTATCATAATTAATTTTTTAGCGATTATATTATCAAAACAGCTAGGTAATTAATGACAAGCAGAGAGCAACTCAATGAAAAAAATTATCTTATCGCTATTCATAGCCTTAGGCTCAGTTAGTGCCGTGCAGGCAGCTGACGCTGACGCAGGTAAAGTAAAATCAGGAACATGTAGTGCCTGTCATGGTCCTACTGGTGTTAGTGCTAGTCCAATGTTTCCTAACCTAGCTGGTCAAAATGACGCTTACATTATAAAGCAATTAAAAGACTTTAAATCAGGCGCACGTACCGATGCAATGATGGCGCCAATGGCCGCTAACCTATCTGATGCAGATATGGCTGATTTAGCAGCACATTTTTCAAGTCTGCCAAGTGCTAGTGAACAAGCAGCAGCATCAGCAAGTGCTGGTACTAGCTCAGATTCAGCACCAGCAAGTGCACCAGTAGCAGGTAATGTTGAAATTGTTTCTTCTACACCAGCAGCTGTACTTTATGCAGGTGACGTAGCTTCAGGTAAAAACAAAGCCGCAGCATGTGCTGCATGTCATGGCGCAGACGGTAATAGCTTAGTACCTATGTACCCTAGCCTTGCTGGTCAAAGTGCTAACTATATTGCAAAACAATTAGCTGATTTTAAATCAGGTAATCGTAAAGATCCGGTAATGGCAGGCATGGTTGCTGCATTATCGACAGAAGACATGAATGACTTAGCGGCTTTCTTTGCAGTGCAAAGTATTAAAGCAGGTACAGGCGAAACAAACGAAGCTGGTCACAATATTAAAGCTGGTACAGGCGAAACAAACGAAGCTGGTCACAAATTATACTTTGGTGGTGACGCAGCTAAAAGTGTAGCAGCGTGTGTTTCTTGTCACGGTGTTTCAGGTAAAGGCATGAAACAAGCTGGCTTCCCAAGTATTTCAGGTCAAAGTAAAGATTACTTGAAAAAGCAATTAGCAAGTTTCCGTGATGCAAGTCGTGGTAATGATAATAATGGCATTATGCGTAACATTGCGATTAAGTTATCCGATGCAGATATTGAAGCTGTTGCTCAATACATCACGTCATTAAAATAATAATGACTTGCTCGCATCACTAATAACTTTCTAAAAGCAGCGTTTATCGCTGCTTTTTTTTCATTTGATTTTTCAGCATTTGTAAGTAAATGGACAACTAACAACTAAATGAAGAATAAAATTAACACCGCTTTATTTGTCGCTTGCCAACAGTGTGATGCACTTTTTGATAAGCCACACTTAAAACAGGGACAACTGGCTAAATGTAATCGATGCGGTAGTACGTTAATAGAGCGCAAAGTCGACTCTATTGAGCGTAGCTTTAACTGGTCGCTTGCCGGGCTGATTTTAATGTTACCTGCCATTTTATTACCCATTATGGGTGTAACTTTGGCAGGACAATTTCATCAAGCTTCGTTATTCGATTGTATTTTAGTGTTGATTGATCGCGGTTTTTATATGATTGCCTGCTTGGTATTTCTTTTTGCCATTGCCATACCTATTGTGCGTTTATCTGGCGCTCTGTACCTCTCTTATTGCTTTAAGTTCAATAAATTGAAACCCTCTTTATTAAATTTCTTCCGGGCTTATCATCATCTTGATCATTGGGCTATGCTCAATGTATTTATGTTAGGTATTGTTGTCTCTATGTATAAATTACTCGACGATACCGAGCTATCAGTAAACCTAGGTCTGCTGGCATTCATTTTCTGGTTAATTAGCTCCACCATGTCCGCTGCTGCCCTGGATCAGGACTATATTTGGGATAAATTAGAGCGTGCTTTTCCAAGGAGCTGCGATAATGAATACTGCTAAAGATGCAAGCTTAGCATTATGTCCAAAGTGTCATAAACTCAACAACTTAACAACTGAGCCACAACAATGTAGCCGCTGCCGTGGTATGTTTTACCAAAGAAAAAAAAATAGTCTGCAGTATACATTGGCTTGGAATATTGCCGCCTTATTAGCATTTATTCCCGCGAACCTTTACCCAATAATGATTGTCTATCAACTAGGTATAGGTGATGAAGCAACAATATTATCTGGCATTGGTGAATTTATTGACCATGGCTTGTATCCTATTGCTGTTATTATATTTACTGCCAGTATCATAGTGCCTTTACTTAAAATCATTGGTTTATTTGTACTTGTTTATAAAGTACATACCGGCATACGTTTAAAACCAGATAAACATAGCAAGTTTTACCATGCACTTGAGTTTTTAGGACCTTGGTCAATGCTTGATGTCTTTGTTGTTGCTTTAATGGTTACCGTGGTAGAGCTCGGTTTTGTTACTTCAGTTGCTGCTGGCCCAGCAATAAACTATTTTACTATCACGGTAATTTTTACTATGTTTGCTGCAAACAGTTTTGACCCTCGTTTATTATGGGATAAGAAGACTGCAGATCAGACACAGTTACCGACTGACAAATTGTCCAAAAACGTATCTGACACTTTATAAAGGAAGAAAGGATCAAATGACCAATAACAAAGAATTTGCTGCCTCTGAGCAAAATCAAAAAAACATGAATAATCAAGCTGAAATTGTGCCGCGTCAGGGCATTTCAATCATCTGGTTTGTGCCCTTTATCGCCTTAATTTTTGGTTTATGGTTGGCAGTAAAAATCATGTCTGAACAAGGCACCTTTATTACCATAGAATTTGATAATGGCTCAGGTATAGTGCCAAACAAAACAGAAGTCCGCTACAAGGGGTTAATCACAGGTCTAGTAAAAAAAGTAGTACCTTCTGATGACTTACAGCGCGTTATTGCTGAAGTTGAAATATCTAAAAAATTCACTAATTATTTAACCAAAGATACGCTTTTTTGGTTAGTAAGTGCTGACATTTCTCTGCAGGGCGTTTCTGGTTTAGACACACTAATTTCAGGTAGCTACATTACTATCATGCCTGATACCAATGAAGATGCAGAAAAGCAGGATCATTTTATTGCCTTAACTGAAGCACCAACACTGGATATGTCGACCCCAGGTTTACACCTGACTTTGCATACTGAGGTATTAGGTTCTATCAGTGAAAACTCACCTATAAGCTTCAAACAAATACCGATTGGTCATGTTACTGGTTATCACTATATAGAAAGTACTAAAAAAATTGCTATCAATATTTTCATCAAACCTGAATTCGCCCATTTGGTAAAAGAAAACTCATTATTTTATAACACCAGTGGTGTGCAAATTACTGCCTCTTTGTCTGGTGGCTTGAAAGTGAATACCGACTCCTTAGCGGCTATCATGGCTGGTGGCATATCGGTGGATACTTTAAGTTATCAGGCCGAGTTAGCACCGGCTCAAAATGGTCAAACATTTGCTTTACATGCTGACTTTCAATCTGCTGAAATGGGCCATGAAGTTGAATTAACCTTAGATTGGAATTCAGGCATAGATCATAACGCAGCAATTCTATACCAAGGTCTAACTATTGGTGTTATTGATTCTTTCAGTAAAATTGATCCTGTTAGCAGAAAAATTACTGCTATCGCAAAAGTTAACCCTAGAGTGGTGCCTTACTTAACTGAGCAATCGCAGTTTTATATTGTTTCACCACAAATCAGCCTCACTGGTTTATCAAACGCTAAAACATTATTAACGGGAAGCTATCTTAGTATTCGCCCTTCTCTAGCAGGTAAAGCCAGTAATAAATTTAAAGTATTCAATACAAAACCTCCTTATAAATATAGCGAGCCAGGTTTACACTTAATGTTAACAAGTAATGACCGAAGCTCGTTACAAATGGGCAGTAATGTTTATTACAAGCAACAGCTTGTAGGTAATGTTCAAGCAATTGAAACTACCGCACCTGAAACTCACCTAATTCACATTCATGTTAAACCTGAATTTAGCCATTATGTAAACAAAAGCAGTCGTTTTTATAACAATTCGGGGATAAAAATATCAGCCAGTTTACTTGGTGTAGACATCAACGCCCAGTCATTGCAGAGCATATTAACAGGCGGTATTGCATTTACCAGTGCCGATGAAAAAGCAGCTAAATCAGTCACTGATGGCGATACTTTTGCACTTTATGCTAACAGCAAACTAGCTGAGCAAAATATCAGTTTCAAACTGAGAGCATCTGTAGATGAACAAATCAGCAGTAATACCCGTGTTTTATATCGAGGGGTTGAAATAGGTGCTATTCACCAAGTAGAAGCTCAAGGTGATTACCAACAACTGCACTTAGGCCTGTTACCGCAATATCAACATATATTAAAGGCACAAACGCAGTTCTATTTAGTTAAACCTAGCTTAAGTCTTTCAGGCGCTAGTGATACTGACGCGTTATTTGGTGGTAGTTACATTACCTTTAATCAAGGCCAAGGTAAGGTGCAAACACAATTCATTTTAGCGAGCCAACCACCAGTAAAACTAGCTAGTGCTCCTGGCTTACAACTAACATTAACGACTGAGCATGCAAATGCAGCAACACCTGGGAGCGCGGTAAGTTATCGAGGTATTACCGTTGGACAGGTAGATAATGTCAGCCTAAATAAAACCGATGATAATATTAAGGTCAGCATAACCATTGATGTTAAACATAAAGATTTGCTGACAACAACGACACGTTTTTACAATGCCGGGGGCATTAGTCTTTCCGGTAGCTTAAGTGACTTTGTGGTAAAAACAGAATCTCTTGATGCTATCTTGCGTGGCGGCATTAGTTTTTATAATCCCGAAACAACGTTAGCTTCAAGCAAGGACGTTAAAGAGCAAACAAGTTTTACTCTATTTAAACACGCCGACCATGCCAAAAATGCAGGACAAACCATTAGCATTCACTTTAATGATATTGCTGGTTTAAAAGTAAATACTAAGGTTATTTACCAAGAACAAACCTTGGGCACAATCGAACGTCTAATTTTTACCGAAGATGAAATCGGTGTAACAGCCTTAGTGCTGTTAAATGACTTAGGCAGTAAACACGCTAAACAAGGGACAAAATTTTGGAAAATTGAACCACAAATTGGCCTAGTGGGGTCAAAAAATGTAGCGGCTTTACTTGATGGCGCATTTATTGGCTTAATGCCTTCCCATCTCACTACAGCTAAAACAAAAAATAAATTTGAAGCACTTGAACTTGCTCCCACAATCGAGCAACTAAATTATGGCTTAAATATCAAATTAACAACCGCTCGTCTAGGTTCAGTACGTGTGGGCAATCCTATTTTGTACCGTCAAATTAAGGTGGGCAAAGTGATTGGCGTTGATTTATCACCCAGTGCCGATAAAGTGAATATTTTTATAAATATTGCCAAGCGTTATACGCCATTAGTTAATGCAAAAAGTCAGTTTTGGAATACTAGTGGTATCAATATTGAAGCAGGCCTATTTTCAGGAGTGAATATTGATTCAGAATCAATCGAAACACTGATCGCCGGGGGTATCGCTTTTGCCACCCCTGAGCTTGATCAAGAGTCACCAGCTTTGCCGACAAGTTTTATTTTGCATCAAAATATTGATAATGACTGGCTAGAATGGCAGCCTAAAATTGCCATCGAACAGCAAAGCAGCGCTCAAGTAGAGTAAAAGCGTTAATTAAATACTTACATTTAAACTAACAACAACAGTTTAACTTGGCGCATTTCTCATTTATCTTAACTTAATAATTTTTTAAGCAAAGGTAATACCAATCCCACTAACTATGTGATCATTTATACTTGCTAAAATCACCAACTACTTTGTTATTTATTTAATAATTAGAACAACTAGTTAGTAAAGTAAATGCCTTGTATTTTGCAATTTTTCCTACGTATAAAATAGACCACCTAATTAATGGAATGGGTATAAAATAAATGAGTAATCGCCTTGCCGCATTATTATCTACTTGGTTCCCTGAAAGGGACACATGCCAATGGGTACTCGCCAGTATAATTGAAACCCAACGCTCCGCTTACCGTAAAACTGGCGCCATGATGCTGATAAACAGCTTAGGCAAAAGTTATGGCCTACTGAGTGGTGGTTGCCTTGAAGCCGATTTAATGCGCCAAGCACAAAAGTGTTGGCATAATAATACCAGTGTCTCTGTTTGTTACGACATGCAAGATGATAGTGATATTGCTTGGCAGCTTGGCATTGGTTGTGGTGGTTTAGTGAAAGTTTTATTACAACCAATTAATCAAGCGAATAACTACCTTGATTTACTTACCTTAAAAAGCCAGCTCGATAACCGAAACGCCTGTTTTTATCATATTGATACCTTTACTACGCCAAAGGGAAGCAGAATAAGCAACAGCGTTTTATCAAAACCAGTAGACGCACTTGAGCCATTAATTGCGATTAAACCCGCACCTGCACTGGTTATTTTTGGTGGCGGCTTAGATGCTCAACCCTTAGTTAAACTAGCACATACCCTAGGGTGGTATATTTGTTTAGTGGATAGTAGAACAGCCTATGCGCGATCTGCCTACTTTCAAGATGCCGACTTAGTGATCAATCAAGATTACCCATCTCTTAGGAAGAGTTTGCTACTACCCAAAGCGGATGCTGTTGTTATCATGCATCATAACGTATCACTCGATGCACTAGCTCTACAGTTAGTTAAAAGCCAAACTAACTTAGCTGCCGCAAGTTACTTAGGTTTATTAGGGCCTCAACATCGCACTCTGCCGCAAGTTACTTAGGTTTATTAGGGCCTCAACATCGCACTGCGCAAGTATTGGAGCAAGCACAATTATCTTCCAGTGATCTACCTAAACCATTAGCCAGTCCTATCGGTTTTGATTTAGGTGGTGACTTGCCAGAATCTATTGCGTTAGCCATTTTATCGCAAGCCCATGCAACGATTGAAGGGGCATCAGGCGAGTCACTAGGACATTACAGCACCAATCTGACCAACAACATCAAGCAGGTTGTTAACCATGCAGGTTAATGTCATTTTGCTCGCCGCAGGTAAAGGGCTACGTTTTCAAACATCATCTGCTAATACCATGGGTTGTGAGACGATTAAACAACTGGCTAAGCTTGATGAAAAGCCGTTGATACTACACTGTATTGAACACTTACAACCGCTGCTAAAGCATGTCGAAATTAGTACGCTTTATGTATCTTTAGGCGCGAATAAAAACGCCATTCAAG
>Ga0209395_1008617_pt1 | contig 10329 bp, 6 predicted proteins | sample GOMGulsemesocosm_3_FD_184635 | JGI IMG/M metagenome (GOLD analysis project Ga0209395, IMG submission 184635) | Methane-oxidizing microbial communities from mesocosms in the Gulf of Mexico - GOM9D Gulf of Mexico (SPAdes) (version 2) | ecosystem: Environmental > Aquatic > Marine > Cold seeps... | reverse complement strand
ATAAAGCTGACTTTATTTTGTAACCAAGATATCATTTATACATCACAGATTGACTATCTAACTTAACGTACTTTTATGTGAATCAATACGTTAACTAATAACAAAGGAAATAAAATGCTTCGATTATTTATCATTTTAAGCATGGTTTTTACAACATACTCTCAAGCGAATGAACCGATAATTTCGGGACACATAATCAGTCATCCATCTAAGGTCTTACAACAAGACCGTCGTTTTATGATAGATTTGCCTGAAAATTATTATGACAATGATTTAGATTATCCAACCTTGTATGTTGTTGATGGAGACTTTCAATTTCAACATGTTTCCGCCATCGTAAAAAATATGACTCGAATGGGAAAAATCCCCCCCATGATTGTTATTGGCATCGCGACTCAAGGTAATGCTGATTATGTTTACCAAACAACATGGGTAATTGAAGACGAGCCTGACTATGGTGGAGCATCGATGTTTTATCAATATATCAATCAAGAACTAGTCCCCCATATTGATGAAAACTACCGTACCAACAAGAATAAAATTCTTTCTGGATATTCTTTAGGTGGATTGTTTACAACCTATGCAATGGTACAAAGGAATTCACCGTTTAATGCGTATTTAGCAATGAGTCCTAGTTACTGGTTTGACGAGTATTCAGCAGAAAATTCTATTGCAAAATATATTGATAAAATGATAAAAAATAATAACACACCTCCATCACCTTTGTTTTTATCAGTAGCAAATGAGCAAGTCATGGGGGTAGATAAAGTGTATAAAAGTTTAAATAACCTCAATATCAGCGATTGGAAATTAACGCATAAAAAATATCCGAACGAAAATCATTTTAGTACAGCACTACCTGCATTACATGACGCTTTAAGTTTTTTATTTGAAGACTATTATGAAGATGCATATGAATTACAAAGTCATAAAGACTTCCATGATGTTTTAGCGACATTTGAGCGAAAAAAGCAAAACTATAATGGTTTTAGAGTGGAGTGGCTGCAAGCCTACAAGTTTGCAAAGTATATATTTAGCTCAAAACAAACGAAAAAAGTAGACGATATTTTAGTAGAAATTAACAAGCGTTTTCCTGACTCGATAGTAAATGTAACTAATTACTTAGCGCTAGGCTTTAATAGAAAAGACCAATTTGAAAAAGCGAAGAGCATTCTAGATAAAATTGAAATTCAAGGAGTGAATACAGCTTTGTGGCATCATCAATATAGTTTAGCGTTAGCAGGGCTAAAAGAGTTTTCCCTAGCTAAACAATATCAAGAAAAAGCTATGCAGCTGGCTAAAGAGCAAAAATTACCTATGTGGCAAATATGGGAAATGAAATAGCTAAATTTACGAGTAAATAACATGATAGAAAGTCTGGTCAACTTAAAAATCTCTTCCATGATGTTTATTTAAGATCCGTATGTTTTTCAATATACCATTATATTTTTAAGGTCGTGATATGTTTGCGAGAAAGTTAAAGGAAGGTGATTCTATTCGAGTTGTTGCACCCGCATCTAGTCTAGCAAGTTCGTGGATTTCTGACGAATTAAAAACCATAGCAATTAATAATTTTAAACGACTAGGGTTATTATTAAGCTTTTCTAAAAATATTAATGAAATTGACGACTTTGGAAGTTCTTCTATCAAATCACGAGTAGAAGATCTCCATGAAGCATTCGCTGATCCATCGATAAAAATGATAATAACCACATATGGAGGTGTTAACTCAAACCAACTTTTAAAATATTTGGATTATCAACTGATCGCCGATAATCCAAAAATATAGTGTGGTCATTCAGACATTAATGTTTTATCGAACGCCATTTTTACCAAAACAGGCTTAGTGAGTTACTCGGGTCCTCACTTCACTTCGTTTGGTAATAAGTTGGGCATCGAATATACCTTAGACTATTTCCAACGCTGTTTTTTATCAAATAAAGTTATTGAAGTGGCTCCGTCAATTGAATACTCAGATGATGACTGGGCAACAGAGCAAGATCGCAGAAAGTTTTACCTAATGACGGCCACTGGAACATTAGTGAAGGTAGTGCAGAGGGGACTATTATAGGAGGGAACTTGTGTACGCTCAACCTGCTGCAAGATACTGAATATATGCCCTCGTTGAACAATAGCATCTTATTTTTAGAAGATGATTATGAAGTTCTCCCCGCGACAGTAGATAGAGATTTACAGTCTTTAATACACTTAGATGCTTTTAAGCACGTTAAAGCTATCGTTTTTGGGCGCTTCCAAAATCAGACTAAAATGACTCAATCGCTATTAACATAAATAGTGAAATCTAAGTGTGAACTTGATCATTTGCCCATTATTGGTAATGTAGATTTTGGACATACAAGCCCACTCATTACTTACCCCATTGGTGGCAAAACGTCCTTAAATGTGGAGCAAAGCAGTATTTCTCTTAAAATCATTGAGCATTAAATCAATAGAATTACGATAAAACTATTCATCGTGGTTGGGGGACTTTTAGAGTAGACATACTTTCGTTGGCATTCAGACTCCATATTTTTATAGTGACTTACGAATCAATTCCTTTAAAAAGAACCTGTAATACATGGGCTTATACTCTATTATCTGGTTTAATCAGTTATACTAATTACTTAGAGCGATTTATTAACCAAGATATTCATGAACTAATAATAAAGCTGACTTCCCAAATTCAAGGAAATCTCTGTGGAGAAAAAGTAGTAGACAACAGAGAGTAGGTCTTTAATTTTTAATCGTTTGTCTAATGCTACATTTTTGAAATGTTTATTGTATATTAGGCTTTTATATCTATAGGAGTTGTTTGTGTGAATAATGAGGATCGTCAAAAATTAATTAAAACAAGTTGGGAAATTCACAATGTAGTGGAAACAGCTTATTTACATAGTAATGCCATTAAAGGTGATGGTGAATGGTTAGAAAAGCAAAGAATTCTGTTAGCTGACATGGCTGTTCATTTATTGCAAACAGCATTGAAGCCAGGAGAAGTAGAGCTTGATAAGTTAAAAAACAATTTACATTCTATATTAACTATTTCAGATCAATTTCTTCCCGAGGCAGGACTAAAAAATGCTACAAATAAGTTGTATTAGCAACAGGTATGCAAAGTAAGTCAATTGGGGCCCACTTTTCATGTCTCATATATCTTTTTCAAGCGATATCTAGCACAGAAATTGGCATTCTATAAATATAAAAATGGAGTTCACATTGACGTTTACTGTCCCATCAAAATTACTAATTAGCGCAGCTATTATTGCATCTGCTGCTTCTATTTGGCATTTACTCTGTATATTTGGTGGCCCAAGTTGGTTCGCTTTTGCAAGAGCGCCTCAGCAGATTATTGAGTCAGCACAACAAGGAACATTACTTGCTCCTATTGGTACTATTGTTGTTGCAGGTTTAATGTTCGCATGTTCAATTTTCGCATTTTCAGCTGTGGGTATAATTGGTAAAGTTGCGTTAATTAAACCGGCTCTAAGTAGCATTGGGATACTCTGTACTTTGCGTGGGGTAATGTTCATTCCAACATTAATTAATTCGGTGAACCTAGATGTTTGGCAGTTAGTCGCAAGCTCAGTCTGGCTCTACGTAGGTGTTTGTTTTATTCTGGGTAGTCTAGAACAACATAAGTTGAATAAACGAGGTCATTAACAAATAATTGCAACGAAGATAGGAGATTAAGACATTACCTTTCATGTCTTAGTAAAGTAGTTATCTAAAGTCGCTTGTATAGTTCCATTTGATTTTAACTCTATCACTGTATTTTTTAATTTTTCACGAGTTTTTAGAGCGAGACCTCGACTACAAACTAGTTGTACCTCGTTATGACTTAATATTAAAGGGGCATCAAAATCTGTACTTGTCATACCCTCTGTTTTTCCAATATACCTAAGTGCTAGTATTGATCCCGCAATTGCATCGACTTGACCATTTTTTAACAATTTTACAGCATTAGTATAATTACGAGGGGAGACAGTGGTTAATGTTTTGTCTTTATTGAAATGTTCATCAAAATATACACCTAGTGGTACAGCTATTGTTAAGCCTTTAAGGTTGGAGTAATGATCAAGTTTGATACCTTGTTTGGGTAAAATACCAAGGTTTAATGAAAGACCGATGGGCTCAACTAAATCTAAGTTACTAACAATCTCTGGGGTATCAGCAATCAATGAACACATGTTTGTTCGACTAGACATAACCGTAAAAAGTCGGTTTAAAGGCTGTAGCCTATTTTTATTTTCAATATGGCTCGCGACGATAATATTATTAAGAATCTCATAAAATACCCCGGTTAGATTTTCATCGGCTGTTCTAAACCCGTAAGGTACTTGTTCCATAGTCACAATTGATACGCTAGCTTTTGCGAACAACGTATTGGAAAAGCATAATAATATAATTACTTTCAAACAAATTAAATACTTTAAATTTCGTCTCATTCAGGATCAATCATGCCCATTTATGCATATTTTCACTGCGTTAATAGATAATAGTACAATAACAGTCATTTATCGTTAAGGAGCATATTAAACAAAACGAAAAGGAGATAAACATGTAAATTGTACATTTCTCTCGCTTTACCTGTTTAGTTACTTATTAATAATAGATAGGAGATGGGTAGCTCATAATATTCAGTCATATTTATAACTAATACTTTCTATTTACTGTTAGATTTATTGATAAAATCATTTCCCCTTAGTTGATTTCCTTAATTTAGATTCGCTGAGTTGAAATTAATATAATTGATGTAGAACAAGGCGCTTATTTGCAGTGCTTTGTCGCATGTAAACTTGTTAGATACACTTATTTTCTAGATGTATTATTCTTGATAGCCCCTTTATCCGTATTATAAATCCCCGCCTTTGTCCACAAAATCTATGAACTAACAAATGCCTTATTCTGATACTTATCCATCAAATTTATAGTGTATTTAATGAATAACCTAAATTATTTTAAAAAGTACCTATACATCAGCGAGATATGAACTATATTTTATTTGTTTGCCTAGTTTTGTTCGCAAAATAAAAGGCTAATTTAGTCGCTGGATAAATAAGTTTTGGTACTGTTAATTGATTAACTTATTAGATTCGTTTGAGTGATGTAAGTGTTAATACAAGTTTGCATTTACATCAGATGGAACAAGTTTGATTAGTCTTTTTGATATTAAATTTTTAAATTTAGCAGTAGTGAATATTCATTCGGTTTAACTTGAGTTACTTGTAATTAAGGATATTACGAAGTTGTACTTAGGTGATTAAGTTTAAGGAATAAACTGAATAATTATAAAAATAAAACTCTAAAAATAATATAATTGATAAAGGAAATATAATGATAAAAGCATCCCCAATAGCTAAAGCTATCAAATATGCACTGATTGCTGGTGTATCAAGTTCCATGCTCTCCATGCCTGCTTTTGCAGAAGAATCAGGAGCAGAAAAAGAAGTTGAACGTATATCTGTTACAGGATCTCGTCTTAAGAAAGCAGAGTTTTCAAATGCTGCTCCAATTCATGTGATTAGTGCAGAAGATGCAATGAAAGCAGGTGTTAGAACAGTTGCAGAATTATTGCAAAATACCTCAATGGCAAATGGTCAACAGTTTGATGGTTCATATAACTCTAATTCTGGCGGCTCAAATGCCTCAGAAGCCCCACCAAGTGGTGGCGTAGGTTCATCTAATGTTGGTCTACGTGGACTTGGCCCAGAACGAACGCTTATTTTAATTAATAGTCGCCGATTAGGCTCATCAGGTGTTCGTGGTGCGCCATCACAGCCTGATTTAAGTTTAATTCCCGTTAATATGGTCGAGCGTATTGAAGTTATTACTGAAGGTGCTTCATCTATTTACGGTGCGGATGCTGTTGCAGGTGTTATTAATATTATACTAAAAGAAAGTTTTGAGGGGTTTGAAGTCTCAGCCAATATATCTGATACAGCGGATGGTGGTGGTGCGACTAAAGACTTTTCATTTATCACAGGTTTTGAAAGTGACAAATCAAAATTTACAATTTCTGCGTCATATTATAAACGTGACCGTATTGCAGTGAAAGACCGCACCGATTGTATTCGGAAGATATTTGAAGATGACTCCGGAAAGCGAACTTCTGTATGCTCGAGTCGTTATTGGGATAACTCAGTCCTTGATGTTACTGAATACTATGATCCCTCAGACCCAGACTCGGATCCAACGCTCCCATTAATGACATACCCACATCCGTCAGGTATTGGTTTCTTTACCACTCCTGGCACATCAGATGTGGGTATTCCAGGTTTTAGTTCAGCTTTTGGTTTACCTGTACCTGGTGACTCAAATATTGATATAACGAGCGCAAATCAGTTTAACCGTCGAGTATATTCTCCAGGACACTCTGATGCGATAGATCGTATGGAAGCAGATTTAATTCAGCCTGTCACTCGTTTTACGGTTGCTGCAAATGGTAGTTACGCTCCAGATTTTTTTGGCGGTAATGAAGAAATATTTTATGAAGCATATTATTTTCATCGTCATCTAACGAATAATGCTTCGACAGAGCAAATTTATCCAACGATTGCAGCCAATATCCCGCATGAAGATGAAAATGGTAATTTAGTCACTAATCCAGATGGCTCATTGAATTTAGTTGATAACCCAATGAATCCATTTCCTGACTTTGATGTGTCTCACATAATGACCCTAGAAGATTTACCGCAAAGACGTGAAGTTGAATTAAATCACTTTCGCTTTGTTACTGGCTTCCGTGGTGACTTCACTCAGGATTGGATGTCTGAGCAAGGTTGGACATATGAAATGTTTGCTTCTTATGACCGTGGTGTTGGTGACCAAAGCCAACCCGTTATGAATGAAAGTAATTTGGCTTTGGCTATGGGGACATTGCGTTTAGATAATGCGGGTAACCCTATTTGTGGCATTAGCGCTCCAGCGGGTATAGGTTTTATAACTCCCAATGAATGTGTACCCATTAATTTTTTTGCGGAGTCTATCTTTAACGGTGGTAAATATGGAGGAGGCACGCTTTCTACACAAGCAGAAAAGGACTTCCTAATCGGTACCCGTATTAATACGACAACGGTTGAACAGTTAATGTTCTCAGGCTTTGTTACCGGTGATTTATTTGAGTTTGACAATGGTGGTGTATCAACCGTTGCTATGGGTATAGAGTATCGCGAAGATACCATAGATTCAGCGGGTGATATGTTAGGTTCAACAGGTCTAGTTGCTGCAGAAAACCCATTAACGGAAGGAGCAACTATTGGGTCTCGTGATGTTAGTGATATTTTTGCTGAAATATCATTACCTATTGCCGTTGACCAAGACTGGGCTAACTTATTGGAAGTTGAGGCGGCACTTCGTTATACCGACGAATCAAATTTTGGTAGTGAGCTAACCAATCGAGCCCGAGTTACGTATAAACCCACTGAATCATTATTATTCAGTGCCTCATATGGTACGTCATTTAGGGCACCAAATTTACGTGAACAGTTTCTTGCTAATCAAGCTGGTGGTGTTGGGGGGGGGGCGGATCCGTGTTCGGTTGCTGAATCGTTACAAACAGACAGTAAGTATGATCCTTCTAAGGAAAATCGTTCACAGACGATCTTAGATAACTGTACAGCACATGGCGCAGATTATACAAAAATAGGCTTAAGTGGTGTCCCGAGTATCCCAACATCTGCTAGTGGTAATACTTCAGATTTAAAGCCTGAAACATCGGAAAATATTACCACATCATTTAAATGGACTCCGGAGTTTGAGGCTGATTACGAATTTAACTTGGGTGTTACTTACTTTAGTTTAGTGGTTGAAGATACAATCCGCTCGATAAGTGCGGCAACTATCTTAAAACGTTGTTTTGACTCGCCTAATATGGAAAGTCCTTTTTGCCCACGTATCTCACGAAATAGTGGTAATGCACCGGTCATTAACTTTCCTAACTTAGTTGATACATCTTTTATTAATATCGGTGAAGAAACCTCAAAGGGTGTTGATGTGAATACTCATTTTGTTACTAATTTCGGTAATATTATGGTGACATGGGATAATCAATATACTTTACAAACAGAGCGTGAAGTCACTATATTTAAGGGGGAAACTCCAGAAGACTTGTTAGAAGACTTTGGAACACCCGAGCATCGTTTAATGTCATCAGTGAATTTTACCATGGACGAATGGAACTGGATGATAATGGCAAATTACATGTCGGGCACTCATTCAGCTGATGATATACGAGACACTGCTAAATGTGATGAGTATATTAAAAATGAAGATCTTGTGGGCAAACCTCAAACTGTACCAGTTTGTTCTGCCGACAGTGCCGTTTATTTTAATACCTCGCTTACTTATAATGGTGACGACTTTTTAGTGACCGCAGGTATGAAAAATATCTTTGATAAGGCCCCTGAATTGATAGACATATCCGCTGGTTCGAACCGTGGCAACATGGTTACATCATCAGGTTATGACCTGTATGGTCGAAGCTTTTTCCTAAATGCGACTTATCGTTTTTAAGGTGAATTGACTTAACTAAAATTAGAAAGCGATACAGATGTATCGCTTTTTTTATTTAGGATAACCTTAAAGTTATTAATTTTATTCAAGCGAAAGTAAGGCAGAAATAACTTCATAGGAATTTATAAAAGGTTAAGAGACAGTGATAATAATGTTTAATAACAACTCATTTCAATAAATAATCCCTGACTTTTGATACCCAAAGCCAAGGTGCTATCGAATATGCACTTTGGATCGCTTACTCAACCTATGGCTTTTTTATAAAGCTAATTCAGGGATAATTTAGCGTTACTAGCTGATATGTACGCGTTTCTCTTAACTAGCATTTAATAGGTAAAGCAACTGAGATGGTAACACCTTGCGGATTGTGATGATTACTTGCCGTGATCCTTCCCCCATGGAATTCACTTATTAAACGTGCAATGTAAAGACCTAATCCTAAGTGTGGTGTTTTATCTTCATTCCTGTGAGGAATATCGCGAACCGACACCATTGAATCAAATAATCTCTGTTTCATCGTTTCAGGCAATAACACGCCATTATTACTAATATGAATTACGACTTCTTTTGACTTTTGTTCAATAGAAACAAATATGCACTGGTCTTGGCTAAACTCAACAGCATTCGTTATTACTTTATCGAGCAACTGAGCTATATGTTCAGGAGATCCCTGTAGAATCAATTTTTCAGTAGACACTTTGTACTCAATGTTAAGCGCAGGATAAATTTGCTGATAACCCTGAATACATCCATTTACGACATCGAATAAATTAAAGGCGAATTTGTCTGTTTGGCTCAGCATCTGTTCAAGGCGAGTTGCTTCACTCATGTTGGTCAAAATACTGTTTAATCGAGTAATACCACTTTGTGCCCGGTCAATATAGGATGTGCTTTTCCCCGGTAATGTTTGCAGCGATAGGTTTTCTAAAGACGTTCTAACAATAGCGATAGGCGTTCTAAGTTCATGGGAAAGTCTTGAAGACATATTTTCTAAATAATGATTGTACTGACTTAGCCTAGTAACAGCGGTAGAAAAACTCCGCGATAAGTCACCTATTTCATCATTGGCAGGCGATACACTCATACTCTGTGCTATGTCGCTGTTAATACGGCCATGTTCGTCAATGGCAACTTCTGCTTGGTTACGTAAGTGGCGTATACGATTAGATATACGAGATGCAAAAAAGAAGAAGGCTAAAGCGCCCAACAGCATAATAACTAAAATAGAGGTGAAAAGTTTTTCAAGTGCTTGATTACGAACACTGCGAATTCCGTTAGTGGTTTCTTCAACAATAACAGCACCGTTAACACTATCGCTAATGAAAATAGGGTAAGCGGCTGATATTATGACGGCTTTATTATCAGTTGTTAATCTCCACTGCGACATAGGGATGCCAGTTAGCGCCTTTTCAATATGCTCCCCGGTTAAGTTTTGGGTATCGTATAATTCATCGATAAAGTCATTTTGAGGTTTATTGAGTAAATGTTGAAATAACGGTTTAAGGTATTGTTGAGTTAGTGCATACCATGAATTCTTATCTTCGGCATTATTGATGTTTTTTTGCCACAAACCTTGCGCTTTTTTTATATCGCCGCTTTTTGCTAATACACGATGATGTTGGTCAACCACCCAAATACGTGATTGTGTGTAACTCATACCTTGTACAATACGCTCAATTTCGGGTGACGGCACTAATATAGTGCCTAACGTTTTAGTACTGCTTGGATCTGCACTACCAATAACACTGTGAGTAGACCCTGATGGTTCATCAACATCATGAACTGCAAAAGCGAGTCGATCGGAAATTTCAGTTAAAG
>Ga0209395_1008615_pt1 | contig 10330 bp, 8 predicted proteins | sample GOMGulsemesocosm_3_FD_184635 | JGI IMG/M metagenome (GOLD analysis project Ga0209395, IMG submission 184635) | Methane-oxidizing microbial communities from mesocosms in the Gulf of Mexico - GOM9D Gulf of Mexico (SPAdes) (version 2) | ecosystem: Environmental > Aquatic > Marine > Cold seeps... | reverse complement strand
CCGATAACGAGCCAGTACCCAAGTGGGACGTGGTTGCCTGGCTTGCTGATCAAGCAGGGTTACCTCAGCCAGCCCAGCAGGAACTTGATCGAAAAGCAGGGCAGGGTAAACGCTGTAGTAATCGTCGTATTCGTGAGGCCGGTTATAATTTCCATTATAAAAGTTACCGCGATGGCTACAGCAGCTAAGGGTTAACTTTCAGTCGGCTTGAGTGCATTCTTGGCTTCAATCCATTGCGCCATGTATTGCGTACTTTTCATGCTGTGATGGCGTAGCATCGCACCGGTGAAATTATTCAGCCGGTGCGCTTCCAGTTCTTCACCTAACTGATTGATGCGGTTTATAAGTTTGTTACCTAACGATGTTTTGTCGTAATACTCATTGATGATGTTGATGCCCTGTTGCTGACATTGTTGCCAGAGTGTTTCCTCTTTGTAGAGATTGATAGCGGCATCGGCGAAGGCGGCAGGGTCATCTTCAATCATTCCATTCCAGGGTAATTCAGCGTGCATGGCTTCGGCACCAACTGCTGTGGTGACGCTAGCCGTACCGTTTTGCATTGCCTCGGTCAGTTTGCCTTTTATACCTGCACCAAAACGTAAGGGTGCCAGGCACACACGGGCATTGCGCATCACAAGGTGAGCATCCTCAGCCCAGCCTTTGACCAGAAAACCTTGCTTGGTGTTATGCAGTTCGGTGGCCTTGGGAGGCGGGTAGGCACCATAGATATGTAGCTCGGCTTTCGGTAGTTGTTTTCTTATCAGCGGCCAAATCACGGTTTTAAGTTGTAATACGGCATCCCAGTTGGGCGCGTGGCGGAAATTACCGATAGAGATAAAGTGCTGACGATGCTCAAAGTCGGGCCAATTTGTATCAGCCTGCTGCATTGACTCTAAAGTAAGAGGCTCCAGCATAAAGGGTACGCAGTGCAGCAGTGAGGCATCGACCTTAAAGTGCTCCGTCAGTAATTGCACCTCAACACTCGAAACCATCAAGGTCAGATCACAACGCAAAATACTGGCCACCTCTCTGATGGCCACCTCGTTATTAAGGTCATTAGCTTCCACGGCACGGTTTTGCTTTAGTGCCATATGACGTGCCTGGCGCAGTGAATGCAGGTCTTCGGTATCTAAAACCCGGCAGGCGTCGGGGCAGTGTTTTTCAACGCGCCAGCCAAATTGCTCCTCCATCATAAAACGGTCAAACAACACCATGTCAGGCTGCAGTTCACTGACGAAGTCATCAAAGCTGCTACTGTTAAGTTCGATGGCGACTTCCTTAATAGCCAGTGCAGTGAGATCAACTTTATGTGCGCCGGTTATTGCCGGACTGGCAAAGGTGATCTGCCAGCGGTGCTGGCTGAATAATTCAATCAATTGCATCATGCGGCTGCCAGCGGCCGAAGAATTGGGTTCTGGCCAGACGTAGCCGATAATGAGTAGTTTTTTCATGAGGCAGAGCTATAAATGTGTGTGATAGAGTGAGGAAATGCTTCCGGGTTGCCATCATATAACGGTTATCGGGAAATGTGCAGAAGGGTATCCGTTGGCATGTTTATTTCGATTGGCGAAGCCGGTCTGTTAATCACAAGATATAGGTGCCGAATTTCAAAGATAGGCAGTATTTTTTGCCTGCTGAAGGTAAAAATTCAACCTGGAGATTTGTTTAAAAAAGTCCAGCGTTTCCTTCACTGTTTTTCAGTTGATAATTTCCCTCAAGAAAACAGAAGCTTAGCTCGTAACCTTAAAAAGCAAATAATTTGATAGACGAATTTGGTATAGAAAAAAGCTCAATAACTGCTTTTTTCTATCAATAAGCGCTTGCCCCTAAAAACTATATTCGGGTAGTATTCCTGCCACTAACACAATATATAGTGTTTTTGGTCTCCAAGAGCACTGAGCATAAAAAATGAAAAACAACAATATTTTGCATGAGGCAATCGCATGAGCGTAACGTTAAAAGCTGTTTCTGAGGAAGTGAAGGACATACCCCTACAGGACGCATCGCTGGATATCTGGGATAAAAAATACCGCCTGAAAGCCAAGAATGGCGAGGCTGTAGACGCAGATGTTGATGCTACTTTCCGCCGTGTTGCACGTGCATTGGCCGACGTTGAAGAAGGCAAGAAAAATCAGGAAAAATGGTACGAAAAATTCCTTTGGGCACTGCGTAAAGGTGTGATCCCGGCGGGTCGTATTATCTCCAATGCGGGTGCTAAAGAGCACAAGCCAGCGACCTCGACAATCAACTGCACCGTGTCAGCCGTTATTCATGATTCCATGACGGATATTCTGACTAAAAACCTCGAAGCTGGCCTGACACTGAAAGCAGGTTGCGGTATCGGTTACGAATTCTCCACACTGCGTCCAAAAGGCGCGTACGTGTCTGGTGCTGGCGCTTATACGTCTGGTCCACTGTCCTTTATGGATATCTACGACAAGATGTGTTTCACCGTATCTTCTGCCGGTGGTCGTCGTGGTGCACAAATGGCAACCTTTGATGTTGGCCACCCGGACGTTCTGGAATTCATTCGCGCCAAGCGCGAAGACGGTCGCCTGCGTCAATTCAACCTGTCGCTGCTGATTACCGATGACTTTATTAGCGCTGTGCGTGAAAAAGCGGATTGGCCACTGGCGTTCCCTGTCACGCCAAAAGAAGTAGAAGAAGACGGCATTGACCTGAAAGGTGAGAATATCATCTGGCGCGAATCGCCAAACGCGGAAGACTACGTCAGCAATGCCGAAGGTCTGGTTGCTTGCCGCATCTACAAAACAGTTAAAGCCGAGCGTGTGTGGGATGCCATCATGTCCTCCACCTATGATTTCGCCGAGCCGGGTTTCATTCTGATCGACAAGGTCAACGAAATGAACAACAACTGGTTCTGCGAAAACATCCGCGCCACTAACCCATGTGGCGAACAGCCGCTGCCGCCTTACGGTAGCTGCCTGCTGGGTTCAGTGAACCTGACGCGTTTTGTGGTTGATCCGTTCACACCAAACGCACACTTTGATTGGGATGAATACCGCAAGGTTGTCAGTGTATTCACACGTATGTTGGATAACGTGGTTGAGATCAATGGCTTGCCGCTGGAACAGCAACGTCACGAAATTCAGAGCAAACGCCGTCACGGCATGGGTTACCTGGGCCTTGGCTCAACCACCACTATGCTGGGTATGAAATACGGTGATGAAGCCTCTCTGGAGCTGACTGAACGCGTCACTAGAGAAATGGCCATGGTCGGCTGGGAAGCTGCACTGCAACTGGCTGAAGAAAAAGGTCCAGCGCCGATTATGAACGAAATGTTTGTGGTCACAAAAGCGATGTTGAAAAAGCGCCCTGAAATGGTTGAAGACGGTTACAAAGTTGGTAATCAAATTGCCGGTAAAGTATTACACGCCAAATACAGCCGTTACATGCAGCAGGTTGCTCAGGAAGATCCACACCTGGTTCAGCAACTGGCAGAGAAGGGCGCGCGTTTCACGCACCACACCTCTATCGCACCAACCGGTACTATTTCACTGTCATTGGCTAACAACGCCAGTAACGGTATTGAGCCAAGCTTTGCGCACCACTACGCACGTAACATCATTCGTGAAGGTCGCAAGACCAAAGAGAAAGTTGATGTGTTCTCCTATGAGCTGCTGGCGTACCGTAACCTGATCAACGAAAATGCGATGCCTTATTCCGAAAATCCGGAAGAGCAGCTGCCTGAGTACTTTGTATCAGCTGACGACATCAAGCCCAAGCAGCACGTAGATATTCAAGCCGCATCACAGAAGTGGATCGACTCCTCCATTTCCAAAACGGCTAATGTGCCAACGGACTTCCCCTACGAAGACTTTAAAGACATTTACATGTACGCCTACGAGCAAGGTCTGAAAGGCTGCACCACCTTCCGCTTCAACCCGGAAGCCTTTCAGGGCGTATTGGTAAAAGAGAAAGATCTGGAAAACACCACCTACAGCTTTACTCTGGAAGACGGCTCAGTCGTTGAAATGAAGGGTAACGAAGAAGTGGAATACGATGGCGAAATGCACAGCGCAGCGAATCTGTTTGATGCCATGAAAGAAGGCTACTACGGCAAGTTCTAAGACCAGCCGCACAAACAAAGCATCGTAAACGTTTAAATACATTAGCAAGAAGAGGGCGCAGCAGCCCTCGCAAGGAGCCCAGAATGGCCACTAAAATTGATCAAAAAATCGTTGGTTACAAAGTTATCAGCGAAGACGAAAAAGCCAAGCAGGCGGAACAAGCCGCAGCCGCTGCCGAAGAGCAAAAACAAAATAACATCATTCAGATGCACGAAAGTGTTAAGCGCCCGGAAATGCTGGTTGGCTCAACCTACAAAGTCAAAACGCCGGCTTCTGAACACGCCATGTACATTACCATTAATGACATCGTGTTGAACGAAGGCACGGATCACGAGCAGCGTCGCCCGTTTGAAGTGTTCATTAACTCCAAAAACATGGATCACTTCCAGTGGATTGTTGCCCTCACGCGAATCACCTCTGCCGTGTTCCGTAAAGGTGGCGACGTAACCTTCCTGGTTGAAGAGATGCAGGCTGTATTCGATCCAAAAGGTGGTTACTTCAAAAAAGGCGGTCGCTTCATGCCTTCGCTGGTGGCTGAAATCGGCGGCGTAATTGAAGATCACCTGAAGAAAATCGGCATGATCGTCGACGAAGAAATGCACGACACACAAAAGCAGATTTTGGCTGAAAAACGTGCCGAATATGAAGCCGCACAAAAAGTCGTCGCACCGGCTGTAGCCGCTGCCGCACCAGAAGAGGGTGGCGAGCAATACCCAGCTGGCGCCACTGTTTGTAACAAATGCAGCACCCAAGCCGTGATCATGATGGACGGTTGCATGACCTGCCTGAGCTGCGGCGATTCTAAGTGTGGCTAAGAGCGATTTCATCGCTCAGCAAGATAAGTAGTTAAGTTGTAAAAAGCATTTCCATGAGCGCCCTCAGTGCGCACATGAATGGTTGATAGGGGGAAAGGGAAGCGGCGACACTTGCTTAGACAGGTGCGCTGCTTCTCCCGCTCCCCCTAAGTGACTTCAAAAGCATCAATGGATTGAGTCGCTTGGATTTAGGCTGATGTTTCTAACCTGATTAGAGGGGTGCATTGGTTGTTATTAAACGCAGGAAGAGGCGTGAACAATGGAAATAATTCTCATTTGTCACCGACCCCTTTAATTCAGCATCGTAAGAATTTACGTTTTATCTGACTGATCCAGCGTTAATGGGTGCGGAACGTGAAAAGGTGATATTGCTGGGTCGGGTGAGCCGAAGTTGAAGGTCAACCAATCATCGTCTTCATTGTCTCCTTGCTGAATTTCAATATTGGTAATCATTCTCCCAGCAGTCATCATGCGGGTAAACGGGTTGCTAGGGCCTGAATCGTCATTCCAGCCGTGAGATGAGATGAAATCGTTTGCGGTTATGTCTCCAGCCAGTAGGCGCTGTAATGCACGAGACGATAAGCTAACGCAGTTGTCTTTCATCTTATAACCTCCAATCATATCAGGGCCACAGCCTGGTTCACGACAGCGCCTAGCGGCGTTATGCGCTGTTTGAGTTGGCCGTGGCAAATGCGCAATAGCCTTTTGCAATAGTGCTTCAAGTGTAGCGATGGTGACAGGTGTCATTCTAATTGAACGTGCATGCGGTGGTGCAAGCACAAGTGAACAACTGTTATTACGTGTTGCCGTGGAGGTCATGGCTGACCACTGTTCATTGATAGTCATCAATAGGACAGCATCAATATTACTATTCTTCCGTAGAAAGTTTTCAGCTACCTCAATGGAGCTAAATGTCTCGTGCGTGTTCATCATCGACGACTTTCGTAGTAAGTCACAACCCCCATCACATACAATAATTAGTCGTATTGCATCAATAGGGGCTCCCTTTAGTTGCTTTACTTTACTTTTTAGAGATTGAGACAAAGGGTTTTTATCTCGCGATGTCGCAACGCTGTAGCTAAGGTAGTTGCCACTTGCGAATTGCTGGGCTCGATTATAAGTAAGCGAGAAGCCAACCTCCCCTTCAGCATATTCAAAGTGGTCAAACTGCTTGGGAGTATTTTTAAGGCGGCGCATCCAAGGCATCACCTCTTTTTTCATTATTGCTAGAAGCTGCCCTTTTTTTGGTAAGAACAACTTCGTTCGACTATCCGCATAAGGCCCTACTCGGGCTCCTTCGACTTTAAACCCAAAGTGGTGAGGGTCTAACCCTATCTTAGAAGCGAGACGGTTTAACTCGGCGCTCAAGGTATGCACAGGGTTTTGCTCGTTTAGTCCAGTATCCGAAACGCTCGTAACGTCTCCAATAATTGTCAACGGTAAACCCTCAGTTGAACTCAGAGTCAATTCAATATCAGGCTTGCGCCCATTGGGTAATTGGATTTCATGACGCAGCTTACCGACTCTGGATAAAGCGTCTAGAATTACTAACTCCCACATAGCGGGTAGCCTTGCATCGCTTGGCTGATTAAGGCGTTTTACAATTGAAACCAATTGATCTCTCAGGAGTACATTTGTCAATCGGTCTATGGTCATTTGTAGTTCACGGCGAGGGAAAATGAAATTTGACATGCTGGCCTAATATTTTAGGGTTATTTAATTAACGGTGGATGCTGGTAGCGCCTTAGCAGTATCTTAATTCACTCCTGCCGCATGAGCCAAATTGTCTTGAATTAAAAGGGTTAGAGCCCTTTAAAATACGTTTTTTCAGAGAGTAATTTAAGCATCTTATTTCGCCCTTTCTGGGCAAGTTAAGGCTTTTGGGCGCCCAAAAGCCTTAACAATCCAAAACCGCCCCTACAGCTAGGTCGCTTCGCGACTGCCCTGCGCGTTTCGGTTTCAGGCGTCGCTCAGCAACTCGGCCTTCCGGCCTCAGACAATCTTCGCTTGTTTCCGCCTGAACCCTGCAATGCTCGGCTGCGCAGAAGGGGAGATTGGTTTGTGCCACGAGTCGGCTACGGAGCACCTTTGTCTTTATTCTCTTGGGAATCGCCGAGCAACGGAGAAAAATAACGGTACGCAGTAGCGAGGATTGTTTGAGGCTTTTGAAGATTAAATATCTTTAAAAGGTGAGTTCCGCAGCGGCCGTTAGTTTTTGAGTAGCACAGGGCATCGGCGCAGTCGACGATGGACTAGAGAAGCATTTCTTTTGGTTCGGTTTTCTTTGTGCCCAAAGAAAATGAACTTGCCCAGGAGGGCGAAACGGTCAACCTAATATCGCCTGCCCAAGGATGATTCCTATTGCTTCACTTTTTCCCGCTTGAACCCTGTAATGCTCGGCTGCGCCGAAGGGGGTTAGTTCGTGCCATAAATGAGGAATAGGGGATACATTGATTTTTGAAATTTAAGAGAGCGGTGACAAATACAAAACGTTCATACTATCGTTTGTCTCCGACCCCATTTTTCTCTCCGATGGTTAATTTTTACCATGCGGAGTGTCTAGAGTCATGGGGGCTATTCAATGTGTAAGTTAAAACTGTATGGGTTGCGGGCAGTCTTGTTCTCTTGGGAATCGCCGAGCAACGGAGAAAAATAACGGTACGCAGTAGCGAGGATTGTTTGAGGCTTTTGAAGATTAACTATCTTCAAAAGGTGAGTTCCGCAGCGGCCGTTAGTTTTTGAGTAGCGCAGGGCATCGGCGGAGCCGGCGATGGACTAGAGAGGCATTTCTTTTGGTTCGGTTTTCTTTGTGCCAAAGAAAATGAACTCGCCCAGCAAGGCGAAACCGTCAATTTAAAATCGCGGTTAAAGGCGGTGTATTGATTATATTTTGATCAACAGACTGCTGGCTTCTTTAAGTTTTATCTTGAACCCATGCCTTTTCGTGGATTCCCTTCAATTCTTTTTCTAACACTTTTATTCGAGACTTCACCCTATCACAGTAACGGCCAGCGCCAATGGCTGTGTTTTGGTCGAGGTATTCTTCGTTGGCAGCCAAAGCTACAAGTGCATCGCACATAAACGAACAGTCATCATTAAACTCAACGAAGCGGTCATAAAAACGCAGTAAATCTAATTTAAGCGTCGTGGTTGGTTCAGGTGATTCGTTGGGCATTCGTCATCTCCTTATAACGTCTGAGATCCTTAATATCCTAAAATGGGATATTCAAAACAATATACTAGATTGGGATATTTCTCAACAGGCAGAAATATTCAAATGAGCAATAAATTGTGGGACGAAGACAGGGAGCAGTTACGTGAATTGCTTAAAGAACTGCGCAAGAATGAAGCGGACATGACGCAAGTTGAATTGAGTGAAGCGCTCGGCAGACCGCAGAGCTATGTTTCTAAATATGAAACGGGTGAGCGTAAGCTGGATTATGTTGAGGTGAGTGATATTTGTAAGGCGCTGGGCATTTCCATGCAGAAGTTTACTAATCTCTATGAAGAGAGAACGCAGAAATAATTGGGGCTAGAGTAAAATTAATTCACGAATTTAAAGGGGCTATCAAAGCCCTTTTTTCCTCAGATAAAAGTCCTCAGGCAACCTTCGCTTGTTTCCGCCGGAGCCCTGCAATGCTCGGCTTTGCTATCTCGAAAGGAGTAATATTGGTCATAGAGTAGAGCGCTTTTTAACCCGAAAAAGACGATGTTTATGCGTGGACCATTCGCCATAAATCGATTATTCATCTGGATAGTCATCCTAGCAATACTTTCGCTGTTTGTAGTGCTGGGTGCGATTAGTGTGGCATTTGAAAAATTGGGTGTTTCAGGGCCTATGGTTTCGGTATTGGTCATAGGTTCGATTATTGGCAGTCGGTTTAATGTCCCTTTGTTTAAATTACAAACCGGGGGGAAGCGTAATCTGCCTCGTCAGCCCAATGCCATGCCAGAGAGGCTCCTGACTTTTTCTCACTTCATGGTTATCGGAATTAATGTGGGAGGTGGCGTAATACCGTTGCTGTTTTCCCTCTATTTGGTTTTTCAGCAGGAACTGGCTTTGTTCCAGTTGCTGATTGCGGTTGGCCTAGTTACTGGTGTGAGTTATCTATTTAGCTTTTCCATCCCTGGATTTGGGATCGGTATGCCAGTACTCGTTGCACCGTTCAGTGCCGCTTTGTTTGCGTTGTTATTGAACCCAGAGCAGGCTCCAGCCGTGGCTTATGTGGCGGGCACTCTGGGCGTACTTATAGGCGCAGACCTATTGCGACTGAAGGATGTGCGGCGCGCGCCGGGAAAATACGCTTTTATTGGCGGTGCAGGCACGTTTGATGGTGTTTTTATGACAGGGATTATCGCTGTATTGCTGACTTAATCAGCTTGGCTTAGGCTGACAAGGCGACCTTTTATAGTGGTTGTCCAGCCTCCCAAACGACGATTGACGCCAATGAGAGGCTGGCAAGATCATATTACTCAAAGACCGTTATTGAGCGTCCTACATAGGATTGTGATACATGGGGTAATTGGTATGTGGATACTCTTCCAATTTGTACTTGGATTGCAAAAAAGTAACTAAATGAATCAATTGGCTGACAGTCATCGTGTCATTGTAGTTGCGCATTTTTGATACGCCGTCACTTTGAACCTCATCAAGTGAGTAGCCCTTCGCGAATCGGTGGGAAGGGTTAATTATTGAGGTAACCAGTTTGCCGTAAGTTGTTACGCGGTTAACTTTGCCTCCCAACTTGACCGATATGGCCGGCTCACCATCGGAGGCTAATTGCTCAACGCCATCAATGGTATGACAGGCATTGCACTGCAATGTTTGAAAGACGGCCTTGCCATGTTCCACATCACCATCAGGCAAACTAAAACCTATTGACGATTTGGGGCCGGAATCGCAACCGGACAACATAACGGCACAAAAAATCAGGACTAATGTTAAATAACTTTTCATGGCATAACCTCCCTCCTATTAAAATCACAGGCATCGAAAGAGGCGACCCAATAAAAGTCAATTAATGTGAAGCAAACTCATCGGCGCCAGCCTTTATATGCCTGCATCCTTTCACAGTACTCCAAAACGCTTATTAAAGCGTGATTCAAGTCAAAATAGTGCTGTCATTGGACAGAGTATGGCTGACAGAGCGACCTTTAGAATTAATGATAGGCCGTGCAGAAAGGGAAGTTGGTCGTGCCATGAATGAGGAGTAGGGGGATGCGTTGATTTTTGAGTCTTAGAGTTAAAGGGGCGGTGACAAATACAAGTCATTCATACGATCATTTGTCACCGACCTCATTTTTTTATAGTCTCAAGAGAAGCCTAAAACCGAGACCTGCCATGTTCTACAAATTTTTGGCGGATGCCATTCTATTATCCCATCTGTTATTTATTTTATTTGCCCTGTTGGGTGGGTTATTTGT
>Ga0209395_1008614_pt1 | contig 10331 bp, 9 predicted proteins | sample GOMGulsemesocosm_3_FD_184635 | JGI IMG/M metagenome (GOLD analysis project Ga0209395, IMG submission 184635) | Methane-oxidizing microbial communities from mesocosms in the Gulf of Mexico - GOM9D Gulf of Mexico (SPAdes) (version 2) | ecosystem: Environmental > Aquatic > Marine > Cold seeps... | reverse complement strand
AGGGTTAACCCTTAAAGCAGGGTGTGGTATTGGCTACGAGTTTTCAACTCTGCGGCCAAAAGATGCCTTTGTAAACGGCGCGGGCGCTTATACATCCGGCCCACTCTCATTTATGGATATCTATGACAAGATGTGTTTCACCGTCTCATCTGCAGGAGGAAGGCGGGGGGCGCAGATGGCGACGTTTGATGTATCCCATCCAGACGTATTGGATTTTATAAAAGCGAAGCGAGAAGATGGGCGCTTACGTCAGTTTAACTTATCGTTATTAATTACCGACGAATTTATGCATGCGGTTAAACACAAAGCGGCTTGGCCATTAGTTTTTCCTTTATGTGAAAAAGAACAGCAACGAGAAACACTGGATTTGAACAATCCTAGTCAGGTTATTTGGCGTGACTGGCCTGTGCAAGATGATTACATCGTCAACGAACAAGGGCAGGTCGCCTGTAAAGTCTATCGCACCATCGCGGCAGAAAAGCTGTGGAACGTCATAATGAGTTCTACTTACGACTTTGCGGAGCCCGGATTTATTCTCATCGATAAAGTGAATCAGATGAATAATAACTGGTTCTGCGAAAATATCCGCGCCACCAATCCTTGTGGGGAACAACCATTACCGCCCTATGGCAGTTGTTTATTAGGTTCTATTAATCTTACCCGTTTTGTTGATCAACCTTTTACCGAACAAGCGCAGTTTAATTGGGCAAAGTTTAAACAAGTGGTGGCGATTTTCACCCGCATGCTGGATAACGTGGTTGAAATTAATGGTTTACCACTGCCAGAGCAAAAACATGAAATCCGTAATAAGCGCCGTCATGGCATGGGTTATCTAGGGCTAGGTTCTTCAATTACCATGCTGGGAATGAAATACGGCGATGAATCCTCGCAACTGTTTACCGAAGAAGTCACCCGTCAATTAGCATTAGTGGGTTGGCAGCAAGGTTTAGAGCTGGCAAAAGAAAAGGGCCCAGCCCCAATCATGGAAGAAGAGTTTGAATTAAACGGCGAGCATTTTCGTCAGCGTCCTGAGCTCGCTAAGGATGGCTATAAGCTTGGAGATAAGGTCAAAGGTAAGGTCTTACACGTAAAATACAGTCGTTACATGCAGCAGCTTGGGGAAGAAAATCCGCAACTGATAAAAGAACTCGAAAAAGTGGGCTCACGTTTTACCCATCACAGTTCCATTGCGCCGACGGGGACGATTAGCTTGTCCGTCGCCAATAATGCCAGCAACGGCATTGAACCCAGTTTTGCACATCACTATGCGCGCAATATTATTAAACCGGGGCGAAAAACCAAAGAAAAAGTCGATGTGTATTCCTACGAGCTGCTCGCTTATCGAGCCAAACTTGGATTAGCCGAGGGTGAGGAAACCGGTAATGAATTGCAATTGCCGGATTATTTCATTACCTCAGATGCAGTGACTCCACAGCAGCATGTCGATATACAAGCCGCCGCGCAGAAGTGGATAGACTCTTCTATTTCAAAAACGGCCAATGTGCCGAGTGATTATCCGTTTGAGAAATTCAAACATATCTACCAATACGCCTACGACAAATCCTTAAAAGGCTGCACGACCTTTCGCTTTAACCCAGAAGTATTTCAGGGAGTATTGGTACAAGAAAAAGATCTAGAAAATACCCTATACAAGTTCACCCTAGAGGATGGTCAGGTTGTTGAATTGAAGGGTAACGAAATGGTTGAGTACGATGGTGAAAGCCATAGTGCTGCAAATTTATACGACGCATTGAAAGAAGGCTATTACGGCAAGCTTTAAGCGTGCCGTGGCGATCAATTAAGGATTTATAAAATGATGAAAATTGAAAAAAAAATCACTGCTTACGATGTTGTCGGTTCGGTAGCTGATATTGAACAGATGCACGAGAGTCTGAAACGCCCTGAAATGCTATTGGGATCTACTTATAAAATTAAACCTCCTATGGCGGATCATGCTCTGTATGTGACGATTAATGATGTGGTATTAAACCCAGATACTGAACATGAACTGCGTAGGCCTTTTGAAATGTTCATTAATTCCAAGAATATGGACCAGTTCCAATGGATCGTAGCCTTAACTCGAGTCGCATCGGCTGTATTTCGCAAAGGAGGGGATGTCACCTTCTTAGTAGAAGAGTTTAAAGCGGTATTTGACCCTCACGGGGGTTATCTTAAAAAAGGCGGCATTTATATGCCCTCTCTTGTCGCTGAGATCGGTCATGCGCTAGAAAAGCATCTTATTATGATCGGCTTGATAAAACCTGATAAAATATCGCCTCATCAGCAAGCTATACTGGATGAAAAGCGGACAAAGTTTGAATTATTAAAGTCCGTGGATCCAGTTTCAGACGGCGATTTTCCAGAAGAAGCCAAGATTTGTAAAAAGTGTCATACAAAAGCAACGATATTAATGGATGGTTGCTTAACCTGTTTGAATTGCGGCGATTCTAAATGTGGCTAAAGAAGATAAAAGAAGAGAGTTATGGATATAGAAAGCATTCGTCGAGAATACATGCAAGCAGGGCTACAACGTAGTCAGCTTAAACAAAGCCCGTTTGATCAATTTGAGCTGTGGCTGCAGCAAGCTACCAAAACGCCGATGCTAGACCCAACAGCCATGAGCGTCGCGACAGTGAGTGAAGACGGTATGCCTTCTCTGCGCACCGTATTGCTTAAGGACTACAACGAGCAAGGTTTTGTATTTTATACCAACCTTGATAGCCGCAAAGCGCGCGAGCTAAAGGGCAATAAAAACATCGCGTTATTATTTCCTTGGACCAGCTTAGAGCGCCAAGTCATTATCAGTGGTGAGGCCGAGTTTGTATCAACGGCCGAATCACTGAAATACTTTTTAACTCGTCCAAAAGACAGCCAGATTGCTGCATTAGCCTCCCATCAAAGTCGACCGATCGATTCTCGTGCGATGCTGGAAGAGAAGTTTACTCAGCTAAAGAACAAATTTAAGAAGGGCGATATCAGTTTGCCATCTTTTTGGGGTGGCATTCGGATCAAACCGGTAAGGATAGAGTTTTGGCAAGGCCGCGAAAACCGCTTACACGATCGCTTTATGTATACCAAAGATGAACAGGGTGAGTGGAGCGTTGATCGTCTTGCGCCTTAGATTCAGCGTCTTGGTTTAGCTCGAAAGAAAAGATAAAGATTTTACCACCGAGAAGAGCAAAAGATTCTCGGTGGTAAATTAGCTCTTGGCTTTTTATTTAATTCCGTGTTTCTGCATCACTTCACTATATTGCTTATCCGTACCGTTAATATGATTAATCAGCCAGTTGGTTAAGTAGGTACTCACCTCATTTAAACTATCGTGGCCTTCTCTATTATACAAACCGACAAAGCCTTCAACCTGAGCAATCATTCTTTCATGCTGTTTCTTATGTTCTTCATAATCTGAATATCCGGCTTCCTGCATCATGTCTTCTTCGCGGGAAAAGTGAAAACGCGTATATTCAACTAACTGCTCTAATGCCTGGCGTTCAAACTCCGCGCTCGTATCATAATCGTAAGCGGTGTTAAATTGATTTAATAAAAAGATTAAACGTTTGTGGTCATCATCTAATGATTTAATGCCGACACTGTATTCATCTTTCCAGGTAATGGCAGCGCTTTTATAATACTTTTTATAAGCAACGGGAATGAGAAAAAGTACCGCAATTAAAATCCAAGGAATAGGATTGTCTAAGCCGATAAGAAAACCCAGTCCAATCGCAACGATAATTAATCCTATTAACGCGGCAAATATTAAAGCGTTTGATCGTTTGTTCATAATCTATATCCAACTCGTCAGTCAAAAAAATAAAAGTTTTCATTGAGCATAAGCTTTACATAAAAGAACCGATGCAACAGGGTTTTACGTTTTATTCTTGAGTTAGATCAACAAAATAAAAATTGTTTTATCCGCAGGTTAATCAATTGATCGAAGTCATTATTTTACTTTCAAAATCAACCATAGTGTCCGTCAAGCAATGTAAAGAAAAACAGCATATTGCTTTTTTTATTGTGTTTACCTTTATAGCACTGGAGAGAGTGTCTTATGAAAAAGATGAAGTTTGGTATTTCTACAATTGGTCTGGCCATCGGTATGGCAACTGCAGGTTTGAGTTTTTCTGCAGCGGCGGGCGGCCCTACATTAACAGAACAGGAATTCGAGAAAGCGAACCTAATGTACTTCCAGCGCTGCGCTGGTTGTCACGGTGTATTGCGTAAAGGTGCTACGGGTAAGAACTTAGAACCTAAAGGCATGCTTAAGAAAGGTCAGGCTCGTTTGGAAAAAATCATTTCCTACGGTACTGAAGGCGGCATGAACAACTTTGACGATATCTTCTCTAAAGAAGAAATTGCTGACCTAGCAACCTACATTCAAATGGAGCCACCGGTTCCACCTGAAATGTCTCTTGAGCAAATGCGTTCGCATACCAAAGAATACGTTGCAGTAAAAGATTACCCAACAAAGCCATTGCATGATGGTAACTGGAAGAACTTCTTCGTCGTTATCGAACGTGATGCGGGTACCGCCGCAATCATCGATGGTGATACTAAAGAAATCATTACTCATATCGATACCGGTTATGCAGTACACGTAATTAAGGGTACTGAGCACCATAAGGTCGATCATGCGAAAGACGTAGGTCGTTTCTGGTATACCATTGGTCGTGACGGCAAAGTGAACAAGATCGATTTATGGCAGACGCCAGATAAGATGTTGGTTGCTGAAACTAAGATGGCTTATGACGCACGTGATATCGCTGTTTCTGGCGATGGCAAGTACGTTATTGCTGGCGGTTACTGGCCACCACATTTTGTAATCATGGATGCAGAAACGCTTAACCCACTTAAGGTTGTTTCTACTCGTGGCTACAATACCAAGGGTGATTACGTTAACGAAGCACGTGTAGCAGCAATCTATACTGCGCCAAACGCATCTTCATTCATCGTTGCGGTTAAAGAAACGGGTCAAATGTTGCAGGTTGATTATAACGACCTAGACAACCTAACGATCACTTCTATTGCTTCTGCAGAGTTCTTGCACGATGGCTTCTTCGATCCTTCAGGTCGTTACTTCCAGATCGCTGCTAACGCATCGAACAAAATGGTTGTTATCGATACTAAAGATCGTGAACTAGAAATGATGATCGACGTTGATTCATTACCACACCCAGGTCCAGGTGCTAACTGGATTGATGAGAAGTGCGGCCCAGTTGCCGGTACAACTCACCTAGGTACAGGTCTAGTATCTGTATGGGGTAACGATCCGATTGGTCATAAAGATCAAGCGTGGAAACTTTGTTATGAAGTTGAAACCGACGGTCCTGGTGCGTTCATCCGTACTCACGAAACATCTGACTACGTTTGGGCTGATCAGCTAAAGCACCCTGAGCCAGAAGTTCAGCAGTCAGTACAAGTTTTCGATAAGAAGACGCGTGAAATCGTTAAGACTATCCGTGTAACAGAAGATGAAGGTAAAGCTGCTCTTCACATGGAATTCAATGACGACGGTACTGAAGTTTGGGTTTCTGTATGGAACCGAGCGGATGCGAAGAACCCAACCGGCGAAATTGTTATCTACGATGCGAAAACTCTTAAAGAGATCAAACGCATTAAAGGTTTAACAACTCCAACAGGTAAGTTCAACGTTAATAACCGCATGAATCACAAAACCTAGTTTTTGATTTAGCGTAATAGGGCAAGGACTTCCTTGCCCTTTTTAGCATTAGAAGAAAAATATAATTGAAATGATGTTGTACCTCATTCTGGCGAAATTATTATGACTGATGATAGAGTGACCGAAGAAATTGTTCATAAACCCAAGTTTTTTAACCGACGTCTAGCGTTTGGCACCACCATAGCGGGTGCTGTAATTTTCTTTATCGTTGGTGTTTTATTTTGGGGGGGCTTCAATACAGCGATGGAAGCAACCAACCAAATGGAATTTTGTATTGGCTGTCACGAAATGGAAGCCAATGTATATCAAGAATACAAACCGACTATTCACTACTCGAATCGTACAGGTGTGCGCGCGGGTTGCCCGGACTGTCACGTTCCACGCCCATGGATTCATAAAATGGTGCGTAAGATACAAGCCTCAAAAGAAGTTTTCTCTTGGTTAACCGGTAAAATTGATACCGCAGAAGAGTTTGAAGAGCATCGCTTAACAATGGCGAAGAGTGTATGGAATGCAATGAAAACCACAGATTCTCGCGAATGCAGAAACTGTCATACCATTGATTCTATGAATCCTGAATTCCAAAAGCCGCGTGCGCGTAAACAGCACATGAATGCGTTCCAAGAAGGTCAAACCTGCATTGATTGTCACAAAGGCATTGCGCACAACAGTGTTCGTCACAAATTATCGGACGAAGAATTGGAAGAAATCGAAAAACCAAACCCTGACTATATTCGTGAAGTGCCACAAATGTATCTTGAGGGTCTAGCGCGCATTGAAGTGCAAGAGCGAGAAAAAGCAGAGACCGCTAAGATAGAAAAAGCCGCGGCGAAAGCGAAAGAGCAAAAAATGATCGACGGTGCGATTGAAGAAGCCCTCGATGCTTATAAGCAAAAAAATGCTGCAAGCAAAAAAGGCGCGGGCTCGAAGAAATCGGCAGCAGCGGCTAAAAATAGTATCAATGTGAATTGGTCAAAAGCCAATAGCCGTGAAATTACTATCTTCTATCCAGGTCAGACTTCGATCGAATGGATTCTAAACGGTCGCGATCATGGTGGTGCACGTCCCTTTACTAAAGGCGGAGATCGTTGCGTAACCTGTCACGATAAAGAAACAGCGGATATGGGTGCTAAGATCGTCAGTGGTGAAGTTGCGGAAGAATCGCCAATTGCGGGCAAGCGCGGCAGCATTCCAGTCACTGTTGATACAACCTATGATGCTGAATACCTCTATATGCGCTTTAGCTGGGCTGATGGCGACCATGTCCCTGTTCCTTTCGTAGAAGGCGGTAAGATGGATCCTAAAAACCCAATGAAGCTAGCGGTAATGTTTGCTAACGATAATGTTGAGTTTGCTGATCGAGCGGGTTGCTGGGGAACGTGTCACCATGACGCGAAAAATATGCCTCATGCACCGGATGCTAAAACATTGGCAGGCAGTGAGTACGCTAAGCAGATCAACCTTGAAGGTGGCGTGACTAAGTACCTGAAAGAATCGCGTACTAAGCTAGAAGTGAAAGGTCGTCGTGGTAAGAAGCGCGGTGGTTGGGATAAGCTTAAGCCAGAAGACAAGCTGAAGAGCTTGATGGATGACAAAGCCTATATGGACATCGTACGTTACAAGTCAGGTGAAGCGATTGTAGAAGATGGACACATATCTGCAGAACGTAACATGGCCGGTGGTCAGGGTGCTGAGTTTGATGCCAAACTTAAGAACGGCACTTGGTCTGTCATCATGAAGCGTAAGCTAACCTCTGATAAGCAAGGGGATGTGAGCATTAGTAAGGATGGATTGTACAACTTCGGTTTTGCCATCCATGATGATTATACTAATTCACGCTTTCACCATGTTTCCCTAGGCTATAAATTAGGCCTAGATAACGAAGAAGCCGAGCTAAATGCGAGCAAGCAGTAATTTAGCTTAGAGTTTTCATCGGTAACAAAATAAGGCACTTAATGTGAAGCATTAGGTGCCTTTTTTGATTCCAATCTTGTTTCTGGTCAAGATAAATTTCTAGCCCCACTGCATAATTAATCAAGTATTAATAAGAGATTATCTGGCTATGTCTAAAACTGGGCCAATAAAACAGTCCTCCCTGTTACTGATACTCGTTAGTTTGCTTTTGAGTTTTCAGGTGCAAGGGGATATTGTGAATGTTGATATTAAAAAGTTTAAATTCATTCCTCAGCAGCTAACGGTTAATGTTGGTGATACCGTGATTTGGATGAATAAAGAAAAGCGTCAATATCACAGTGTTTGGTTTAAAACATTGACGGATGTCGAGCCTGATTATTTTTTCCCCGATGAAAGCTATCAGCGTACGTTTAATGAAGTCGGTACATTCAACTACGAATGTGGCCCTCATCCAAAGATGACGGGTATGATCAGTGTTAAATAGAAATACATCTGAAAAAGAGAGCAGCATGAAAAATACATACGCTTCAATACTTTCAACCTCGGCTATTCTTCTTTCGGCCACCTTATTGCAAGCTTGTAGCGGACACCCAGGGGCAGGGCACTGGGAATCAAGTATTGAATCTTCAAACTCCCTTTACAGTGCTCTAGAAACTGAGTTTGATGGTAAGGGTGCGTTACACCCTAATCAGTTGGTACCAAGCCAAGAAGGCAAAGAAGATCTATGGTGCATTTGGCAAGCGAAATCTGCGACAGCATTGGATGTTCAGTGTGGGGATGGTTCTGCAGAAAAAACCAATATAAAATTTGAACTAGTCGTTACTGAATCTCAAGGTGCGGAGAGTAAGGTATATGCTCATGCGAACTTGCTGCAAGATGGTAAGGTCGTCGCCACCTTTAATCGTAAAAAATAAGTATAAAGTAAAGATAACGCTAAAGCGGGTGACTCAGTATCACTTTATTGCGCCCGCTTGATTTAGCCTCATATAGCGCCTTATCGCAGCGTTCAATCCAAGAACTAACCTGATCTGAAGCTCTTGCTGCCGATACGCCACCACTGATCGTCACGGTGCGGTCAATGCCGTAGTCCTGGTCTTCAACCAATAATCGTAATTCTTCGGCAAGCTTAATCGCCATCTCTTCATTTGTTTGATTTAATAAGACTGCGAATTCCTCACCCCCATAACGGAATAAACGATCACTATCGCGGAGTCGATTTTGTATCGTGCTTGAGACTATTTTTAATACATTATCACCCGTTTGATGGCCATAGTTGTCATTCACTTTTTTAAAAAAATCTAGATCGAAAATGAATAAGGACGCGGGGGTTTTATAGCGTACTGATGTATATAGAGCCCGTTTCATCGAAGAGTTAAAAGTATGGCGGTTATAAGCATGGGTTAATGAATCGCGGGTGACCAATACATTGACTTGATTCAATAGGCGATTGATAAAGTAAGACAGCAAAAAAGAAAAGATAGCCACCAAAAATAAAGAGGTGTATATCCGTAATTGAACGGGCAAGGGAAAATGCAAGCTAACCACATAAAATATTGCCCCGAGGAATATTGATACGCCGATGCAAGCATCCTTTAATTCTAGGACCAGGAAAAAGCTTAATACCCCCACGTAGGCCCAATAAATGCCAAATTCTGGGTGTAGGTTAGTCACGTTAAGTATGACCATAGGGATGAAAAGAACAAAACCACGACCTTTCCATAAATACGTTTTCTTAATAAGTAGAAAGAAGATAATCGTGGAGAAATAAATGAATCCCATTAAAGAGATTATACCAGTGGCATAATCACCGCGTAAAAGCTGTAAAACAGAAAATCCAGATGTGGCAAGGCCGCCTAACGCATTGAAATATAAGTAAAGATTGGTTTTATACTGCTCGATCTCACTAATCATCAGTTATTACGGCTTCTATGCTAGAGAATTAGCTCCGTTAAATATCAGGAGGTTAATTATCAAGTATAGCGGGAATTTACTTTGGGAACGGATATAGGAAGTTGTAATCATTGTATTGATACGTTAATTAAAATCGAATTCCCATATTTACCCCATAAGTATTATGGTTATTGAAGTTGTAGCGCCTGATGAAAGGGTAAATATGCAACGTTTCTAAATTAATCGCCAAGCCAATTTCGGGATAAATAGTAATAATCATCTCTTCTTGGCACTTATCCTCTTCATTGATACCTTCTTCTTGGTCTTCATTATCGCAGTGAAATGTGTCACCAATGAAAAGCCCTATTCCAAAGTTAGGGTTTATATGTTTTTGATTAAAGTGAAGGTAGGCGGTATATGAAAAGCCGCTGAATAGGTCCATAAGGTTGTCCTCATTTCTTCCTGAAAAGAGAACTCCGCTAATTTTTCCTGCATAATTTTTTGATGTGTTTAGCATTGACGATATTTCTAAGCCAGAACGATCCCCTTGTTCTTCCGAAAACGAGCCTACAGAAATGTAAGCATCCCCCATTCCTGCGAGAGCGATTGACAGTTCATTGGTATTAGTTGTCTCAGCTTGACAGTTAGGTTCAGTTTCCAAACAAGTGCTTCTCTGTTCTTTTATATTTAAAAAGTCGATCGTTGCTTGATTTTCAGCTGTGTTAGCAAGGGTAAGTAGCGGCCAGATGAGTAAAGTGAGTAATGCCTGAAATTTCATAATATTCGTTCTTTGACATAAATTTAAAGTATCGAAATACTATTAGAGATTTTATTGAAAAGACTCTAATAG
>Ga0209395_1008611_pt1 | contig 10332 bp, 8 predicted proteins | sample GOMGulsemesocosm_3_FD_184635 | JGI IMG/M metagenome (GOLD analysis project Ga0209395, IMG submission 184635) | Methane-oxidizing microbial communities from mesocosms in the Gulf of Mexico - GOM9D Gulf of Mexico (SPAdes) (version 2) | ecosystem: Environmental > Aquatic > Marine > Cold seeps... | reverse complement strand
TATAGCATCACTGCGGTTATAACACTTCTGGTTACACATGATGTAGCTGCGTTATGATTTTTCATTTTATTAAATAGCAACATTACTTCCCTTGCCCCTCTGTACCTGACTCAACTATTTTAATAGTCGTTTCACGTTCTACCCAACAGCCAGCGCCATCAGGAATTAATTCGATAACTTTAACATCTTGCTGGCTAACAGCCGTAATATGACCATTATTCAACCCCAAATAACTACCAACGGCAACTCTATGCAATGTAGCATCGGAAGCCTCAACTAGTGCCCAAACAACTCCTTTCTCTCCCATCGTTCCTCGCATTGATAAGTTGCCGAGAGGAAACTTTTCTAACGGTTGTTTGCGTCGACGAGGATCGGGACTTAGGCATCCTGACATTTGTTGAATTTTCTGCTGAATAGCCTCTGCTCTTGGTTCATCAAAAGGACTTCTTAGCCCTTGTGCCGAGTAGTCGTAATGACCAAACTTAGAAATAACCGGCATCGGATCAATGACATTTGGGGTATTAGACTGAACTGTAGCGATGTAAGTACGTAAATCACTTTTATCATCAAAGCAGCCACTTACTCCAATTATAAGTAGTACAAATAAGGCTAATTTTTTCATTTTGCTTCAGCCTCTCTATAGCGATAAGTTTTTGCTTGTAACTTTAAATTAAGCAAACCATTTGAAGTTTTATTAATATTTACATCAAAGTCATGTAGTGTAACGATACGCGGTAATCCTGCGATTTTACTCACAAAATTACCAAAGTCATGATAAGAACCAACAACTTCAATATCAATAGGGAGCTCAATATAAATTTCACGTATTATTTCAGGTTGCCAATTAAGTTTAACAAACTTTAGACCACTTGTTGTACCGACAAAGGTAATATCATCAAGTAGACCTGGCGTTTCATGGCTTTCTGGTAAACTTCTTAACTGATTCGCAAATAATGCTTCAGCTTCTTTCATTTGCTGCTCAAATAATTCTAAATTAGCAGCAACATGATACTTAATTTGATACTGGCTTTTAAGAGAAACTTCTTCCCGCACACTTTTATCCAGTTCCGTAATTTTGTCACTAATAAGTAAAATATAGCCTAAAAAGAAAACAACAACCGCTATAAATACTGCTAACGTTATTTTTGCTGCCTTTGGCCATTGGCCCACATTGTCTGCTTCTAAACCCTCAAATTGTTCTAAAAATTGAGCTAAATCTATATTCATGATTCACCTCCACCTTCTGTTGAGTTTAATAATCCCTTGATACGCACACGCATTTTAAAATCACTCAACAATTTATTTTTTGCATCATTAGTCGTGATTGATTCTAAAATGGCATCGGTAAATAATAACGAACGCTCAATTTCACGGATCATATTTGCTAAATGGTTATTCGACTCGCTTTTCCCAATAATCTGAATACTATTTCCCTGTTTTTCTAAGCGCGTTAAATAAACGCCTGTTGGCACTATTTTAGCGATTTCATCAAGGACTTGTGTACCAACATTCCGACTTCGTTGTAACTGCTCGACTACGCTTGTTCTTTTTTGTAATTCTTTTTTCTTTTCATTTAAGTCTTTTATTTTAACAATACGCGCTTCTAATAATTGAATTTCGCCTTTTAAAAAATCATTACGTGAATTTTGACCATCAACGCGCATTTGGTAAAGTTGACTAATAAAAAATACTAGCGCAAATGCAACAATTGCAATAGCCGTTAGTATAGTGAAATATTCACGTTGATGCGCTTTTTCGGCTTCTTCACGCCATGGAAGTAAATTTATAAATGCCATGACACAAAGCTCCTTAATGCTAATCCGGTAGCGACCATATATTGAGAAGCTGTTTTATCTAACACTTCTTGATCAATACTTTCTGAAATAGTCATTGATTTAAATGGGTTAGCTATAATTGTATGAATACCTAACTCTTCAGTTAGCAATGCTTCTAATCCTTCAACATTAGCACTTCCACCTGAAACAATAAGATAATCAATTTTACTTTTCCCGCTAGAAGTTAAAAACATCTGAATTGCTCGACGAATTTGTTGAGTAAATACAGTATGGTACGGACCTAAAACTTCAAAGGTATAATTGGGAGGTAAATCATTATTTACTTTCGCTTGTTCAGCTTCTTCAAAAGTATAATTGTAATAAGATACAATTGAACGTGTATATTGCTCGCCACCAAAGAGTTGATCTCGACTATAAATATGCGCGCCAGCATCGGTTACCGAGAATAATGTCATTACAGCACCAACATCAACAATAGCGACAGTTTTATCTTTAGCATCATCCGGTAATTGAGACAAAACTGGGTCATAAGCACGACTAACTGCATAGGACTCAACGTCAATGACCTTGGTTTGAAATCCACCTAATTCTAAAGCAGAAACTCTCGCTTCTACTGATTCTGTTCGTGCTGCACTTAATAAGACATTAACCTTACTAGGGTCAGATTCATTTATATCAAGTTTTTCAAAGTCTAAACTAACTTCATCTAAAGGGTATGGAATTAAGCTATCGGCTTCAATTTCAATTTGACTGGCAAGCTCTTGATCAGACAAATTCACATCCATATATATCACTTTAGTGATAACGGTTTGACCTGAAACAGCAGCTGCAGCAAGTTTCACTGAAGATGTAATTTCTTTTCTGACTTTAGCAACAACTTTGCCTACGGCATCAATGTCTTGAATTTCTCGATCTATAATTGCGCCACGGGGCATAACCTCAGTAGCTATAGCTTCGAGAATAAATCCATCATCATCTTGGCCTAACAGAACGGCTTTAACTGCATGAGAGCCAATATCGATACCAACGATTAAAGATGTCTTCTTTTTAAAAAAACGGCTGAGCATAACATCCCACTAAATAAATAAATTTGCTAATTACAACACAACGTTAATAAGCAAATGAAAAATAAACATAATTGCATTGCTATATATTAGGCACAAATTTGTGATAAATACATTTATTACATGCTTTTACAGGATATACTAGTGTTATTAATAGTTATTTTGTCTAATTCTGAGAGAAAATTTGTGCTTTCATTTAAACGCCTCATAAAAGTAGGGTTGTTTTTTGTACTTCTAGCTTGCTTATCTTTAGCCGCATTATATTTATCAATGCGTAGTGAATTGCCTAATATAACATCGCTAAAAGACATGCAATGGCAAACACCAATGCAAATTTTTAGTAGTGACGATAAGTTAATTAACCAGTTCGGCGAGAAAAAACGTATTCCCCTTACGCTTAACGAATTTCCACAGCAGCTTGTTAATGCCATTTTAGCTAGTGAAGACGATCGTTTCTACTCGCACTTTGGTGTCGACCCTATAGGAATGGGGAGAGCCGTTTTAGGTAAACTCATGGGGCAAAATAAAGGTGGCGCTAGTACAATTACCATGCAAGTTGCGCGAAATTTTTTCTTAACTCGAGAGTTAACTTATACCAGAAAAATTCGAGAAGTATTTTTGTCTTTTCATATCGAAAGCTTACTGACAAAAGATGAAATACTTGCACTTTACATGAATAAAATTCCATTAGGGCATCGAAGCTTTGGCTTTGGAGCAGCCGCTCAGGTTTATTATGGTAAAAATGTAAAAGATCTGACACTCGCACAAATTGCCGTTTTAGCTGGCTTACCCAAAGCCCCTTCGACCAAGAACCCAATACGTTCGCCTAGAAGGGCAAAGGCTAATCGAACTATAGTTCTAAATCGTATGTACACCGCTGGATACATCAACTCAGAACAGTTAGCACAAGCAAATCAAGCCCCGATTACCGGTAAAAGACACAGTGCAAAAATAGAGTTAAATGCACCTTACATTGCAGAAATGGCGCATCAACAGATGATAGAACGCTACGGAAAAGAGCAAGCTTATACTGGCGGCTACAAAGTATATTTAACGGTTAACTCAACCTTCCAAAATGCAGCACAACGCGCAGTTGTAAAGAACCTACTCTCTTATGACCAACGCCATGGTTATCGTGGGGCTATTCGCACATTACGCCCAGAGTTAACTAAAAGTATTGAGAACAGTAATAATAGCGATGTAAATTCAACAGAAGTTGGATCGATATATCAGCTAAATGAAATGACTGATGATGAAATATCTCAAGCGCTTAGCAAGATTAAAAATTATCAAACTTTGGTCCCTGCTGTTGTCACAGGTGTTTCTGAACAAAGCGCCCGTATTAAATTGTTCAGCACCGAGAAAAACACTGAAACAACGTTACAAGAAAGTGAAATCTATTGGCAAGGTATGTCTTGGGCACGTGAATTTATAAATGATAAAAAACAGGGTGACGCACCAAAATTTGCCAATGAAATACTAAATTATGGTGATGTTGTTTTTGTTACAAAAACCGCACAAGGTTATAAATTAAGTCAGTTGCCACAAGTCAGCTCTGCGTTAGTTTCTTTATCACCCGATGATGGTGCTATAAAAGCGGCAGTGGGCGGGTTTAGCTTTAAACAAAGTCAATTTAACCGAGTCACTCAGGCGCAACGTCAAGTGGGGTCAAACATCAAACCCTTCATTTATTCCGCGGCATTAGACAATGGTTTTACTTTAGCATCACTGGTAAATGATGCTCCAATTAATCAATGGGATAGAAGTTCAGGCGTTGTTTGGCGGCCAAAGAATTCCCCGCCTACCTATGATGGAGACATTCGTGTTCGCTTAGCATTAGCACAATCTAAAAATGTCATTGCTGTACGTTTGTTAAGAGATGTAGGGCTTGACAACATTATCCCTCATTTAGCTTCATTTGGTTTTACGCCACATGATCTTCCCCGTAATGAATCTCTTGCGCTTGGCTCAGCGTCATTAACCCCTCTCGAAGTAGTTACTGGTTTTGCCACATTCGCCAATGGTGGTTTTTTAATAGAGCCGTATTTAATTGACCGAATTGAAGATTCATTCGGAAAAGTGCTCTTTAAAGCAAACCCTGCCATTGCTTGTGAAATTTGTCTTGCTGATAATACAGAAAGTGAACTTACCGCCGTTAATGATACAGACGAACTTTCCTCTATGTCTGATGACTTCGCCTTAATAAAAGCTCCACGTGTGATCAGCCCGCAAAACGCCTTCTTAGTAACACAAGCGTTAAATGCGGCAATTTGGGGAGTCGATTGGCAAGTTAAACCATTTTGGAGAGGTACTGGACACAGGGCAAAATCATTAAAACGTAGAGATATTGCAGGAAAAACAGGCACAACAAACCAAGCAAAAGACGCATGGTTTTCTGGTTTTAGCCGTCGCATAGTCACAACATCGTGGATCGGTTTTGACGACCCCGGCAGAAATTTAGGAAGAACTCGATACAATAGCAATCTTGATAAAAACCAAATCACTGGTGGAGAAGCAGGTGCAAAGTCAGCACAACCGGCATGGATAAAGTTTATGGAGGTTGCTCTGAAAGATTATCCAGAAGAACCTTTTGATCAACCCGTTGGTATTGTTTCAGTGCGCATTGATAAAGGTACTGGTAAACTCACTAACAAAACAGACAAAACCAGCTTTTTTGAGTATTTTCAGTTAGGCACAGCGCCAACCGAGTACGTAACACAAGACAATAGTAGTGAAATTCTTGACAGCTCAGATTTAGATGACGATAGCAATGATGCTGATATCTTCTAATATTTAGAAAGTTTAACTGTGCAGCTAATTAACTGACTTAATTTGAATAATAACTTTTGTCGTAAGTTACCATTACTTTAAAAAGTACTGATTTTATAACTTTCATTAGCGAAGCTTTTCTTACACAACAAAACATTTATTTAATTTATTTTATGCTCTTTGTTCAAATAAATTCAATTTTAGATTATGCAAATCGACTGCATAATCTAAAATAACACATTCAATACCCACCGCACGAATACTCCATAACCAATTGTAAAACATCAATTATACTTACAAACTAAAATTTCAAAAACGATAGTTTTAGCATAAATATATAATCTCTATTTATTATGCTTACCGACTATAAGTGAAAGTTATAGTGAAAACTTTCACAACGAAAGAAATTTTACTTTCGTTTTGTTCAATTATCGCCTAAAATTGCGTTCTCAAACATGTTTAACACACTACAATGTTCACCGTCATACTTTTAGGAGAGTATTCGCTATGGCTTCTTTAGAAAGCTCAATTGATTTATCTGTATATGGCATCAATGATGTTGCCGAGATTGTTTACAATCCGTCTTATGAGTTACTTTTTGCAGAAGAAACAAAATCTGAACTTACAGGTTTTGATAAAGGCGTAGAAACCGAGCTTGGCGCGGTTAATGTCGATACGGGGATTTTTACAGGTCGTTCACCTAAAGATAAGTACATTGTTCGCGATGATACTAGTCGTGATACGGTTTGGTGGTCAGATCAAGGTAAAAATGATAACAAACCAATGACTCAAGAAACTTGGGTTCATTTAAAAAGTTTGGTGACTACACAGCTTTCAAAGCAACGATTATTTGTTGTTGATACATATTGTGGTGCTGATGAAGCAACTCGATTAAAAGTTCGCTTTATTACACAAGTTGCATGGCAAGCTCATTTCGTTAAAAACATGTTCATTCGTCCTACGGATGCAGAGCTGGAAAATTACGAACCTGATTTCATTGTAATGAACGGTGCTAAAACAGTTAATGATAAATGGCAAGAGCAAGGTCTTAACTCTGAGAACTTTGTTGCCTTTAACTTAACTGAAAAAATACAGCTAATTGGTGGTACTTGGTACGGCGGCGAAATGAAGAAAGGTATGTTCTCTATGATGAACTACTACCTTCCGCTTCAAGGCATTGCATCTATGCATTGTAGTGCAAATGTTGGTAAAGATGGTGATACAGCAATCTTCTTCGGTTTATCTGGCACAGGTAAAACAACGCTATCAACAGATCCTAAACGTCAACTTATCGGTGATGATGAACACGGTTGGGATGATAACGGAGTATTTAACTTTGAAGGCGGTTGTTATGCGAAAACAATTAACCTTAGTAAGGAAAATGAACCAGATATCTATAACGCTATCCGCCGTGATGCATTATTAGAAAACGTGACTGTTGATGCCAATGGTAAAATTGATTTTGATGATAACTCAAAAACTGAAAACACACGTGTTTCTTACCCTATCCATCATATCGACAATATCGTAAAACCAGTATCTCGTGCTGGCCATGCTAAGAAGGTAATTTTCTTAACGGCTGATGCATTTGGTGTTTTACCACCAGTTGCAAAGTTAACACCTGCACAAACTGAATATTATTTCTTGTCTGGATTCACGGCTAAATTAGCGGGTACTGAACGCGGTATTACTGAGCCTACGCCAACTTTCTCTAGTTGTTTCGGTGCAGCATTTTTAAGCTTACACCCAACACAATACGCAGAAGTATTACGTAAACGTATGCAAGATGTAGGTGCTGAAGCTTACTTAGTTAACACCGGTTGGAATGGTACTGGCAAACGTATCTCAATTAAAGCAACTCGTGCGATTATTGATTCTATTTTAGATGGTTCAATTGATAGTGCAGAAACAACTGTTTTACCATTATTCAATTTAGAAATTCCTACTAAAGTTGATGGCGTTGAAGGTGATATTCTTGACCCACGTGATACTTATACAGAAAAAGAAGAGTGGAATAGCAAAGCCGTTGATTTAGCAAAACGCTTTGTTAATAACTTTGACAAGTTTACTGATACAGATAATGGTAAATCACTAGTAGATGCAGGACCCCAGTTATAATAACTAGCTGACATAATAAATATAGCCGCTAACTTTAAAGTTCAGCGGCTTTTTTATGTTCAGGATGAACGGTATGTCACGATCACATAGATGTGAAAGAGTGACGAATGTTCAGGATGAACGGTATGTCACGATCACATGGGTGTGAAAGAGTGACGAATGTTCAGGATGAACGGTATATATTCACATCAATAAGTATAATTAAATCGATGTTATTTGATCGGTAATAAAACCCTTGCCGACAACCCACCTTCCGAGCGGTTAGTTAGATAAACTTCACCACCGTGCGTATTGATTATTTTCTTTATGATCGCTAAACCTAAGCCGCTACCTTCAGTACCACGCGCTTTATCTCCTTGAGTAAAAGGTTGAAATAAGCGTTGTATTTCATCTTCTGGGATACCAGGCCCACGATCACAAACACAAAAATAAACAGACTGTTTATCATCTGAAACCCCTGTAGTTATATCAATATCATCGTCAGAGTAGCGAAATGCATTTTGAATTAAGTTTGCAACAGCCCTTTTCATCGCAACGAAGCGTAATGGTATTTCAGGGATTTCCTGCTCAGTAAAATTTATCTGACGACCGCTGATAAGCTCTGTTTGCATTACGTCTTTTATTAAATGATTTAGATCGCTAAGCTCGGCTTGATCCTTACTATTATGACGAATGTAATCGATGAATTGATCAATGATACTATTCATATCATCAATATCACCTTCTATACCATCTTTCAAAAACTCATCATGTTCTGACATCATCTCTGCAGCTAAACGTATACGTGTTAATGGTGTACGTAAATCATGAGAAATTCCCGCCATTAATAAGTTACGGTCTTCTTCAAGTTGTTTTATTCCTTGTGACATATGATTGAAGGCTTGTGTCACTGCAACAATTTCAGTTGTACCTCGTTCTGCTAAAGGCTGAGGAAATTCCCCCCGTCCCACATCATGTGCTGCATTTTGTAGAGCTTTCAGTGGCCGATTCATTTGTCTGACAAATAACCATCCCCCTATAACGCTCAGTAATCCAAGGAACATAAGCACAACAGTTAACGGTGAAAAATTAGCTTCTTCTAAACCAGACAGGGGAATTCGAATCCAATAATTTGGTGCTTGAGGCGGTCGGATCCAAAATATATATTCTTCGCCATCTTGAGTTAGTCGAAGTTCGGCATCGCCATTAAGTAATTCTGACATCTCTTTTGAGCGATGAGCGAAATAGGTAGCTTCCGCTAAACCTGTTGATAGTGCGTCACTTTCTCGGTAAACCATAATACCGGTTTTTTCCTGAAACGCTTTTTTGAAGGCCTCTCGAAGTAAATCATCGTCAATATCGATAAGTACTACTCGCACTTGTTTTGCTAATAGTTCATTAGTCAATTGCGTGTTAGGCTGAATAATGTAGTAAACCATCGATACCCAAGAAACAACTTGATTAATCAACAGCAAAAAACCAATTAACAGAACAGTTTGCCCAAAAGCACTACGTGGCAATATTTTCATGGTTTACTTCCATCATTCATATTAAGTTATATGAAGAGTTTTCATATATTAAAAACACTAAGCTACTTCTTTACCTTCAGGGACAAATACGTACCCTAAACCCCAAACTGTTTGGATATAACGAGGCTTTGCAGGGTCTACTTCCAACATTCTTCTCAAACGAGAAACCTGCACATCAATACTACGTTCTAACGCTGAGTAGTCGCGACCTCGAGCCAAATTCATCAATTTATCTCGAGACAGTGGCTCTCTAGGATGAGTAATAAGTGCTTTTAAAACAGCAAATTCACCACTCGTTAATGGCATATTGATATCACCTTTCACCATTTCGCGTGTGGCAAGGTTTAGTTGATACTCTCCAAAGGAAACAATATTTTCTTCTTGAGATGGTGCACCTGGAGCTTCTTGAACTCTACGTCTTAATACAGCTTTTATTCGAGCCAATAACTCACGAGGATTAAAGGGTTTTGGCATATAATCATCAGCACCAAGCTCTAAACCGATAATACGATCAACTTCATCACCTTTCGCTGTTAGCATGACAATTGGCATATCATTAGATTGTTGGCGTAAACGTCGACAAATTGATAAACCATCTTCTCCAGGTAACATAAGATCGAGTACTAAAAGATGAAAATTTTCTCTTTCTAATAAACGATCCATTTGCTCTGCACTTGCGGCAGTACGTACTACAAAACCTTGTTCAACTAAATATCGTTCTAAAAGCGCTCGAAGACGCATATCATCATCAACTACTAATATTTTTTTGGTTTCATTACTCATGAGTTTATCCCTATAACTATAATAAGTTTACTATAATCTAAAAAAAGTAATAATAAAGGTGTTATTAAGAATTAAAATAGAGGTATTTGTTACAATTTATGAAAACTTACCATTTACAGCCATAAAAAAAGACGCCGAAGCGCCCTGATTTTCAAATTATAAAAACAAAAAAGGCCGCTTGCGCGACCTTTTTTAGTGTTTATCTAAAGTTGGAAATTAATCCATGATTTTAGAAACAACACCAGCACCAACAGTACGACCACCTTCACGGATAGCGAAGCGTAAACCTTCATC
>Ga0209395_1008607_pt1 | contig 10340 bp, 7 predicted proteins | sample GOMGulsemesocosm_3_FD_184635 | JGI IMG/M metagenome (GOLD analysis project Ga0209395, IMG submission 184635) | Methane-oxidizing microbial communities from mesocosms in the Gulf of Mexico - GOM9D Gulf of Mexico (SPAdes) (version 2) | ecosystem: Environmental > Aquatic > Marine > Cold seeps... | reverse complement strand
AGGATGTAACACGCGTGGCTAAGATTGTTTTAAAGCAAGAAGATAAATTATCATTTAAACTTAATCACCTTATCCCACAAGGTGATTATCGTCGTGTCGATGTGTATTTTTTATTACCTAATGAAATGGGTATCAACCCGCAGACATTGACGGAAGAAGATTATTTCTATCGTGGTATTCAAGGAAAGCGCGCGTATTATTCTGAAGGTTTACACCTGCCGTTAGTGCAAAGCCGTTTTGCAAGTCGAATGAAACGTTCTCCAGATGAATACCGTGTTAACTTAAATCTGTTCGCTTATCAATTTGCTAAAGCCTTCGAAAAAGATATCAGCAATATTCAACAACAAATCGAGCCGCAATTATTCTATGCTGCATTAATTGAGCTCAATGATGTCGCAAAATCAATTATTAAGAAGTTTCGCCGTAATGCCCCAGCAGATGAAAAATTAAAAGCTTACTTTAATAATGTAGATAATTATCTGTCATGGTTTAGTGAACAATGCTGTTACAAAGCGTTAGCAAAGCGGAAGAAGAGCAATGAATTTCTTGATGAACGGGCTGAAATTATAGGGTTTTGTCGTGGTGAAGCTAAGTATCGTTTAGAACATGGTTATAATTCAGCAAATACCTTATTAGACCCGAATCGAATTGCCAATAAAATGCGTTTATTGCGTCGTTTAATCGAACATGGCGTGATCTTTAAAGAAGAAACGCAGCAATTGGGTAAACACCAGAAAAAAATCGTAAAAGGGACTGCAACGTCACTCGTGATGGTGATTGTATTAAGCATGATCTTTTTTGCTCAAGGTGAGTTAAAAGGCTTAACCTATGCTTTAATTGCTGTGTTATCGGTTATTTATGGTTTCAGGGAGATCTTTAAAGATGAATTTAATAACACGTTATGGCGCTGGATCCGTAAGGGACGCGCTAAATGGTCAAGAAATCTAATCGATACATCAAATAAACAAATTATTTCCAAGCAGCGCATATGGCTGGATTATATTAAACAGAGTAAATTACCAACCGTTGTACGTGATGTTTTGTATCGCCGTCGCCCGCAAAACAAGCAAGAATCAATATTGTTACACTATCGCTTAGATACGAAGGTAAGTAATAAAGGTTTCCAAGCGGGTTATGATCGTATGCAAGAGCAGATCTATTTTAGTGTGCGTCCACTTATTCGTTATTTAGAGCGTGGAACTGGCGCTGTCTATGCCGAAAATGACGGCAAGATCAGTAAAGAAGCAATTGAAAGGCGTTATCAAGTCAACGTCGTTGTTGGATTAAAAGATGATAGTGCCAAAGTTGTTTACCAGCGGCATAAAATAACAGTTAATCGTTCTGGTATTCTAGATATTGAAGCTGCGGATATATTTAGTGAGATTCTTTAGCCGTTAAACTATGTTTATTCAGGCATTAAACCTATTGATAATCTAATACCTTTATAATAATTTAATCAAACGTTTGAATTATTATGATACTAAGCTCTTATTTTTGCATTAACCTTGTTGCTAACATGTTGTACATGTGAAATATTTGTTGTATTGCTTCGGTGGTTTTTGATAGGTAGCTTATCTATAAACCATCATTATGAATAAAGCGACAATAAATATAAGCAAAGGAGTGCTAATAATGGACGGACAAGGAGATGTTATTAGTGGTTGGCTTATTGCGCTCTGTAAAGCCTTACAATGGAAAGGTATAGAGCCGCTCGAACTGCTGTCTAAATCAGATATTAACATGAATGAAATTACGCATGTAGGTAGCCGAGTACCGGTTAGCTTGTGTAATAAACTCTTCGAGCAATCTGTTGTATTAACAGATGACCCACTATTACCAATCAAAGTTAGTCAATGCATTGTGGCGACCACGTTTCATGCGCTTGGTTATGCATTACAAGCATCCTCATCTTTACAAGATGCATTTACCCGTTTAGTCCATTATGACCGTGTTTTGAGTAGTACATGCCGCATTAATTTAACCGAAGATGAAACGTATTGTTATCTCGCGTTAAACTTGAATGAGACCGAAAGTAATATTAATCGTATCGGCGCACAACTTGAATTAACCATGCTGCTCTCCATCATCAAAATATGTCGTGACCTTTCTAACCCGGGCTTTGCACCAATTAAAATATATACCACTGTCGACAGTCGTTGCCGCGAACAATTTGAAGCCCATACGGGATGCCCGATTGAATTTAGTTCAAGTAAATCTATGCTGGTAATGGATCGTGAGTTGTTATCAAAACGCCTTCCTAATTTTGCGCCAGACCTCACATTGTTAAGTGATCGGGCTGCCGACGATTATCTCGCGGGACTGACGAGTAATAATGTTGTCAGTAAAGTACGTTTAGAAGTCGTTTCTCGGATGGCGACAGGTATACCTAATATTGATCTGGTGGCTGAAAAATTGAATTTCAGTCAGCGTAGTTTACAGCGAAAATTAAATGATTCAGGGACGAGTTATAAAGACTTAGTTGAAAATATTCGTCAAACAATTGCCGAGCAACACCTCAATCAAAACCTCTTATCTTTGGGGGAAATAAGTTACTTATTGGGCTTTTCTAATGTGGCCAATTTTTCACGTGCTTTTAAGCGCTGGAAAGGGGTTACTCCAGGTGTATATCGAGGAGAGCATTACCACTCGTAAATCGTAGTTGGTTGAACTTTTTACATCAAGTGGTGGCGGTATAGTCATTTGATGACAAATTTGGGGTCTTAGTGAAAAGACGTCGTAAACTTAAGGGATTAGGGAGTACAAATGCCAAGTATGGATAAAAAATTGTTGGCGCTGTTATGTACATTAAGTTTACCAGTACACAGTGCAGGCGAGGAACAAGCGCTAAACACAGCAAACGGTTATGTAGATAATAATGTGCTACTGGTCGCAGCTGAAATGAATAGCCTTGTAGAGAAAAGTGTTTTTTTAGAAATTGATAGTTATGCTAATCGACAAATATTGGTTGGTGAGTACGGCCGTATTTTAGTTCGAGAGAATAGTGACTCTGCTTGGTTTCAGGCTAACGTGCCTGTGCAAACGACGATAACCGCAGTTGACTTTATTGATGAGCAAGTAGCTTGGGCTGTGGGCCATCAAGGGGTCATATTAAAAACAACAGATGGTGGTCATAATTGGAATAAGGTCTTTGATGGTCTTCAATTAACGGGCCTACTTAAATCAAGTTTAGAGACTCACATTGCATTTTTAAGTGCTGAATTTGAACGTGCCGAAATGGCAAATATTGATGAAGATATGCTGGATGATCTCGAAATGCAGCTTGATGATGCCTTGTACAAATTAGAAGATTTAACGGCTAATGCTGGCATTGAAATTTCATTTTTTGATGTGCTATTTAGTACGGCAGATTATGGCCTTGTCATTGGTGCTTATGGTGCCATGTTAGAGACTAAAGATGGCGGTAATAGTTGGGAATATATAGGTTTTGATGTGCCGAACCCTGAAGGTTTCCACCTTAATGCATTAACAACCGATGCCGATAATAATATTTATATTATTGGTGAGGCTGGTCTTGGTATTGCAACATCAGATCAAGGTCAAACTTGGCGTTCATTAGATATTGATTATCCTGGGTCATTATTTGGTATCGAAGTGCAAGGTAAGACACTTTATAGCTATGGATTGCGTGGCAACATGTTTGCGTCGCAAAATCAAGGTGAAACTTGGCAACGCTTAGATACAGGGGTGACCAATCATATATTTTCTGCTGACTGGCTAAATAACAAGGAACTGTTATTAGTGGGAGCTGGTGGTCTAAAACTCGTTTATGACGGACATGTTTTTAATGATATTTCAAAATCGAATCAACGTATTGATATTACATCAATTAAAGTTATTGATGATAACGTTGTTACAACGGGTCTCCGTGGTTGGCAAAGTAGTCTGAAAAATGAATTAGGTCAGGGAGGTCTAAAATAACATGGAAAAACTTACTATTTGGATCGAAAAACAACTATTTGGTTTTAAATATATAGTGTTTGCATTGATCGTATTGCTCACTGCTTTTTTAGCTTATAACGCAAGTTTAGTGAGACCAAGTGCCTCATTCGAAAAAATGATCCCAGTGCAACATGAATATGTTCAAAATTACTTAAATTATAAACAAGAGCTAGCGAGTTTAGGCAATAGTGTCCGTGTTGTGATTGAAAATGAACATGGCGATATTTTCAATGCTGAATTTCAAGAGCAGATGCGCACATTAAATGACGAGTTGTTCTTTATTCCAGGTGTTGATCGTTCTGGGATGAAATCAATTTGGACTTCAAATGTGACGTGGGCTGAAGTCACCGAAGACGGTTTTGTTGGTGGTACTGTTATTCCTAGTGATTATGATGGTAGTCAGCGGACATTAGACAGATTACGTCGTAATGTGATGCTATCAGGGCAAGTTGGTTATTTAGTCGGTGATGATTTTAAATCAGCAGTATTCTTATTACCTTTAATGAGCGTCAATCCCGAAACAGGCAAACCATTAGATTACAATCAATTATCAAATACGCTAGAAGAAATACGCAGTAAATATGAAGTGAACGGCGTTAAAATACATATTACTGGGTTTGCTAAGGTCGTCGGTGATTTGATTGCTGGTGCTGCAGAAGTTGTTATCTTCTTTATCACCGCCATTATCATTACTTTCGCGTTGTTATACCTTTATAGTCGTTGCTTAAGAAGCACTATGGTGACTGTTACTTGTGCGCTGGTTGCGGTTATTTGGCAATTAGGGTTACTTAACTTATTAGGGCAGGGGCTTGATCCTTATTCTATGCTGGTGCCATTTTTGGTATTTGCGATTGCGGTGAGTCATGGTGTTCAGTTAATTAGTGCCATAGGTCAACATATGGCTGCGGGTAATAAAGCAGAGCAAGCTTCACGCCTTGCGTTTAGAGCGCTGGCAATTCCAGGTCTGATTGCATTGTTAAGTGATGGTCTGGGTTTTATTACCTTGAATGTGATTGAAATTCAGGTGATTCAAGATTTAGCCACTGCTGCGAGTGTGGGTGTTGCGGTTATTTTGTTAACGAACTTAGTGCTGTTACCTATTTTGATGTCTTGGACGGGAGTTTCACCTGCGGGCATTAAATATTTGCTGGCTGAACAATCAAAGACGCCGTTAATTGTTACTATTTTCAGTCGTTTTGCTGATGCAAAATGGGCTAAATCTGCATTAGTGTTTGGTGTGGTTTGTCTTGTAGCAGGCTTGTATCAAGGGCAATCATTAAAAATTGGTGATCTTGATGCTGGTGCGCCAGAATTACGTGCAGATAGCCGCTATAACCTAGACAATGCGTATGTTGCTAATAACTATCAAGCAAGTACTGACATTATGGTGTTAATGGTGGAAACACCTGCTGAACAATGCAGTAGTTACCATACATTGAATGCTGTTAATCAATTGCAGGCTCATGTTGAAGGTATTCCTGGTGTGCAATCAACACTTTCAGTGGCGACGATTGCTAAAAAAGCCATCGTGGGCATGAATGAAGGTAATCCAAAATGGCAAGGATTAAGTCCTAATCAATTAGTACTTAATGCTGCTGTAGGTCGTGCACCTGCTGCATTTATGAATAATACGTGTAGCATGTTGCCGCTTATTATTTATCTTGATGACCATAAAGCGAATACACTTGAAACTGTGATTGCTGATATCACCGCTTATACTGCAGCGAATAAAACGGAAGGTGTTAACTTTGCCCTTGCGGCAGGTAATGCGGGTATTGAAGCCGCTACAAACAGCGTGATTGAAAAAGCACAGTATCAAATGTTGATGTGGGTATATGGTGTGGTTGGGCTACTTTGTTTCCTCACATTCCGCTCAGTCAAAACACTCATCTGTATTATCTTACCTTTAGCACTGACGTCTATTTTAGGCCAAGCATTAATGGCCACGTTAGGTATTGGCGTTAAAGTTGCCACATTGCCAGTCATTGCGTTAGGTGTAGGTATTGGTGTGGATTATGGTATTTACATTTATAGTCAGTTATCAGCACGTTTAAAAATGGGTGATAACTTACAAGATGCTTATAAGTACGCATTATCAAGCACAGGTAAAGCAGTTGCATTTACTGGTATTACCTTGGCTATTGGTGTTTGCACTTGGGTATTGTCACCTATTAAATTCCAAGCTGACATGGGCTTAATGCTTACTTTCATGTTTATCTGGAATATGATCGGTGCTTTGTGTTTCTTACCAGCACTGGCATGGTTGTTAAATATTGGCGGTAATACTCAAGCAGTAACGTCAGGTCAACAAGCTCAAATAGAGGTGAGTAAAAATAACGCTGCATAAACTTATGCTTGTCGTTTTCATTGACTCAACCACTATCGTTTAAAAGGCTGCTCCATTTGGGGCAGCCTTTTCATTAATATGGTTAAAAAACAGTTATTATTAAGTTCTATGCATTGAAAGTTTGCTGTTTTAGTTAACCTAGGTTTAAAATGATTGCCTATCTCAATAACAAGACAGTTTTCATGGATCAACAGCGTACAGCTTGGCAAACGATCAAGCGATTTTCTTCTTATGTTCTCGATTTAAAAACAACCTTAGGCTTTGGTATTCTCGCCATGCTTGGTTACGGTATTGTCGATGCAACGTTACTTAATATTTTACAGCCGCTTGTCGATGAAGGCTTTAACGCTGAAACGTCAACATTCTTGAAATGGATGCCATTGTTTGTGGTCGGTATGGTTTGTTTACGTGGTTTAGCTTCATTTGGTTCAAGCTATTGCATGGCGAAGGTGGGTAATACCGTAGTAATGCGTCTACAACGTCAATTATTCGACCATTTAATGCATTTACCGGTGAGTTTCTTTGATAAAACACCATCGGGCGAATTAGTATCAAAAATTATTTATGACTCGACCCAAGTATCAGGCGCGGCATCAAAATCATTAGTGAATATATTCCGAAGTGGTGCGTTTATTCTTGGTTTACTTATTTGGATGTTCTACCAAAGCTGGCAGCTATCACTGGTATTGCTATTTATAGCGCCAGTCGTTGGTATCATTGTTAATGTAGTAAGCCGTCGTTTCCGTGTGATCAGTCGTCGTTTGCAACAAGCGATGGGTAATGTATCTTCAACAGCGCAACAAATGTTACACGGTCAAAAAGATGTATTGATGTTTGCTGGGCATGAAACAGAACGTGCACGTTTTGGTACGGTGAGTAACCATATTCGTCAACAGCAGATGAAAATGGCCACAACAACAGCGGCAAGTAATGCACTTGTGCAGATTGTAGCTTCATTTGCCCTTGGTGTTGTTTTATATCTTGCCTCGTTTGACTCTATTCGTGCTGAACTTACGCCAGGTAAATTCGTGGCTATTGTCGGCTCTATGATGGCGTTATTGCGTCCATTACGTGATATCACTAACGTAAACGCTGAGATCCAAAAAGCAATTTCTGCGTGTAATAGCTTATTTGATATCCTTGACCTTGAAAGTGAAAAGAATACCGGCACGCATAAACCAACAAGTGTCAAAGGCAAGATCTCATTTACCAACGTTGATTTTACTTATCCGACAGCAAGCGCTCGTTTAATTGAGAATATGAATTTTACCGCTCAACCTGGCGAAATGATTGCGTTAGTCGGGCGTTCTGGTAGTGGTAAGTCAACATTAGCAAGCTTGATGACGCGCTTTTATGAAATAGAGAAAGGTCAGATTAGTATTGATGATGTCGCTATTCATGATTACGAATTGCAATTTTTACGTAGTCAAATTGCGCTTGTTTCACAACATGTGCATTTGTTTAATGATACCGTCGCGGCGAATATTGCTTATGGTCGTGTTAATGACGTTACGCGTGAAGAAATTATTGCCGCTGCAACGAAAGCGAATGCATTAGAGTTTATTGAAGCGTTTGACAATGGTTTTGATACGATTGTCGGCGAAAATGGTTCAATGCTATCGGGCGGTCAACGTCAACGTATTGCTATTGCACGTGCATTATTACAAGATGCGCCTATTTTAATTCTTGATGAAGCTACATCTGCATTGGACGCTGAATCTGAACATAAAGTACAGCAAGCACTGGAAATGTTACAAAAAGATAGAACGTCATTAGTGATAGCCCACCGTTTGTCAACGGTTGAAGCGGCAGACCGGATTTTGGTTATTGAATCTGGCTCTATTATTGAAAGTGGCTCACATAGCGAGTTACTTGCTAAAGGTGAACACTACGCACAATTACACCGTTTACAACTTGGTGGCAAATAGGTCTATACGTGAAAATAGAAGAGGATATTTGGTATGGTAACCATTGGGCTAAATGGTTACTCTCGCCATTAAGTGTTACTTTTGCTGCCATTACAGGCTGCCGTCGTGCATTATTTAAATCGGGCATTAAAGCCAGTATTAAACCTGCTGTACCGACGATTGTTGTTGGTAATATTACAGTTGGTGGTACTGGTAAGACGCCGCTTGTTGTATATTTGTGTGAGCAACTGAGTGCGGCTGGCTATAAGCCCGGTATTATTAGCCGTGGTTATGGTTCTAAAGCACCGCAATATCCCTATATTGTTAATCATGATTCGCTTGTTGAGCAGAGTGGTGATGAGCCATTTATGTTACAGCAACGGACACAATGTCCTTTGGTGATTAGCCCTGTACGTGTCGAGGCAGCTGCGCACTTGTTAGCTAATTTTGATGTCGACGTTATTATTACTGATGACGGATTACAACATTATGCCATGCAAAGAGACATCGAATTAATCGTGATTGACGGTAAACGTCGTCTTGGCAATGGTCATTTATTACCGATGGGACCGTTACGAGAAGGGGCTTGGCGTTTAAAAACGGCTGATTTTGTGATTTGCAATGGCGGTAATGGTTTAGCAGGGGAAGCGAATATGCGCCTTGTTGCAGCGCCATTACGTCAAGTAACCAATAATGAGCTGGTGACACTGGATAAAGCTAAATCTAAGGTTGCAATCGCCGGTATTGGAAATCCTCAGCGTTTTTATACGACATTAGATAAACACGATTATGTGATTGAAGAACATCTTTCATTTCCTGATCATCATGCTTTTACTGCCGCTGAAATTGAACAGTTTGCAGCAGGGCGAACCGTTATTATGACCGAGAAAGATGCTGTAAAGTGTCAATCTTTTGCTCAGGATAATTGGTATTATTTACCGGTAAACGCAAGTTTAGATAGCGATTTTTTACCGCAGTTATTATTAAAATTAAAGGAATTAACCCATGACTCTGGATCATAACCTACTTGAAATTATTGCTTGCCCTGTTTGTAAGGGAAAACTGCACTATGACAAAAGCAGCAATGAACTTATTTGTAATGTAGATCGTCTTGCTTATCCAATTACGGAAGGTATTCCAGTTCTACTTGAGGTTAAAGCGCGTCAGTTAAGCAGCGAAGAGTTAGCTAAATGAGTTTTATTGTCATTATCCCGTCACGCTATCAATCTAGTCGCTTACCCGGTAAGCCGCTAGTTGATATTTGTGGTAAAACAATGATCCAACGTGTTGCTGAACAAGCTATGCAAAGTGGTGCTTCACGTGTTGTTGTTGCTACAGATGATGTGCGTATCGAACAGGCCGTTACTGCTTTAGGTTATGAAGTGTGTATGACTTCTCCTACGCATAACTCTGGCACAGAGCGTTTAGCTGAAGTATGCAGTAAGTTAGGCTTTAATGATGATGACATTATTGTCAATGTGCAAGGTGATGAACCGTTAATCCCACCGCGTATTATTGAGCAAGTTGCGACTAACCTTGGTAAGCAAAACGTAGCGCGTATGGCGACATTATCTGTTGCTATCTCTGATGTGGAAGAAGTCTTTAACCCGAATGCGGTTAAAGTGGTAACGGACAAACAAGGCTATGCTTTGTATTTCAGTCGTGCGCCGATTCCCTATCATCGTGATAACTTTATGAACACGCCAGTGACAGAGATTAAGCCAGTTTATCAACGTCATATTGGTATTTACGCTTACCGTGCTGGTTTTATTCGTGATTACGTTCAATGGGCAGAAACTGAACTTGAACAAATCGAATCATTAGAGCAGTTACGTGTACTTTGGCATGGTGAAAAAATTCATGTTGAAGAAGCGCTTGAAGCACCTGCTGCTGGTGTTGATACACCTGAAGATCTTGTTGTAGTACGTAATATTGTAAACGCTCAGTAATTCGTTTTTGCTACGAATAACATAATCTTATTATGGTTAAAATTGTAAATACAAAAATGCCGTTCATGTGAACGGCATTTTTATTACTTTATTCTTATTCTTATTCTATTAATGATCTGAAGCTACACCAGCACCACGAGGGTAGCGCAGATTATCAACCAGTTGTTGAATGTGTAT
>Ga0209395_1008606_pt1 | contig 10341 bp, 4 predicted proteins | sample GOMGulsemesocosm_3_FD_184635 | JGI IMG/M metagenome (GOLD analysis project Ga0209395, IMG submission 184635) | Methane-oxidizing microbial communities from mesocosms in the Gulf of Mexico - GOM9D Gulf of Mexico (SPAdes) (version 2) | ecosystem: Environmental > Aquatic > Marine > Cold seeps... | reverse complement strand
AAGAATATATGTTGTTAGAATATTAATAGAGATAAATAAAAAAGCCTGAATATTACTATTCAGGCTTTTGTTTAAATGATTAGAGCTACAGTTATAGATTTAAAATCTATTACATCATGCCGCCCATGCAACACCCAACTAGTTGATAATTAATTAAAAAATAAAACATACGATGTGGAATACCCTGCTTTATACCCCGATCGTTCAAGAGGCTTAGTTAGGTAGTTGAAAAATATTAAAATAAATTTTTTGTTAAAAAAATAGTGGTTCACCACTATTCCAAAACAAAGTTTAAAATTATTACGACTCATTACCTGCATAGACAGCAATATAGACATAAATTAGATACAAAAAGCCAACTCAAAGGACGGCTTTTAGCCAATTGCGGACATTAAGCCTTTGCAAATTCAGGAGCATATTTATGGCGATATTAGCCAAGGTTTTCTGCTCACTTGTGGGGCTGGTTTAAGCTTATTATGCCAGTGGAGTTTCATTTCAGAATGCTAACTTTTGCCACCAAAAGGACTACATCTGTTAGCGGAAAACACTAAAAATAAGGCTTTCTATTGAAAATATGTGGACATAAACATTTAGAAATCCATTAACACTCTGTAATTTAGGTTAATTATCTCAAAACTTGATCCTAAGTCTTCTTTTAGCAAAATAGTTAGCTTGAAGATACTATTAACAGGCACCCTAGTGAAGACGAACAGATTGTGCTATTAATAACCAATCTAAGGTTATGTTTATAAAAATTAAGGAAAATGCATGAACTCCTCAACTATAAAAACAATAAATAATCTTTTTCTTGCACTATTGATAACTGTTTTACCTATAAAAGTTGGATTAGCCGCTGAATCAACCATACGCTTTGACCGTTTGACTGTCGAAGATGGTCTACCTCATTATGACGTTAGAAGTATTTTACAAGATCGTCAGGGTTTTTTATGGGTTGGTACTACTGATGGTCTAGCTCGTTATGATGGGAACTCGTTTAAAACTTTTAAACACAACTCAGAAAAGCCAACTTCGCTATCTGCTAATTCTATCATGGTCATTATAGAAGATAGTCACGGTTACATTTGGATTGGAACAAGTAAGGGTCTTAACCGCTTTGATCCTGAGACAGAAACTTTTAAGCATTATCGTCATGATATCAATGATTCTAGTAGCTTGAGTAATGATAGTATCAGTGCTATAACCGAAGACAAACAAGGCTACCTTTGGATAGGTACCGATAAGGGACTCAATCGGTTTGAACCTGAGACGGAAACCTTTAAGCATTACCGCCACGATCCCGATGATGCTAATAGTTTGAGTTATGATGGTGTCATGGCCATTACGGAAGACAGTATAGGTAATATTTGGGTTGGAACATTTGAAGGTCTTAATAAGTTTAATCCTGTTACTGAAAGCTTTGAGCATTACCTTAAAAAGGATGATAACCCTGATAATTTGAATCTTAAGTGGGTCTCTGCCATTTTTGAAGACAGTAAAAACAATCTTTGGATAGGCACTTGGGAAGGTTTAAGTCGCTTTTCCCCTGAGAAAAAAACCTTCCAACATTACCATCGTTATGCCACAGAAAACCAAGGTTCTAAAGATCGTGTCAAAGCTATTACCGAAGACACCCAAGGTAATCTTTGGGTCGGCACTGTCGGTGGTCTTATGAAGTTTAATTCTGAGACTGAAATTTTTGAACATTACAGCCATGATACCAAGGGTTCTAGTAATTTGAGTTCTAATCATGTCACGGCCATGATCCAAGACTTTCAGGGAAATGTCTGGGTGAGTACAACTGATGGCCTCAACTGGTTTAATCCTCAAGCTTTAGTATTTCAGCACTATCAGCACAATACCGTTGATACTAATAGTTTGAGTTCTAGTTCTGTCTGGGCCATTACTGAAGACAGCTTAGGTAATCTTTGGGTAGGTACAGATAAAGGCCTCAACCACTTTGATCCTAAGACTCAAACATTTAAGCAATACCACCATGATGCCGAAGATGCTAATAGTTTGGCTTCTGATTTTATTTCAGCCATTAAAGAGGACAGTCAAGGAATTCTTTGGATAGGAGGAAAAGGCCTTAGCCGCTTTGATCCAGAGACAGATACCTTTAAGCATTACCGTCATAATGTTGATGATGCCAATAGCTTGAGTTCTGGTATTGTATTGGGTATTACCGAAGACAGTCAAGGTTACCTTTGGATAGCTACAAACAAAGGCCTCGACCGGTTTGAACCCAAAATGAAAACCTTTAAGCATTACCGTCATAATGTTGATGATGCCAATAGCTTGAGTTCTGATCTTGTCTGGGCTATTACTGAAGACAATAAAGGTAATATTTGGATAGGTACTAGCTACGGCCTTAATAAATTTAATCCAAACACCCAAACCTTTAAACGTTATCTAGAATTGAGTCGCTCTTTAGTCAATGACATTTTTGAAGACAGTGAAAGCAACCTTTGGATAGGCACTCGTCGTGGTTTGTATCGACTGGTAGAAGAAACCAATGCCTTTAAGCGTTTTGACATAAATGATGGTCTGCCCAATAATTGGGTTATGGGCATTGAAGAAGACAATCAAGGTCGATTGTGGGTAAGTACTAGAAACGGTTTATCTCGATCTAATTCTAACAAAGAAATTTTCACTACATATAATGTCAGTGATGGACTGCAAAGTAATGATTTTAGGAGACGTGCCTCGGTTAAAATAAGCAGCGGTGAGCTCTACTTTGGTGGGGTAAATGGTTTTAATCGCTTTACTCCCGATAAAATATTAGAAGATAGAAAGTCTCCTAAGGTGATTTTTACATCTATATTATTAGCTAACCAGTCAGTGGCCATTGCTCATAATCAAGATAAAGAGAGCAATAAAGTAAACTCAACACACAATAACTCTCCGCTTACAAAGGCCATTCATTTGACCAAAACACTTGAATTAACCCACGAACAGAACATGGTCACTTTTGAGTTTAGTACCTTACATTTTAACAACCCGAAAAAGCATCAATATAAATATCAATTGGTAGGGGAAGGTTGGAATGAACAATGGATAACAACCGATTATAAAAACAGGCGTGCCACTTATACCAATTTACCGTCTGGGGATTATGTCTTAAGAGTAAAAGCCAGTAACGCTGATGGTGTGTGGAATGAGGAAGGAACCAGTTTAAAATTGACCATATTACCACCTTGGTGGTTATCAGGGATGGCGTACAGTTTTTATGTACTGGCATTTCTCAGCTTAATATTTGTTTTTGTTCGAGCTCAACGAAAAAAAGTTCTCTATGAACGTTCTATTGTGCGTAGGCTTAAACAAGTCGATACGCTTAAAGATGAATTTCTCGCTAATACTTCACACGAATTACGCACCCCGCTAAACGGAATTATTGGTTTAGCCGAATCCTTGATGGATGGTGTTGCTGGGCAACTGCCCAATAAAGCCAATAAAGATCTTGCCATGGTGGTGGCCAGTGGTAAACGACTGGCTAATCTGGTGAATGATATTCTCGACTTTTCTAAACTGAAAAACCACCACCTAGAACTACATGCAAAACCCATAGATTTATACTCCATGACCGAAGTAGTGCTGGCATTATCACGGCCACTTTTAGGAGATAAGAAGTTAGTTCTGGTCAATGATGTGATGATTGATTTTTCTGCTGCTCAAGCCGATGAAAACAGGATCCAACAAACATTACATAACTTAGTCGGCAATGCGATAACATTTACCGAACAAGGGCTTATTACCGTTTCAGCGAAAACAGAAAATGGCTGGATTAAGGTAAAAGTGACCGATACAGGTATAGGGATCCCCGAAGATAGGTTAACCAATATCTTTGAATCATTTGAGCAAGTTGAAGGAATAGAAAGCCGAGTATATGGTGGCACAGGTTTAGGACTTGCAGTAAGTAAAAAATTAGTAGAGTTGCATGGCGGTGTGCTTTCGGTTGAATCCTCTTTAGGTAAAGGGTCTACCTTCAGTTTTACCTTACCGATTGCCCATGAGCCAGCACTGAACAAAAATAAAAATAATAGCAGTATTACCCGCTTGCATTGGATGGAAGATGAAGCGCTACCAGAGCAAAAAAATTCAACGACCAGCAATAAAGGCTTTAAAATTTTATTGGTGGACGATGAACCAATCAATCGTCAGGTATTACATAATCACCTTTCAGTACAAGATTACCAATTAGTTGAAGTGAGTGGTGGTGAACAAGCTTTAGAGGCGATTACTGAGCAAGGGCCATTTGATTTAGTGCTACTTGATATTATGATGCCAAAAGTATCGGGTTACGAAGTTTGTAAAATTTTACGATTGAGCCATGATATTAACGACTTACCTGTGATTTTTCTCACTGCAAAAAACCAAGTGGATGACTTAGTACATAGTTTTTCCGTAGGTGCTAATGACTATTTAACAAAACCGGTATCTAAGCTTGAACTATTAGCACGAGTAGAAACTCAATTGAGATTACTCGACATCAACCGTAACTTAGAAAACAAGGTATTAGAGCGAACCGAGCAATTACACAGCAAAACCGAAGAATTACAAGAAGCGAATTCGGTGCTAGAACAAATGAGTTTAACTGATCAATTAACCGGGTTACAAAATCGTCGTTTCTTAATTAATAACATTGAGAATGACATTGCATTAGTTCTCCGTAAATATCAGAGTTGTAGTGAAAGTAAAAACAAGAATATGCCAGAAGCAGCAGATCTCATTTTCTTTCTTATCGACTTAGACCACTTTAAAATGGTCAATGACATTCACGGCCATACTGCTGGTGATGCGGTATTAGTGCAAATTAAGGAGATTCTAGAACAAGTATTTCGTGAAACAGATTATTTAGTCCGTTGGGGCGGGGAAGAGTTTTTAGTTATTGCCCGCTTTACTGATCGCAGTAATGCCCCTGAACTAGCAGAGCGTTTGAGAAAAACAGTCGAAAGTCATGAATTTGTTATTAGCGAAGATAGTACTGGAGAATACAAAGCCCTGAAAAAAACCTGTTCTATTGGTTTTGCCTGCTACCCATTTTCTCCCCAAGATACCGAAGCGTTAACATGGAATCAGGTGGTTGATGTAGCTGACCATTGTATGTATGCGGCTAAAAAGTCTAGTAGGAATGCTTGGGTAGGACTTTATAATAAAACCCATGGTCACGCAGATGATTTATTTACATCGGTCATTGAACAAACACAAACACTTGTTCAATCCAATGAACTGGAAATGCTAACCTCTATTTTAGAGCATGACCAAGTTAATTGGTTAGCCGAAGAGTTAACTCAGGTTATAGAAAGTACTTAGGCTAGTCTGTTATTTGTATAGAATAGTATTACAAGATAGTAAACTGAAGATGCTGATGACTTTGAAGTGGGAACTGATAACTTGTACAGCTTACTTTTTGTGACTGTTTTGTAGTCAAAAGAGCAGTTTAAATTTAGGGGCTATCTGCTTCTTCAAGCGCACTTTTGAGTCATGCCATTGCGACTTTATGACTGGCGGATTTGTGGCATTTTTTCCTGTCAGCTTATTCGATTAATTGGTAGTATTTAAAGTAAAACAATACATTTTTATATCTGCGGGGAACGTCCGCTATCGTATCTTTGCTGACTATTTTGAGGTCGGTTTTTTGCTAACAAAATGGTCTCTTTTGTGGCATTAGTTAGCCTTATCATTCCATCGCAAGTAGTTCGATTTTTGCCTTCTAAATTCATCAAAGGCTAACGACTTCTTGGTGCGCGTTGCTGACCTCAGCTACTGGTTATTCTTTAGGTCAACTGATAGTCATAGAACTAAACCGCTCCGCGGTATTGGAGTTCTTGGCTAATCTTTTCAATCCTTTAACCTTTCATATTCTTTTCTACTCTTAGTATTGAGGCATTTCGCCTCAATTAACGAGGAGTTTTAACATGATTTTTTCTACTTATTTTCATCCTGAGCTGATCCAACGTTTCACTGAAGACATGACTATTCGTAAGCTTACTGCTAAAACACAAATAGATTATGTCCGAGCACTAAATCGTTTATGTGAATATTTGAAACATTCACCTGAAGACGCTACCCGTGACAATTTACGCGAGTTCCAATTGTTTTTAGTTCAAGACGGCGCAACAGGAACAACGATTAATTGCATCCTTTCTGGTTTGAGGTTTTTATATAATGTTACGTTAGATAAACCGCAGTTACTCACCAAATTAATAACTGTTTCGGTTGCACGTAAGTTGCCTATTATTTTGAGTTTAGAAGAGATAAAGCTGTTCCTTGGGGCAGCCGCTCACCCTAAATACCATGCTGCATTTTCTGTTGCTTATGGTGCTGGGCTTCGTGTTAGCGAAGTCGTTTCTCTTAAAGTCTCAGATATAGACAGTGAGCGTATGGTACTTCGCGTTGAACAAGGAAAAGGAAGCCGAGACAGATACGCTATGTTATCTCCAGCGCTACTCGACCATTTACGACAATGGTGGTTGTTTGCTAATAAACATGGGCAAATGCATCGTGAAGGTTGGTTGTTTCCAGGGCTTAATCCGATTAATCATATGACGAGTCGTCAGCTTGCTAGAGTTTGTACAACAACGGCCAAGGACGCTGGTATTAATAAAAAGGTATCGATGCATACCTTACGTCACAGCTTTGCTACACATTTACTTGAAGCACATGTTGATATACGTGTCATACAGGTATTGCTTGGGCATGCTAAATTAGGTACCACGGCTTTATATGCTCAGGTTGCAACAAACTTATTACGCGAAATTATCAGTCCACTTGATGCTTTAGCAAACAAGGATAAGACAAAAGATAAGGACAAGTCGTGAGTCTTCACCATGACTCGCCCTCAATTAGAAATATCCGATATATTTCGACATCATGGTCAACAATGGCGTGAACAAAATCAAGGACATATCAACCTCAGTCAATTGAAAATCATGTCAGCCATTGAAAATTGTCGAACAGAAGTTTTAGGTGGCCATCAACTTTATTGTCAATCATGTCATAATACGCATATTTCTTATAACTCATGTCGTAATAGGCATTGCCCAAAATGCCAAGCAAGCTCAGCAAAAAGATGGCTTGAAGCGAGACAAGCGCAACTACTACCTGTCGATTATTATCATTTGGTTTTTACCTTACCAAAAGAAATTGCAGAAATAGCCTACTACAACAAGTCGATAATGTATGGCTTATTACTGAAAACGGCGGCACAAACGCTTCTAACGATAGGCGCTGATGAAAAGCGACTCGGCGCTAAATTAGGGGTTACTTTTGTCCTTCATACATGGGGCTCTGCGATGACTCATCATCCGCATGTGCATGGTATTGTGCCAGGCGGTGGTTTGTCTCTTGATGGGGAAAAATGGGTATCGAGTAAATCAGGCTTCTTCCTGCCTGTGCGTGTGTTATCTCGATTGTTTCGTCGCTTATATCTTGAGAAATTAGCTCAAGCTTATCAACAAAACCAACTGATATTCTTTGGTGAAAATAAGTCGCTTGAAGAGGAGGTGTCGTTCACTAAATGGCTTACACCATTACGAAAAAAGGAATGGGTAGTTTATGCTAAAAGACCTTTTGCTGGGCCTAAAGCTGTTTTCGCTTATCTTGCTCGTTATACACACCGCGTAGCGATATCCAATAGTCGCTTAGTTAAAAGTGATGAAAAGGACGTCACGTTTCGTTGTAAAAACTATCGTGCTAAAGTGTCAAAGCGATACCGAACGATGACATTAAGCCATGGTGAATTTATACGACGGTTTTTATTGCATGCTTTACCTTCAGGATTTCAACGCATTAGGCATTATGGCTTGATTGCAAATACTCGGTGTAAGAAGAATTTAACTAAAATTAATGGCCTACTCAATGTAAAATTGCCTGAAGTAACCACACCTGAATTAGTTGATGATAAATCACTTCCACCTGTAAAAAGTATTGTATTTACATGCCCAGAATGTAGTGGGCCAATGATTATTACAGATATTCTGATTTGCAGGTTAAAACCTCGCGCACCACCAATAAAGCTTGTAAATTAGCAAATGAAAAAAGTGTCTCTATTATCGAATGTTGATAAGGGATCGCTTTGCCAAAAACACCACAATAGCGAATATGACGCTATACTTCATTGAGTTTTACTCGCTAATAAGTCGTTTATGCCAACTAAAGTCAAACTACAATAAGCGCTAATTCAAAATTACCCAGTAAAACATCCAACCACGATATAGCATTCCCCATAGTAAGCACTTGGTTCACGCGGTTTCGTTCTCTGGAGTTTGTTAGACACCAGCCAGAGGAGTGAAGCTTGTTGATCTTATGGTGTTTTGTCCGACTGGTATCTAACAAACCTAAACATATATAGTCATTCAACCTTAATTTGAAAGGCTAACTACTGCCACTTTGCAGAAGTTAACTTTAAATATATTTGACCGATACTTTGTCGCTTATAAAGTAGGAAGCAGACCTAAAAAAGACAAAAAGCACCAAACTTAACAAATGGTGCCTTATCGATTTTAAAACTCTAAATATTGATTAAGGTTATTTATTAAATCGACGTGATGCTAAACCAATCATTCCTAATGCGAAAATAGCAAGTGTCGATGGCTCTGGAACTGTTATAGACTCAGCAGTTCTATGATCTATTAATTCTGGAATCGATGCATCAATTACGTCATAGCCAGCTAACTTATAGGGCATGAAATTTCCGATCAAACCACCAAAGCCTATTGAATTAGTGTCACCAAGGATTTCTACAAGTTTTTTCCTGCTTTTATTCGCTGCTCCTTCAAATTCAAACCAAAATTTCATATCATGAGTCAAAGTATGAATTTGATTTATACTTTTAATTTCTATATCGTTATCAACTGCTAATATTTGCTTAGCTAAAGTTTTATTTTTTAACTCCCCTTGTAGATCACCCATTAGAGAGGTTAGAGCGACACCCAAAAACTTATTGTCAATACCATCTTCAAACAGTAAAGAATAACTAAAATCGACTGAAAATAGTGAACGAGGCTCATCATTAAATAATTTGTCATACTTACGATTATTTTTTTTGCCAACAATAGCTAAATCTTTCTTGATATCTATTCCTGTTAAGTCTAACAATACTGAATCATCATTTATTGCTTGCACTATGTTGCTGTTGTAATCATTACTATTGACTTTGTTCAGGGCATTTACATAATCATCTTTATCAACTTTTAATACGGTTTTAAGAGTCGTTTTCATATCATAAATAGATTTAACACCATTATTTTTGGAATAATTGATCTTTGTTATATCGTACTCAAAACGCATCGATGTACTTCCAACATCTAGACTATCTTCTGTTTCTCTCCAAATGCTAAACCCATAATCAATAAAGTTTTCTACATTAGCATGACCAGATTTTACATTAGTAGAAAGCTTAATTATATTTGCTATTGAAGAAGTACTACAAAGCAAACAAAGGCTCAACAATGTTATAGACCATCTATTATTTTTATTATTTAAATTCATATCATTACCACTTAAAAACGTTACTCGAATATTTAACTCTTTGCAAATAGACTGGAGTTGTCCACTACTTTCGTTACCCTTTCCTATAAGATGCATGCTAATAATAAAATAAAGTAACAACACCTGAAAGCGCTTACATGCGATAATCAGTCCATAATTTTTTATATGTTCGCTTTCAACAAGTTACAACTTGGGGGAAACAAAGGTAAGTCTAAACTGTAAAATAACCCGACATCAATAATATTCCCAAGCAACTGATTAAGCTAAAAAATGCTCAACTAATTAGCGCTATACTGATGAGCCGCGCATATACACATGCATCTAAATATTCGCCCCCCATGATTTACTGATGTGTGGATCGGGGGGGGGGTAATAGTCTTCTTTTAGCCAAAGAAGTCATATTATCAGATTACGTGAATGACTATATTGGTGGCTAAGCTCTCTGTCATGAACAAGAAGGATCGAACACTAAAAACAGCTCGAAAATCCATTGATGTTAACTATATTCGTATCTTTACTGACGTTAGCTACTGATTATTCTTTAGGTCAAGAGCTAGCCATTACCTGACATTAGTGCTTGAATTTGAAAGGCTAACTACTGCCACAAAGAAGACATTAGCATTAACAGGCTCGGCTAGAATTGTTTTCGGATTAGTTTTTGTATCGATAACGCCCCATTAAGAGGCTTTTAATTGTTGGTTATAATGTGAAGCGGAGCGAAACTGAGCCAAGCTTTAGCAGTCCCGTCTTAATTGACTTGTTATGTTCCATCACCCCAAGAGCCATTCTTATCACCGTACCTCATATAAACAGTATGAATATAGAGAAGGCACATTATAAGAAGTGCTATTT
>Ga0209395_1008598_pt1 | contig 10348 bp, 5 predicted proteins | sample GOMGulsemesocosm_3_FD_184635 | JGI IMG/M metagenome (GOLD analysis project Ga0209395, IMG submission 184635) | Methane-oxidizing microbial communities from mesocosms in the Gulf of Mexico - GOM9D Gulf of Mexico (SPAdes) (version 2) | ecosystem: Environmental > Aquatic > Marine > Cold seeps... | reverse complement strand
TCGCAAAACAGATGAAAAGAAATTCAAACATCATTTACCTCAAATACTTGCTTATGCAAAACATATAACCTTGAACAAACCTATTATTGGTGTTGCGATAAATTGGGTGAGAGAAGGTCGGTTAGCATTCATAGAATTAGAAGGGAATTATTAATGGATAATTTGCATTGTTTTTGACTATCAATTAAATAAAGGATTGATTAATTGAATGTATTAGTACTAATCAATGAACACTTTAAAGGATTATGATTAAATGATTATTTCAGATTTTTTTACAGAATATGACGAAGAAGTAGCAACAGATCTAAATGTAGACCCATTGGGCTTACAGGTAATTTGGTCTGTTTATGGACAAAAAATATTTAAAAATAGAGTCAGTTCAATTTCAAATGATGTTAGGAATTACACCATTAATTTGTTTCATCATTATCTTATTAAATCATTAGTTGAAAGTGATTCGGTCCATTTAAGTAGAAGGTTATTAAATGCTTGTGGTGAGAAAAAAGATTCATTGGCTTTTAAACATGCATGCTTGGTGTTTTTTGAAAACTTATTTGTTTATTCTGTTATTCAAATTGGGGATGAATTAAAAGCAGAAGCATCCGGTGTGTTAGGTATTTCTAAAGCTAGACGTAAATGGAATGAGGAAAGTAATAACCCCAAATTAATTTTTAGTAACGAATCAATTAGCCACTTGTTAGTGAGGCAACCCCTATTAGGAGTAAGTGGCAGATATAAGACGCCTATGATTGAAATGAAGTTTTTTGATAAAAATTATACCTATACGGCTCCGAAATTAACAGGTGATTGGAATGGAGTGAGTAAGTTTATTAATTCGACACCGGTCTTAAATACACTAAAGAGTGAATTAGAAAAATACATTTTAGAAATATTAAACATTAATCAGAAAACACCAACGATCGAGTTTAAATCAGTTCCTGATTCTTTAAAGCAAGCATATGTTAAGGCATTTGCATCACCAAAAATAGTAGGAAGTTATTCTCGAGACTTTTGGCTAAAAAATAGTGGGTTAGACAAGGGAGCTGCGGGTGCGTTTTTAGAGGTGTTAGATGAACAACTCAGTAGCTCTAGTAATGAAAGATATTCGCCGCGAATGTTATTTGAAAAGTCGAAACAAAGAGTATCAGTAGAACATGAATTAATTAAGATCACGAATATTGAAAAGATAGAGCCTTTTTTAGCTGATATAGACTTAATGTTCAGCTTGATTTTAAGTCAGAAAACCCAGTCAAAAAATGACGTGATCTCAAAATGGAAGACATATAAACGAGATAGCCAAACCTTAAAAATAAAAGCGGAGTCTATTTATCTTGATAAACCATTGATGAATATATTATCTGGATCTGGTCGTGAACGTTTAGATAAATTAGTGAAACTACGTAATTTAGATACGGTAGAAGCACAACTTGATCATTTGAGTCAGTATCATGAAGACATTATGGCTAAAAGGAATCAATCTCCTTGGTTGGTCTCAAATAATGACGGTTTATTAAAAATACTGGTAAATCAGCGTAAACAGCCAGAAATTGATGATAAGCCAAATAATTGCTGGGTTAATAAATATTACGTACCGCAGTTTTATAACTTAGTTTCAGGTTTTCAAGGTGTAGAACAATGAAGTTATTATCTGAATTTAGGGAGCAAGTCAGTCAACTAGGTGCTCTGAAAAGAGTTTGGTTAACGAGCTTTAATTTAAGTGTTAAATTTATTGAGAGTCATCTATTACCAATAATTGTTGATATGGACCCTCCTAAGAATCTTATGGATTATGAGTCTTATCAAAAAGAGTTAATTGATAAATCGATCGATTTTAAGGTTTTTTGTGATAAACGAATGATGAATAGCTTTGATACTAAAAGAACATCAATAAATGTTTATGGAGTATCTCCACGTAGTTTAGAATATTTTTCAGAAAAAAGTTTATTCCATCCTAAAGTTATTTATCTTGAAGATATTCATGGTCAAGCGATTTTGGGTACCGGAAGTGCCAACTTAACTTTAAGTGGCTGGGGGAGAAACCAAGAGGTTTTTACTTTTCTAAAAGTTAGTACAAAAGAACAATTAGAAGATATTAAAGATTTTTATAAAGGATTTATGGAAAAACCTAACTTAGGCTTAGGAAAGAAACGTTTTTGGGGTAAAGACAAAAGCTGGCAGTTTGTTCATAGCTTTCAAGAAGAGTCATTTTTAACGCAGTTATTGATGAAAAAAGATAAAGAACTCGCAGTTTGGTCGCCTTATTTTCCTAGAAACTTACCTTCTTTTATTAAAAACCTAAAAGAAAGTTCTCAATGTAAAGATTTGGTTGTTCGTATCACCCCAGATTTGATTGATAGTAAAATAATAAGAACGAAGTGGGGGGATGATTTAAATCAATTAGTCAGTACAAACCAAGTCGTTTTTTATAAAAACGCCGTAAATAAACATCAAAATACAGAGTTGTGTCATGCAAAAATATGGCAAACCTCAAGTAAGTTAGCAATTGGTTCTTGGAATTTTACAGGACCAGGGTCTAATAATTTAAAAGATGAACAATGGGAAAGTTGGTCTGGCTTAAACAATATTGAAGCTGGTATTATATTTAAAAATAAAGCCGAATTAAGTAAATTTCTAGGAGATAAACTTGAAGTCACTTCAGATAACTTTTCATCTGAGGAATTACTTGATGACCAAGCTCTAACTGTACCAGAAGAGCTTCCATTTGATATAAAAGTGTTTTTTGATTGGCAATCACAGCGATATACATTCGATGGAAAATGGTGTCAAACAGCAAATAAGAAAGAATATTCTATAAAGCTACCAGATCTTAAAGCCTTTGAAATTCCGTCTCGTAAAAAAGGAGCTAGCTTAAAGCTAGAGGCAGTCATTTTATGTTCACCACAACCAATCGAGTTGTTAACCCAGCACACCTTTGATGTCCTCAAAGGTGAAAATGTTGTGCATAGGGGGATTATTATAGAAACATCGATATCACACCGAAGAGTACAAGGTTACGATAATTTAGATGAGCTATTAGATAGTCTGATCACAAATGAAGATCCTGAAAATACAAGCAACTCAAAACCAAGAGGACCATCTAAACCCGATGACACATTATTTGAAGAAGATAAATTAACCCCAGAAGTTAATAAAAATGGGGCGAGTTACTTTAAATTATTTCAGGCAACTGAAAACTTTGAATTGAATCTTAAAGGGATAAATAAATTTGAACATTTAGAAAAGTTAGTGTTCGTCTACCCTGGCTGTTTAGCTGAACTAAGAGAGAAAATTAACGTAAAGATTAACGGTTCTATGCCTGAAGTATTTAATTGGTTTTTAGCTGAAGAATACAATTCGTTAGTAAATGTTGCCCGTGAAGAATATCAACGATTGAGATCAAAAGGTTCTGCTACTACTCCTCCTGTAAATAAATGGAAGCAACTTGAACTTGAAAGCCCTTTATTACCTGAAAATCTAAAGAGCTCAAAGTGCTATATCAAATTAATTAAAAAGGAATGTAATTATGACTGAAGCTAAATGGGGAGCATTAAGTCCTGAGCTTGTTTCACAATGGATTAACTTTGATAAGGACAACACTGATTGGCGTTATATCTCTGAACAATCAATTTCTATGGCTGCTAAACAAACAGAGGGTGTTGCTTATTTATGGAATATTCTATCACTTCATGGTACTGCGCTTTTAGCGGATGAAGTAGGTATGGGTAAAACATTTCAAGCATTAGGTGTAGCAAGTTTATTGTGGAAAATGAAACCTGAAGCTAAAATTTTGGTTATGGCACCAAATAGAGATATTTGTAAACATTGGGTCCGTGAGTATGAAGAATTTATTCATAGTCATTATCGGGAGATGGATCATCATGTTAAAAACTCTGCAGACGGTGGACCAGTTCATAAAGCAAAACTGTGTTTTAATTTATCTTCATTAGTTGATGCAATAAAATCAAAAAAAGGGAGTTTGTTCTTTACGACTATACATGCGTTAAGTGGTTTAGTGTCCCCTGAAAACAAAAATGGTGATTTAGGTAAAAAGGCATCAGAAGCTGCGAGTGTTATTCATGATCAAATAAAAGAAGTTATGGGCAAAGACGGCTTTGATTTGATAATAGTTGATGAGGCTCATTATTTTAGGAATGCGAAAGGCGGTTCACAAAGAGCACATGCAGCCAAAGCCTTCTTTGGAAGTGAAGGGAGAAGACTAGGTAAAAAAGCATTACTGATGACAGCAACACCTAGTCACTCCGGTTTGTCTGATATTGCAAATGTGTTGAATAATTTTACCGATATTGGTCAGGTTAATGAAACAAAAGATCTTATCGCTTTATTGGATAAATTTACTTTAAGGCGATTAAGATTGATGAAAGGTAAGGAGGAAAATAATTTCCATAATAAGCATCATTACCGAAGAGAAATTGCAGTTGAAGCAAACTTTGAAAAAAACCCAGAATCAGAACTGTTTTTTGCGCTATATCAAAAAAAATTAGTGAAGGAACTAGGTGAATCAAAAACAGGTAAAAAGTTTTTATATGGTTATCTTGAAGGCTTTGAGTCTGTTGGGGTAAAAGAAGAACTATCTCCTAAAGAAAATAGTAATGAGAAAGACTCTACCGAAAAAGCGAGTAATGAATTTAAGAAAGCTCCCGATAGTAAAATACTTGAAAAATTAACAAAACAATACACAAAATTATTCAAAACTTTCCCTGAGCACCCCAAATATAGTCTTTTAGTAAATGAGGTTGTGCCAAATAAATTATTTAAAGGTGACAGAGATTTACATGACGATAAAAACCTTATATTTGTACGACGAATACCTTCTGTTAGGGAATTAACTCAACGTATAAATTTGGCGTATGACTTGATAATGGCACGTAAAATAATTACCGCTTGGGGTTTGAAGTGGAACAGTGATGAAGTGGGTAAGTGGAAAAAAAGATCATGGAGTCGAGCTGGTTTTATCGAGCTTCTTGAAAAGGTGCAAATAACAAATAATTCGGATACTCATTTTGAAAGTGATTTACCAGATTTACCAGTTGATAGTGATAGCTCATTACTAGGTTCAAGAATAGCTGATTTGTTTGTTATTAAAAAAGGGAAAGGGGGCGCAACAGATTGTTCAAATGTAAGCTTGAGATTTAGAAAACCAGATAATTTATTTTCACTTTTTATGGAACCGGCTTCGGATTATAAAGATGGATTTTATTCGGGGTACTATAAGAATGATGACAAAAATAGACAAAGAAATTTTTATAGTACAGCAGCTAAAGATATTCGTTTATCAAATTTTGATGGCGTAACAAGAGCTACAGAAGGTGCAAGCTCTTTAAGTAACACTTTAACTTCTTATAAAAACATGATGCCCTCGGCATGGTCGTTGATATATCCATACTTAGAAAGTGAACATAAAATAATATTAGAAGGTTTTTTACAAAGAGATAAAGGGATTGTTGAAAATTTTGGAAATTACATTAAAAACGGATTTTTGTTTGCAAGCCCTGTAATGCTAGAAATTTACTGCTGGTTTACAGAGTTTAACCTGAAAGATAAAACTGGAGATGTACAGCAGAAATACATGAACTTTTTAGCGTTTGTTAAACCTAAATTGAAAATGTCACTGATTTTAGTTTATTTTAAAAGTGCTTTAGAAACCTTTGAAGCTATTTGTACAAAAATAACAGATCATAAATTACATGATTGGAAAAAAGATTGGCGTGTTTTAGCCAGTTTGAATAACCCTGCTTGGTTCGCTAGTAGTGAAACGAAAAATAGGCAAAGGTTAATACTGGGTTTTAATAGTCCTTTTTATCCCAATGTATTGATGGCAACGTCAGTTTTTCAAGAAGGTGTTAATCTTCATTTACAGTGTCATAAAGTATTTCATTATGGTATCGCTTGGACACCAGGAGATAATGAACAACGTGTTGGCCGTATTGACCGTCTTTTTGGAAAGGTAAATAACCAATTAATGACAACAGGGCAAAGCAGTTTACATATCAATTACCCGTATTTGATGAATTCTTTTGATGAAGATCAGGTTGGTGCATTCATTAAAAATAAACATGCTGTAGAGCAAAAAATGGATTTTTGTATTCCAGGACATTTTGACTCTGTTATTGACATTTCAGAAGGAAATGAAAATTGGCGTGATTATTTACGGACACCTATTGAAAGCCAAATAGTGGTTAATGATCCGTATCCAGCTAATTTTAAAGCTCAATATAAACCTATCACCACTTACCAAGCTAAATATTTAGAGCTTGATGATATTAAAGATCATTTACATGGTGTACTTTCTTCAATTTTAGATAATGAAAAAGAAACATTATTTTCAGTCAAAGACAATAACATAAACCCTAATGCTCTATTTTTGATTGATCCCATCATAGAAAATAACCAGCAATTAAGACATCAGCCAATATTAATAGAAAAACATTTCTGTACAGAGTTTTCATCATTAGTAGATGGGACCGTATATTATATAACGTTGAAAACACCTATAGCTTCTAAACAGACATTGGGAGATGACATTAAAGATAAGTTAAAACATGCTTTTGAAATATATAGTAAATCTCAAAGACAATTCCCCTTGGTACAATTAGCAATAAACGAAGATTATTCTTTGAGTCATTTTTACTGCTATATGAAAGTAGATTTACCTATTTTTGTACAGGGAGGGAAGCTCTCAATGCTGTCAAGTGAAGAGGTTTCTATGGCATTTGATCAACTAAAAGGTTTTGCAGACTCTCTTGAAATAGAACTTTTTTCATTAATTCCCCAAGACTTGAGAGTGGAACAATTAAAAATACATAATGATGCTATTAAAATAAATAAGAAAATAAGTACTTTAACAAGTACTCGTAACACTATTAAGTTAAATGCGAACTGGCATGTATTAACACTAGAGACAGGTAAAGTCGTTCAATTAAATCATAAATTTGACCTGGATGATTTAAGGGAACTAGTTTATATAAAAAACTTTAACATAATTGAACAAATACTGAAGTGGAATTGTAAATATCCTTTTTTGAAGTTCACACAAACAAATGAGGAGCTTTGCGTTGAGATAAATTACCCATTAGTAGATTTTCAAGAGGAAGAACAAAACTTATTAGAAAAGTGGTTTTATTATTGTTGTAATCAGTTGTTTATACGCTAATGAATCAAGCTGTTGTTGTGATATTAAGTGACAAAATCATCACATTCAGGTCATTTTATGATGTTTATGGGGAATTCAATCAAATTTCATTGTAGCTGTTTGATTTTTTTAGCTATTAATATAAGGTTTTATTCAGTGGCTATCTTGTTAAAGGTAGCCTTTTTATTTATTAATCAGCATATCTGTAGCTATAGATGAAAATATTAAGGTAATAACTATCCAATTTTCAATCTAATTATGAAAGAACAAAACAATCAATATTTAAATTGTATTTGTAATTGTATTTCAATATGTTAGTCTGTTTTGATAATAGGATTTGTGTGCAATAAGGATGTTTGATGCGCTTAAAAGGGAAAGTTATTTCATGGAATGAAAATAAAGCATTTGGCTTTATTAAACCTAATGGAGGTGGTGATCATATATTCATTCATAAATCAGCTTTATCCAATAGAAAACGCTCGCCTCAAATTAATGATGTCATTACATTCTCAATAATTAAAGATAACCAAGGTCGATACTGTGCAGATGAAGCGACATTTTCTGGTGAAAAACTAAAGAAAAACCAGGCCAATAGCATAAATAAATTTTCAATTTATCTATCAGTAGCATTTCTTATCTTCATAGCTGTAGCTTATTCACTTAACCAGCTCCCTCAAAAATTAGTTTTGGTTTACTTTGGCGCTAGCATCATTACGTTTTTTACTTATGCATTGGATAAGTCTAAAGCTGAAAGCGGAGCTTGGCGAACTCCAGAAAGTACTTTACATATGTTTGCGTTATTTGGTGGTTGGCCAGGAGCAGCTCTAGCGCAACAAATCCTCCGTCATAAATCTCAAAAAAAAGAATTTAGAACTGCTTTTTGGTTCACGGTAATTGTTAACTGCGGCGCATTAGTCTGGTTATTCACACCTGCTGGACTGACATTATTAGAAGTGCTCAATTAGATATATTTAGTACAAAAAGTAACAGAATAGCTACCTTTTCATCATTGTTTATTTAGCAAGACGGCGTAGCATCTATCACCTAATCAAATTGATTGCGTGTTTAACTCAATCTATAGAGTAATAAGACAAATATGAATAACAACAGTCATGAAAATATTACAGCATTTACATATGCACAAAAGCAGCGCTTAGCTTTTATTGACTTCTTACTCATGTTTAAAGGCTCTTTTTCAAGAAGTGATTTAACAACAAAATTTGAGATGGGCATGGCCAACGCTACTCGTGATATTACTCTTTATCGTGAATTATCTCCTAAAAACGCAGAATTTGATAACCCAACAAAAACGTATTTACAAACTAAGCAGTTTAAGGCTCTTTTCGACTATGAGCCGCGCAAAACATTAGCTAAATTAGCGAATAAAATAAGTGATGGTTTTGATGGTGTAATGGAAGTAGCTTTTCCCGTTGAAGCTCCATTACAGCTCAACGTCCCAGACATCAACATTGTAGCTAAATTAGTACAGGCGATTTTAAATAAAAAAGCAATTTCAATTGTTTACACATCTTTATCGTCTGGATCAAAGGCTCGTAAAATAATTCCGCATACAATTGTTGATAACGGACTTCGCTGGCATGTTAGAGCTTTTGACAGAAATACAAACACTTTTCGAGACTTCGTAATCACTCGTATTTCCAAAGTCACTTTACATGACGACTCAATAGAAGTGTTTGAAAAAGAAACAGAGGATGATCAATGGATGAGAAAAATGGACTTACATTTGGTACCACATCCAACGAACATTGAATTTCCACAAGCTATTGAGCTTGATTATGGGATGGATAATGGCTTGTTAAAAATTACGGTAAGGGCTGCTTTGGTTGGCTATTTACTAAGACGTTGGAATGTTGACTGTTCAGAAACTGGCAGTCTTTCAGGCGCTGAATATCAATTATATTTAAGAAATACTAAATCGCTCTATGGTGCTGAAAATCTAACGATAGCACCAGGCTACCAATTTAATACTTAGAGAAATAATGGACACCTTCTTTTAGTTAATTTATCAAAGGAAAAATAATGGAAGTAGTAAATTTACCAAATGAGCAAGCTGCAATGTTCGCTAGCTCTTTAACAAATGTAGTCTGCGTGTTAATTGTCATTGCATTCTTTTTTGCTTTATTTAACCTTAAACGCGGCCGTGCTTCAGACTACGTATCCTATACACCGGCATTACTAACCTCTTTGGGGATATTTGGTACCTTTGCTGGCATTGTTGTTGGCCTTATGGCATTTGATGCCAATAATATTGATGGCAGTATTGAAGGCCTTTTAAATGGCTTGAAAACCGCTTTTTTTACAAGTTTGGTTGGTATTATACTTTCCATTATTTTTAAAGTTTTACAAACATCAGGCTTAGTCTCTGCACCTAAAAATACTGAACAAGTTTTGTCCGCTTCACCTGAAGATATTTTAGGCGCTATTAAGCATCAAGGAAAATCAATTGATAGTCTTGTGACCGCAATTGGCGGAGATGGCGATGGTTCAATATTAAGCCAATTAAAACTTCTTCGTGGTGACATCAATGACAACCAGAAAATAGCTATTAATTCTCAAAAAGAAGCGGCAGAATCACTTAAATTTATAGGCGAACATTTAACCTCTCAAAAAGAAGCCTTCACAATATTTTCAGATAAGCTTTGGATCAAAATGCAAGACTTTGCAGATATGCTATCTAAGTCAGCCACTGAAACCGTTATTGAGGCGCTTAAGCAAGTTATTTCTGATTTTAATAACAATCTAACTGAGCAGTTTGGTGAAAATTTCAAACAGCTAAATGAATCAGTAAAAGAGTTAGTGGTTTGGCAAGAAAACTACAAGGTACAAATCGGAGAAATGACAGAACAGTATAAGCTTGGTGTTACATCAATTGCAGCTACTGAAGTGTCAGTTACCGCTATCAGTCAAGAGTCTAAAGTGATTCCTGAAACTATGACCAATTTAAAAGATGTTATGGAAATAAACCAGCATCAACTATCCGAGCTTGGAAACCATTTAGAAGCATTTAAAGATATGCGTGATAAAGCAGTTGAAGCTGTCCCTGAAATTCGTAAACAAATAGATGAAACTGTGAAAACTATTGCTGACTCAGTTGAATCCGCAAGTACACATTACAAAGACCTATTAACTGAGTCAGACAAATATATTCAGAGCCATATATCCTCTTCAAATGACTTG
>Ga0209395_1008595_pt1 | contig 10352 bp, 6 predicted proteins | sample GOMGulsemesocosm_3_FD_184635 | JGI IMG/M metagenome (GOLD analysis project Ga0209395, IMG submission 184635) | Methane-oxidizing microbial communities from mesocosms in the Gulf of Mexico - GOM9D Gulf of Mexico (SPAdes) (version 2) | ecosystem: Environmental > Aquatic > Marine > Cold seeps... | reverse complement strand
GTCAGTGCTCATTGCTTATACCTTGCGTATGCCTTCCTTCTCAATCTTAATCAATCCGCGTTTCATCAGGTTGCCAATGGTTTTCTTATAGGTGGCTTTGCTGGTGCGAAATGCCGAGAAAATTTCCTCTGGAGACGATTTATCTGAGATGGGCACAAAGCCACTTTGTTTCTCGAGCGATACTAGAATTTTTTCAGCTAAATCGTCGAGTTTATCGCGCCCCAGTTTTTGTAGTGACAGGTCAATCTTGCCATCTGCGCGCACGTCCTTGATGTAAGCCTTAAGCTTTTTGCCAATAAACAGTTTGCCAAAAGATTCTGTGCGAAACAGCAAACCCCAGTGCTCGCCGTTAACAATTGCCTTGAATCCGAGATCGGTTATTTCCGCGATTTGAACAGGCACTTCCTGACCGCGTTGATAGTGGGGCGTCGTCTTATCTAAAAATTTATTCAGCTTAGTGGTGCCCACTATTCGACCAGAGGCATTGTCGGTATAAATGTATACCATCACTTCTTTGCCTTCTTGCAGGGGCACTCGCTGTTCGCTAAAGGGGATTAGTAGGTCTTTGCTAAGGCCAATGTCGGCAAATGCTCCCACAGGGCTCAGGCCAACCACTTTTAGCAGCGCAAATTCACCCACCATGCCTAAAGGTGTTTCGGTGGTGGCAATAATTTGGTCTTCAGAGTCGAAATACACGAAGACCTCAACACTATCCCCCCTTTCAAGCCCTTCCGGCACATAACGCTTTGGCAGCAAAACAGTGCCGTAGTCATCATCGCCGTCAAGGTAAACGCCGAAATCTACGATTTTGACCACTTCTAGAGTATTTAGCTGACCGATATTTAACATGTATGTGCTGCTCATGGGAGAGAATAGGGTGCTTGGGGATTATACGTGATAGTGGGGGTGGGCGTCTAAAGTGAGCCCCTAGCGGCATTCAAAGAATTTGCACCGTCATTTCATTTCCGGCAGCTACTCTTTTCACTTTTAGTCACTATACTGCTTCTACTGCCCTTTAAATTATGTGGATTGATTGAGCAAGGAGGGCTTCAATCATGAAAATCTGTACCACTGGTCTATTTTATTTCTCATTATTTCTACTTGCCCCTTTGTCGGTCACGGCCGCAGACCGCGATAGCTCTATCTATGACCTCTCGTTGAGGGACTTGTTGAATCTCAGCGTCAGCAGCGCAACTCTGGCGGCGATGCCAATATCCGATACACCGTCCTCCATTGTTGTCATTACCCAAGCTCAAATTGAGCGAAGTCCCGCCAGAAATATTCGAGATTTACTCGAAATCTACGTGCCGGGCCTAATGTTTTTCGACGACTCCTCCAGGGGAGGCAATATTCGCATTCGCGGTATCGGCCAGAGAAATTACCATACGCTATTACTGATTAACGGCCGGCCTGTTAATCAGAAGTCCAGTCAGGGCTCTATGGTTGAATTGAATAATTGGGATATGACAGACCTTGAGCGTATTGAGGTGGTGAAGGGGCCTGGTTCTGTAACACACGGCCCCGGGGCAATATCAGGGGTGATAAATATCATTACTCGCAAGGCCGGCTCCTTGGACGGATTAAGGCTGGGTTTAAGGTATAGCGATAGTTATCAGAGTCAGGGCGTCAATATTGACTATGGTCAGGTCGGAGACAAGCTGGATTGGTTGGTGCACTTGGGGGTGGTGCGAACCAAAGGTTATGAGGGGCTCAAGAATTATCAGCTCTCTGTGAACGGTGAACACGGGTTTAAGGGTACAGACGCATTTAGTGGCTCAGACAGCAACAGAGTAGCCAACTTCTACGAGGACTCAAATGATAAGCCTCAGATTAAGATGTCAATCGATGTGGCCTTTCAGGAAGAGTGGCGATTTTGGAGTCGTTATACCTCCGCTGGCAATGTTGGCAGCGTGGTAGAGAAGGACTATATCGATGGGGCGCATGGTACTCACGAATTCAGAGATCAGCATTTTATAGCGGCTCTTGAAAATGATCATTATTTTAATGATCAGTTACAACTAAAAAGCCTCATAAGTTTTGATTCCGAAAACTTTCACGAAACGAACGCGAAGTATACCGACCGCAAGCACAACGATGAACGAAATCGGCGACAGAATTTTTCTGAAAATGAGTGGTTTCTTCGTTCGACGCTTAGCTACCAATGGACTGAAACCATAGACTTAAGCGCAGGCTTAGAGTTTTCCCACGATTATCTCGCAAAACCCTGGGGGGAGTCAGCTAACAGCTTTCGCGCAGGTACCAGCAGGCGAAATTTCATCACTGAGAATTCTGTGTACCGAGGCAATGGTAAAAACGGCACCATCAAAGATGCAGATATAGTTGAATTTAATGAAGGATGGTCTGCCGATACCTATTCACTGATGGCAGAGATGGATTATGAATTGTCGCCTGGCACCCGCATATTGCTCTCCGCGAGAACCGATAAAAATGAATTTACTGACAGTATGTTTTCCCCGCGCATAGCCTTGGTGTCGCACCTAGACTCAAAGAATACAGTAAAGGCCAGTTGGCAGCAGTCTTTGCGGATGAATACCATGATCGAATTGTATGTAGAGCAACTGGGGGGGAATCGGAGTAAGCCGGAAGAAATAGAGTCCTTAGAATTGTCCTACACCCGAGCCCACAGCCCGCACTTACACAGTAGCCTTATTGCCTATCATTACGAAGCGCAAATTATTGCCTGGAGTGGCAATAGCTCCGAGCTGGTGGGGGAGCAAAGAGTGACGGGAATGGAGCTTGAGTTGGCCTATGAGACAGATCGCTTATCGCTCGGGTTTAATCATTCATACTTGAACCTTAAGGATTGGGATTTTATCGCTAAGCAGGCGGATGGCTCAAAATCACAGAAGCTTAGCCTAGCAGATTTTCTATTCGACCGAGATTTCATTACCCTGACGAGTACCGGTAAGAGTTTGGCTTTTTGGTCCGCCAATACCAGCAAAATTTGGTCAAATATCCGCCTAGCCTCCCGACTGATTTTACACCTAGATGCACAAATCCAGTGGAAGCTAGAGTACGGCAAGGATCTATTTGCAATGTATGATAAAGCCTATGCCGAAGTAGACGTAGGTGAGCTGTCCGCGGCTCAGCTTGAGGGGTATAGCACGGGCCTGCAAAACTTAGGTAATTTTCATCAGGCGATCAAAGATCAAGACCCCTACGGTCGCAATATTCGTCTCAACGCCGCACTGATCTGGGATATGCCAAATTTTGGTGGAAGTAAGCTCACGCTCTACGCCCAGAACCTATTGAATTCTACGGCTAACAAACGACAGAAATCGATCAATTACGCAGCCATACCCATCAGTAGCTGGTTGGAAGAGCCGCGCACCTTCTGGTTGACATGGCAGAAAAATTTATAGGCATATTTCTCGCCTTAATAATAAGGCATAACACTGAAACAAAACTGCAATAAATTCGTCACCTAAGTGTCACTGGAGTGTCACCAGAGTGTCACGACACATCGATACTCTCCTCGCCAATCATAAAGCGAATTGGCACTAGGAGACCTGTAAAGATGAACATAAAGACTTTAAGTAGCGTAAGTACACTGGCACTCGTATTGAGTGCTTGCGGCGGTGGCGGTGATATAAACATCGCTCCTTCAAACAGCATTGGCGACGACAACAGTGTGATCAATAGCCCGGGCACCGACACAAATAACCCCTGTGCTACCTACGATAACAATGGGACTGCCGTTACTGGTTTTCTCAGTGATAACAACTGCATATATGACACAAACTTTGTAGACCTCGATAAACCATTGACTGTTGACTTAAACATTCCATCGATACCAGGCGTGCACATCTTCCAGGGTAGTTTGGTAGTTGGACAAAACTACTCCAATGATGCCGACATGGTCGCTGCGGGAATTTCCCAAGGCGGTGACGGCGCAGTGTTGACCATTGTCGCAGGACAAACTTTAGCATTTCAATCGAGTGATGATTACCTCGTAGTAAACCGAGGCTCGCAAATTCAGGCCGTTGGCACGGCGGTGAACCCTATTACGATAACGTCTGTAAGCGACGCGATCGATGGTACCGTGGGCGCTGAAGACGTATCTCAGTGGGGCGGCATGATCATCAATGGCTTTGGGGTGACAAACAAATGTTCTTACACCGGCACGCGAAGTGTGGACTTAGCACTTGCATCAGAATGTCACGTAGCCGCGGAAGGCAAAGCGGGTGCAGGTCAAACGAATTATGGAGGTAATAATGACGCCGATAACTCAGGCACTTTGGAATACTTCATCGTCAAGCACACTGGTGCTTTGGTTGATGTAGGGAACGAATTAAACGGCATTGCGTTTGACGCAGTAGGTTCCGGCACCAGCGTAAATTACCTTGAAGCTTATTCAACTTATGATGATGGTGTTGAGATGTTTGGCGGAGCCGTTGATATTAATCATTATTTGGCTCTCTATGTTCGTGATGATTCAATCGATATTGATGAAGGCTATATCGGAACTTTTGATTACGCTTTGGTTATACAGTCGGAAAGCGATGGTAACCGCTGCGTAGAATCGGACGGAATAGGTTCGTATAGTTCCAAAGATCAAACTTTTATCGACGACATGATTGCTCGCGGTTTGAACTCCTCAGCCACTATTAAAAATCTAACCTGTATCATTTCGGCTGAAGAAAATGGCACGCACGATCCTGGTCAGGGCTTGCGTATTCGTGAAGCTCATTTTCCTACCATTCAGAATGCCATAATTACCACAGCCTATTCTGGCGATGAAAAGTTGGGCGATGATGATTACAACTATTGTTTACGCATAGACAACGAAGGACAGCAAGCGGCTCTCGACGGCGAGTTAGTATTTGAACAGTCTATTTTAGCTTGTCAGGATCTCGTAGATAGCGACCTAGAAGGCCAGTCAACCTTGGCTTGGTTGAACAACAGCAATAACACTCAGCAAAGCGCAGAGGAAGGCGAAGACCCAACTGTCGCGTCTAACCCGAACCTACAAATATTAAATGGATACTTCTCCCTTGCTCTTGGCGATATGGTCATTAACGGTGGTCCTACTACGGTTGTGCCTACCGAAGGCCGCGCCTACGTGGGGGCGGTGAGCGAAGATGACAATTGGGTCTCGGGCTGGACCTATGGCCTGCAGGAAACTAATCGTGGCCAGAGCCTGTGGTTCGAGTAATAAATTCTGGATGAATGATGATGAAAACCATAACGTGTAGATTTAATAGAGCGCTGGCGGTTTCTACCGCCAGCCTACTGAGCTTGGCGATTAGTATTGCTGTGAACGCTCAGGCCATAGAAGGCGGCGCTGAAATTCAATCGCCAAGATTAACCATGGAAGAAGTTGTTGTTCAGGGGCGCTTAAGGGATGCGGCGGAGGACGTAATTATTCAGCGCATGGACGCAGAAGTATCAATGGATATTTTGGGTGCCGAGTTAATCAGCCGAACGGGTGACTCAACAGTGGCGGCGGCCTTACGCCGCATGCCCGGCGTGACTACCGTTGACGATAAATTCGTTTTCGTTCGTGGGCTGGGTGAGCGCTACTCAAAATCATTGGTGAATGGGGCTGAAGTCCCTTCTCCAGATTTGTCGCGCAGCGTAATTCCACTGGATTTATTTCCAACCTCGATCGTTAAGTCACTGTCTGTTCAGAAAGGTTATTCCGCGGATATGCCATCGCAATTTGGTGGGGGCACGGTCAATATTCGAACCAAAGGTATTCCTGACGATTTTGTGTTCACTGTCCAAGCTGGGACGGGCTTTAACTCAGCATCTGACGGTGATTTCCTAAGCTACAGCGGCGGCTCCGACGATAAGTGGGGCGTAGATGATGGCGGCAGAGGAATGAGTGCGAATTTTTCCAAAGCGCTAGATACTTACGCCGGAGACTTTAGCGTACAAGGCATTCGAGGCTTGCCAGAAAATCGCGAGATGTCGGTGGCGGATGCTGAGTTAATCAACCGCGATATTGCGCTGGGCTTAAATCGCTCTACGAAAATATCCCAAGGCGATGGCGATCGAGATCTGTCTACCCAAGTCAATACAGGCAATTTGTGGGTGTTTGACAATGGATCGGAATTCGGGGCGATGGCCGGAGTGAACTACGATCGGAAATGGCGAAAAGTAGATATTGTTTCACGTAAATTTTCTAACCCAGACGAGTTCGTAGAATTTGAAGACGAGTCGACCTTCAATGTAAGCTTGACTGGGCATTTGGGCGCTGGATTCCGTTTAGACGAAGAGCATTCTATAGAATCGACTAGCCTATTCTTACGTAATACCGATGACAAAACGGCCATCGTTGACACCTTTGGTGCAGACGATAATCGTCCTCTATCTGAAGGTATTGGCGACCGAGAATATAAAATTCGCTACGAACAACGAGAGCTAAAAGTTAATCAGCTGCACGGTTCTCACGAATTTGGTGAGCTGACACGTGAGCGTTTAGGGGGTTTAGAATCACTGGCACTGCTAAATGGTCTGAACTTGAGTTGGTATTACTCCGATAGTGTAGCCACAACCGAAATTCCAAGCGAGCTGAGTGTGGAAGCGGAAACTATTTCCGATCCGTTTTCGGGTATTGCCTCATCTTCATCCGTGAAAGCTTTGGCAAAAGCAAATTACCGCTTCACCGACCTGGAAGACGAATTGGAAAGCAGCGGTTTTGTTGCGATGCTCCCGATTGACTTCAAAGACTTCCATTTGGAAGTAAGTGGTGGTGCAGACTACTGGCAGAAGGTAAGAACATACAAACAGCTGCAGTTTTCCCTAGAGTCTACCATTTCTAGTGGCGATCCATTACTGTCGCAAGATTTTAATACTCTCTACAGCGATAACAACATTACTAATGATGACTTGGGTTTTAAAGTGGATGTTGTGGGCAGTAACTCTGAGAGTTATATTGCGGCGGCAAAGGTCGATGCCTATTTTGGTAAAGTAGATATAGCATGGGCGGACACACTGCGATTTTCACTAGGACTTCGCTATGAAGACTATCAGCAAGTAGGTTTGGTTTGGGATCCTTTGGCATACAAAAACAGCCAAATTTCCACCGACGTTGACGAGCTTCGAGATGCGGTGTTCACCAACGACGATGTCTATCTTGCCTTGGCGGGAACTTACAGCCTTGACGACTTCTGGGCCGAGGTGTTTCAACTTCGTTTCAGTTTTGCGGAAACTACCATTCGCCCTGATCTTCGTGACATATCGGCATCGAGTTATGTGGAACCCCTTACAGGTGCTGTAGTGTTTGGTAATCCCGATGTTATCCCATCAAGTATTGATAATTTTGATGTGCGGGCTGAGTGGTTTTTCGACAGCGGCGATAATCTTACTCTGACCCTATTTAAGAAAGATATTGTTAATCCCATTGAGCAATTTGAAAAAGCCGCGGGTGGCACCAAGGTTGCGGTTGAAATATTAAACGCCGAGCGCGGTGAAATGACCGGTTTGGAATTTGAATTTTTGAAAAATTTAGATGTGTTTAGCTCAAAGCTTTCTCCTTTCTTTGTGCAGGGAAATTTTGTTCTTCTTGATCATGAGTTGACGGTCGGTGACTCGGCGGATGCGCCCACTAATAGCAAGCGAGGTTTTGTTGGTGCGTCAGATTATTCGGCGAATCTACTTCTTGGTTTCGATTCCGTTGATGGTAACCACTCTTCGACTCTGTCCTATAACGTATTTGGCGAGCGCTTATACGTTGCCGGACGAAATGGCACTCCTGACGCATTTGAACAGCCTTTCAATTCCGTCGACTTAACGTATTCCTATTACCCCAATGAAAATTTAACCCTTAAGTTTAAAGTTCAGAATCTATTGGATAATGAGGTGATTATTGAACGTGAAGGCGTAGAAATATTCACGGAAGAAAAAGGTCAGTCATTGGCGCTCAGCTTTGAGTATGCCTACTGACTTCGGTTTATTTGTTGGTGAACTTTGCCAATAGGCCGGGCCGCCAGGGTGCTCTTGTGTCATGGCAGAGAATAAATCCTCTCGTAAAGGTGTATCTTGGGCGGGCAAATATTACGTAGCCCGCCATTTTTATTTGTTATGTTTCCATGAATTCCTTTTTAGCACCCCGGTTGGAAATTTTCCGGTACGTACTAGGTAGCAATGCATTTAACCAATAAGCAATTTTAGAAACCTTGCCAAGGTAGAGAGAGTGCTGCCTCTTTGCCGTGGCTAGCAAAATTTCCTGTGCCGCCGTCGCTGGAGAGATTTGATCACCGAAGGTGCTTTTTTTCATCGCTCCAGGTGAAGATATTCCGGCATTGACCTGGGCGGTGAGTTCGGGCCTGGATTTTACGAAAGAGGGGCATACAACCAGAACAGAAACGCCCTGATCTTCAAGCTCTGCGGCCAGTGAGCGGAAAAACCCCTGCATCGCATGCTTGCTCGCACTGTAAGCGGAGCGACCGTAAAGGGGCGCAAAGCCAGCTACGCTCGATATCGCCACAATTTGTCCGCGCTTAGCAATTAAGTGAGGTAGGCAAAGGCGGGTAATGTTAACACTGCCGGTAAAATTCACGGCCATAATAGTGTTGAACAATTCGCTGGGCGTATCGACAAAACAACTCATGTGTGTGATGCCGGCATTGTTGAACAATATGTCAATGCTACCAAAAGTTTCCAGAACCTTTGCTATGGCGCGTTCTAAAGAATCTTGCTGGGTGACATCTACGGCAAGCGGCAACAATGAATCGCTGGATTCTAAAGTTTCAATATTTAAGTCGAGCGCGGCCACATTGGCGCCAGCGCTGATAAGCTGGTTGATAAGTTCTGACGCTAAGCCACCGCCACCGCCGGTGATAACGACGGTTTTATTCTTAAATAACTCAAGCATTTTCAAAACTCTCTAAGTGGCGAATATTGTTGGGAATCCAGAAACATACAAGGCTGGAAGTAATGATGATGCCAGCGGTTATATACAACGCAGTGGACGGGCTGTAGGTTTGTGCCAACATCCCAGCACTGATGCCACTGGCCGCGGGAATGAACTGGCCAATTATTGTGTAGAAACTCATGATGCGGCCGCGGTGTGCGTCTGGGGAAAATGCTTGTAAACCAGCGACGATAAAGCTAATCGCGATGCCACCACAAGCCGACGCGAAAAATAGTATCACCACAGAGGCAAGCAGGTGGTCTGCGCTCGCTAGGCCCGCAATTCCTATTGCCGCGCCGAAAATAGCGAGCATAAGGTAGGTTCCTACACGCCCTTGAGCTTTTAGCCTCATGGCGAGAATGCCACCGGCAATCAAAGAGAATGCCACCAAACTTAAATAGTATCCCTGAGCGCTGGCCGACAAATTTAATGTATTTTCGGCAATGCTAGGCAGAATCACCTGTATTGGTCCCATCAAAAGGTAACTAATACTGGATAGTAAAAGCAGTTGCTTGATGTGATGAGATTGCTGGACATAGCGTAAGCTTTCGGCAATTTCATGCAGGGCTTTCGCGGCGGGTTTGGGTGTGAACTTGTAACGAAGTGGCCACAATAAGCTGGAGGAAAGTGCGAATAGACAAGCGGCTGTTATGAACACTGCTTGCCAGCTGTAGTGGGCCTCGAGCAGTTTTAGTAGCATGGGAGCGATGCCGAATCCGCTCATGACCATTAGGTTTAGAGCAATGGACGCGGCCGCAAGCGACCATTTTCCGATGTGAAATGGTAAGCCCGAAAAACGTGCTGGTGCGACAAATGACCAGCCAATGCCCGAACAGAGCGCGGCCAGAAGTAGCCAGATTTTTTGAAACTCGGGCGATGCTGAAAGCGCCATGTATAAAAGACCTAGGCTCACGAAAAAAGAATTCTGTGCGATTAAAATAACGCGCCTTGGCGAGTATCTGTCGCAATAAACACCGGCGAACCATCCCAAAATTAGCGGTGGCCCAAAACACAGGCCATAGCCTAATCCAGCCAAGGCGTGCGAGTTAAACCATTCTAGCGACAGGAAAATAACGCTGTAGTTCACCATGTGTCCAGCAATAAACGCGAAGAGGCAGGAGAGTAGATAGGTATAAATCGCCATCTCAATGTTGCCCTTCAGGTGCCGATGGAATTATCGATTTATAGTCTGTTTGTAGGCGAATTAAAGTTGGTTGGGCGTCCTCGATGTGCCAGCTTGGGAAGCTGGCATTGGTGGTGTAAACGTCTCCGTTGGGGGCAATTTCTATGTCGCGGGTAAAGGTCACCCGTTTCGGCATTGGGTAGTGTGCCCATTGTGCCGCTTTAATATCATAGCTGTATAAGGCATCTGAAGTGTTGCCATTGACCCAAACAATATCACGTACTATATCGACATTGAGTGAATAGGGCGTTTCACTACCAAGGGGAAATACGGGTATAGGGTATTCGC
>Ga0209395_1008594_pt1 | contig 10352 bp, 8 predicted proteins | sample GOMGulsemesocosm_3_FD_184635 | JGI IMG/M metagenome (GOLD analysis project Ga0209395, IMG submission 184635) | Methane-oxidizing microbial communities from mesocosms in the Gulf of Mexico - GOM9D Gulf of Mexico (SPAdes) (version 2) | ecosystem: Environmental > Aquatic > Marine > Cold seeps... | reverse complement strand
GTAAAAAAATTAGGTATCATGGCGCTTGCTGGCGTTGAACCTTATCAGGAAAAACCTGGTGAGGAATTCATGAATGAAGACCAATCAGAGCATTTTAAAAAGATTTTAGAAGCTTGGCGTAACCAGTTACGTGAAGAAGTTGATCGCACTGTGCATCATATGCAAGATGAAGCGGCCAACTTTCCTGATCCCGTAGATCGCGCTGCTCAAGAAGAAGAGTTTGCTTTAGAATTACGCACACGTGACCGTGAACGTAAACTAATCAAAAAGATTGAGAAAACATTAGCGTTGATCGAAGAAGAAGATTTTGGATTCTGTAAAACTTGTGGTATCGAAATTGGTATCCGTCGTTTAGAAGCCAGACCAACTGCTGATCAGTGTATTGATTGTAAAACATTATCTGAAATTAAAGAACGCCAAATGGCGGGTTAATTCAGATTTAAAACGGTGCTTAGGCACCGTTTTTTATGCCTCTCATGAAAAACAGCTCCTCTCTATTTTCGCTACGTCTGGTGGCGCATAATGCATCAACTAAATAATCCCTCTAGTTACCGTGGCCGGTTTGCTCCATCTCCCTCTGGCGATCTGCATTTTGGTTCCTTAGTCGCTGCTTTAGGCAGTTATTTAGACGCGCGCTCACAACAAGGGCAATGGTTGGTTCGCATTGAGGATATTGATCCTCCGCGTGAAGTGCCCGGTGCCAGCCAGTCAATACTAAACACACTAGCGTCGTTTGGGCTTAATTGGGATGGGGATGTTGTTTACCAAAGCCAGCGTCACGAATTTTATCAACATCACCTAGACATATTGCTAGCAAATGGTGATTGTTATGGCTGTAATTGTACTCGAAAAATGATCATGAATGCTGGTGGGCTCTACCAAGGAAACTGTAGGCATAAACAGGTTCATACTCTACTTGATGCACACTCCTTACGTTTTAAAAACCAACATGGGGTCAAGCAATTTAATGACCGTTTGTTAGGCAATATCAGTGTTGATGAAACCTTTGCTAATGAAGATTTTATTTTAAAACGTAAAGACGGGCTTTTTGCTTATCAACTTGTCGTCGTTTTAGATGACATAGAGCAGCAAATTAGCCATGTTGTGCGTGGCAGTGATCTGCTTGAAGTGACTACGCGCCAATTAACCCTTTTGAATCATTTATCGTCAAGTCCGATTGAATACTTGCATCTGCCATTAGCCGTCACAAGCAATGGATTAAAACTTAGCAAACAAAATCACGCTAAAGCGCTTGATATAGATCAGCGTAAATCATTGCTATTACAAGCACTGACCTTCCTTGGGCAGCCTGTAGATAAGGACTACCTAGATTTATCGATTGAGCAAATTTTGATTGTTGCTGCTAATCATTGGCAGGTATCGATAATTCCCACACAGCCACAAGTATTTGAGAGTCTTATTTGATATTTATGTTTTATTTTGAAGCTTCTGTGTTTAGTCTTTGTTAGCTATCAAAGAATATCGATCAATAATGAATACCAATTTGCATTAACTTATACCATTACATACTCATCGTAATATCTGCGACTGTTATAATGTAACCTAGATTCACAAATTAATAATAAAATGAAAGGTCTAAGAATGAAAACCAACTTAAAGCTACTAACGACGTTAATATCAGCATCACTGATTTCAATTTCGGTCAGCGCCAAAGACCAACAGTCTAACGGTCATGAAAATGTATCTGATAACGTTGTTGCACAACAGCGTGCAGCGTTAGCGGCTAATACGAAAGGTAAGGGATTTGGCCCTCAATCCCCACGAGATATTGATAACATTGTTGGGAAAAATGACAGACTATTTGGCACTGCCCCTGACTCAAAAAATATGAACCTATGTAATATCCATTTTCATAAAAATGCAGAGCATAAAGGTGGCCAATTCACTTCATATGCAGGCAACGGTGACGGACATGGTTATCAAAGTGGCTATAAATTCTCAGGTAACTTGAGCGCTAGCGAATTATCGCCATCAAAATATGAAGTGTGTCCAAGTAAACATGGCGGTTTAGTTTCTGGTGATACCATTGAAGTTCATTATGTTCATTCAACGGCACAAGTAGCACCGGGACCAACTTTAGGAGCCTGTTTAAGTGATGCGATTAAAAACCCGCAACTACGTGTAGAAACTCAAGTTTACGTATTAGTAAATGATAAAAAAGCATTGGATTTTAATTCACTAACACAGCACGGCCAAACTAATGATCTTTATCAGCCACTAAACATACCAACAAATACAGGCGCACCTGTGCAATATGCTGGTTCAACTACGGGCCCTGGCTATAATGAACAAGGCTCACCTTTCCAAGTGTCTTGGAGCGTAAGACCAAAAGTTGCTAAAGTAAATATCGACTCAGTGGGGCAATGGTGTAAAGGCAATACATTTAAAGAAGACCACGCACATGGTGTAAGAAACTTAGTGATTAATCCTGAATTACTCTCTAGTAGTAAATAATTATTAGTCTTTATTTGCTTTAATAATGCAAAATCAAGTAATCAGTTCACTAGTTTCTGTAAATAGTGAGCTGATGTTCCCTTCGTTTTTTCATCACTTTATTTATCATTAACGAAACTAATAGCGATAGATATTCACTTTAAATCCCCTTGAAAATTCAAATTTCATCGTAACCATTGTTCCGTGTGGCTGTTTAATAACATGGTGCACAATTAATGCTTCTTCAGGGCTTATCATTAGCTACCTTGTAAGGTATCATGCTCCAAAATTTTAATAATGTTATTGGGGTGAGATATTTTTTCTAAGGTGATTGGACTATGCCGCAAAGTCATGGGTGCAGGAGAGCGTCAAAAAGCAGTTGATGCAACAAGCAAAGGATTGGCATTAGAAATTATTGGACGCAATGATCACGATGTATCGCGTTCTAATATGAGTGTTAATGCTATTAAGGTGCTAAACCGACTTCATAAAAATGGTTACCGAGCTTACTTGGTAGGCGGTGGGGTGCGTGATTTATTGCTTGGCCATAATCCAAAAGATTTTGATATTGCTACTGATGCGACACCAGAACAAATTAAAGAGCTTTTTAAAAACAGTCGATTAATTGGCCGTCGTTTTAGACTTGCTCATATTTTGTTTGGTCGTGAAATCATTGAGGTTGCGACATTACGTGGCCATCATGATAATACCAATAAAGACACGCTAGGCAAACAAAACGATAAAGGCATGTTAGTGCGCGATAACGTTTATGGCACTATTGACGAAGATGCTGAGCGCCGAGATTTTACAGTAAATGCCCTATATTACGATATATCTGATTATTCTATTCACGCTTATGGTGGTGGTTTACAAGATTTAGAAACGGCAACGCTTCGTATGATCGGTGACCCTCGTGTCCGTTATAAAGAAGACCCAGTGCGTATGCTACGCGCTATACGTTTTGCGACTAAACTTAACATGACAATTAGCGAAGAAACACGTGCTCCTATTAAAGAGATGTCAGGGTTGATGCATTCAATTCCAGCGGCGCGTTTGTTTGAAGAATATCAAAAACTATTTTTGTCGGGTAAAGCATTAGCTAATTACAAGATGCTTAATGAATATCATTTATTTGAGTCTCTCTTTCCTGCATCTGCTGAAGTCCTTGTTGGTAATATTGGCGGCAAAGAAGACCAAATGTTCCAACTGGTGTGTAAAAATACAGATAGCCGTATTGCTAATGATCAACGCGTTACCCCAGCCTTCATCATTGCTGCATTTTTGTGGTATCCCATTGAACGTCAAGCGCAAGTCGTTATGCAAGAGTCTGGTATGGACTTCTACGATGCGATGATGGTTGCTATGAATGATGTATGTGACGCACATTGTAAGAGTGTCTCAATTCCTAAACGCTTCTCTGCGATGGCCAGAGATATGTGGAGCTTACAGCTTCGTTTACCTCGCCGAGCAGGTGCACGTGCCTTTAAGTTATTACAACATCCTAAGTTTCGTGCTGGATACGATCTATTGTTGGTGCGTGGTGAAATCGAAGGTGGTGAAACCGAAGAACTTGCACAGTGGTGGACAACGTTCCAGCATGCTACTGAAGCAATTCAACGTGATATGGTGCGTCAACTAAATGGGCCTAAACGTCGTCGTCGCTCACCAAAGAAGAAAGCACCATAAGATGTCTATTTGTTATATCGGCGTTGGTAGCAATTTAGGTAACCCTGTAAAAAAGGCGAGACAAGCCATAGCTGCATTGTCTCAATTAGATAATTGCAGGGTCTTAGCTTCTTCGTCGTTATATTCATCTAAACCCATGGGACCACAAGAGCAACCTGATTACATTAATGCTGTTGTTAAACTAACCACTGAACTTGCCCCCATTGCATTACTTGATCAATTACAACATATTGAACAACACAGTGGGCGAGTTCGAAAAGATGAACGATGGGGGCCCCGTACACTGGATTTAGACATCTTGTTAATTGATGATCTGATCATAGATGAGCCCAGGTTAACCGTTCCTCATTATGGTATGCACCTGAGAGAGTTCGTGCTTTACCCTCTTTATGAAATTGCCCCCCAATTACTACTGCCTAATGATGTGACACTTAAGCATTTAGTTGATGAGTGTCCTCGAAATGGGCTTGAAATTTTCACTGATGATAACGAATAGGAGATAGCATGAAAAAGAATACGACAGGCGCCAAACTAGCCAAAATGAAACGTGACAACATTAAGATCTCAGCGTTGACGGCCTATGATGCAAGCTTTGCGAGTGTTATCAGTGAGCAAGGTGTAGACGTTATATTGGTTGGAGATTCACTTGGCATGGTATTGCAAGGTCATGATTCAACCATTCCTGTAACGGTCGATGATATTTGTTATCACACCCGCTGCGTCAATAGTGGCAACAAAGGATCATTGATTATTGGTGACATGCCATTCATGAGCTATTCTACGCCGACCCAAGCTTGGGATAATGCGGCAAAAATCATGAAGGCTGGTGCCAACATGGTTAAGCTTGAAGGCGGTAAGTGGTTGTTAGAAACCATTGCTGGTTTAACTGAACGTGGTATTCCAGTGTGTGCTCACCTTGGTTTAACACCTCAGTCAGTTAATGTTTTTGGCGGTTATAAAGTACAAGGGCGTGAGTCAGCTCAAGCTGATTTAATTCTTGAAGAAGCTTTGGCTGTTCAAGAGGCTGGTGCTCAGCTTTTAGTTGTTGAATGTATTCCTACGGCATTATCCAAACGTTTAAGTGATGCTTTAGCTATCCCTGTCATTGGTATTGGCGCTGGTGTTGAATGTGACGGCCAAATCTTAGTTATGCATGATTTGCTGGGCATCTCTTCGGGATACATACCTAAGTTTTCAAAAAATTATTTATTGCAAACTGGCAATATCCATAAAGCTATCGCCGCTTACGTGGAAGAAGTAGCATCAAAAACCTTTCCGGGTCCAGAGCATAGCTTTGAATAATTAAGAGAGTAAAAAAGCGCGTTATCGCGCTTTTTTACATGCAATCCATTAATGTCATTTTACCCTTTATCTGCAGAGTCACCGTCATGTTAGTAGCATCTTCACAACCCCAATTACGTCAACAAATTAACGCTTGGAAACGAGCTGGAGAGACCATTGCGTTTGTCCCAACCATGGGGAATTTGCACTCAGGACATCTTAGCTTGGTGACCGAAGCTAAAAAACACGCCAGCAAAGTAGTGGTAAGCATTTTTGTAAATCCAATGCAGTTTACTAACCCTGATGATTTAACTAACTATCCACGTACGCTTGAACAAGACAGCGAGCAGTTAATTGCTAACGGTGTTGATATGTTGTTTACTCCAACGCCAGATATCATGTATCCCAAAGGGCTTGATGCACAGACTTTCGTCGAAGTGCCTGGCATCAGTGATGTATTTTGTGGCGCTTCTCGTCCTGGTCATTTTCGCGGCGTAGCGACTATCGTTAATAAGTTATTTAATTTAGTCACTCCCGATGTAGCCTGTTTTGGTACAAAAGATTATCAGCAGCTACAAGTGATAAAGCTGATGGTCGAAGATCTATCACTTGATATTAAAATTATTGGCGTTGAAACCGTGCGCACACCCGAAGGCTTAGCTAAGAGCTCGCGTAATGGGTATTTGACACCACAAGAGTTAGATTTAGCGCCATTGTTCTATAAAGTGATGCAGCAGATAGCGCAGGATATACAGAGCGGAATTGCCATTGAAACTGCAATCACGACAGCCCAAATAGCTCTAGATAAGACATTATTCACCACCGATTATTTTCATGTCCAACGTGCCGACAACCTCGCTAACCCATCGGATGAACATACGGATTTAGTTATTTTAGCCGCCGCGCAGCTTGGCGCAGCTCGATTGATTGATAATCTGGTATTTAGCCGTTAATAAAAAGGGACGTTAACGTTTTACTTTGTTAGACAACGTCTTTATTGGCTTAATAAACGCCAGATAAAATGGATGCCAATAGATAGCTAATAGTGAGTTATGTGCATGATGACTCTTACCCAAACCAAAGTTAATTTCGTTTGGGTGATTAACACTATTGGCGTAAATAATTGAGAAACACATACGGTCCCAAATGGCTAATGCCGAGCCAAAATTACAATCAATATGAATTCGCTTGTCACTGTGATGTATTTGATGCTGAGCAGGGCTAATAAACCATTTCTCAAAGGCAGTGCCCCAACTAAGCCAAATATGTGAATGTCGCAAATTTGAGCCCATGATATTAAATGCAAAGACAAAGGCGTTAGCGCCTAAGATATCTAGCATCGATAATGTGGGACCAAATAAGTAATAACTAATACCCACTGCAATGCCTTGACTCAGTACCATTCTAACGCCATAGAGCAAGCTCTCGATAGGATGGGAGCGGTATATTGTCATGGGGGTTAAAACTGTCGCACTGTGATGTACTTTATGAAATTCCCACAACAGTGGAATTTTATGCAGCGCGTAATGTAATAAAAAACGGGTAAAATCGTCGATAATAAACAGCAACAACGTAAAACTAACGATGATGAATCCACTCGGTAAGGCACTAAAAGCTGCCGTTCCAAATTGCTGTTCTAGCCAGCTTGAAAAACTAATCGCTATTGGTGCCATGACCAATAATACTGGGATGATGCCAAAGTTTTTAAGTAGCCGATTGATAATAAATATAGCGTAATCGTGACGGGCTGACTTGTGCCACCAAATGTTTGGCGACATTATTTGCCTAAGCGAAATTTTTTTCAGTAGTAAAACACCTACACCCATGATTAAAGCGGACAGAAGATATAACCAATAAATGCGTTGATTAGGATCGCCAACATAACCAGCAAGAGAGGCCAGTGTTTGCGTTAATGTGAGTGTAATTGATTCTAGCATTTGAAAGGTGGGCCTTAAATGATATTAAGGCCCCACAAGCTTAGAACGATATCTTGTAGCCAATAACGGCCTGACGCGGTTTGCTTGGGCGAGCGCCATAAGGACGGTGGCTTATAGACTCTACTACGTCGAAAATGTTATCGAATTTCAGGTAAATATTACCATCATCCCCATCACCTATTTCGTGGCTTGCTGAGAAATCGACAACGGTTAATGCACTGGTATTTACACCCACGAAATTAATATGCTCGCCACTGCCAGATGTTTCTTTCATTTCATCAACATACTTAACTAACACAGCTGCTTGCCAACGATTACTTGCTAGCTCTAAGGTTAGAGTTAATTGATTTTTTGGTAGATAAGGCACTTCATCACCAGCGGTTACATTGCCCCATAATGGGAAGTCTGAAACAAAGCTTTGCTTAAATTCAGACTTGCTGTAAGTGTAAACAGCGCTCAATGGCATATCGATGTTATCTGTTAATGCAACAGTGTGGCTGATGCTAGCTTCGATCCCGTAAATGTCTACTTCGCCGGCGTTATATTCAGTGTCAATGACACTACAATTTGCCGATGCCGAGAACGTACAGCTCTCTTTTAAATTACTAAAATCATTGAAAAACAGAATCATTTCAGCATTGGTAACACCATCATTAAAGCGTGCGCCTAACTCATAGTTAATGCTCTCTTCTGGTTTTACTTGCGGATCTTGCTGAGGGCTCGTTGGCACATAACCCTTGTTAGCGCCCATCAAAAAACCTAACTCATCGTTAAATTTATAAAACGCACTAACCCCTGGCAGCCAAATTTTACTGTCTTTGGTTAACCAGTCATTAGGCTTGAACGTATTTTGGTACGTTGCATCAATATACTCACCACGAACACCAGCGGTTAGTGTTAAGGCATCTAACGTAATACTGTCTTGAATATAAATCGATAGTGCTTTACTAATCTCAGTATTAAAAGTTGTTTGTGTTGGGGCATCGGTGGTTGTTTTGACAAGTTGGCCACTACGCATCGAGAATGTGTCAACGGTGTGCATACGCTCGATTTCATCAACGTGATATCGGATACCCACTTCAATTTCATGGGTTAGTCCTGCTAATTTAAGGCTTTTTGTGATGTCAGATTGAATGCCCCATGAATAATATTCACGTGCATTATCGCCCATAATTAGATTTTCTTTGGCTGATTCACTATCGCGTTCACCTTTAACAACTTCTAAGAAGTCGGCATTAATGCCCGTTGTTGGTTTAGCAATTACATCTTCAAGACGAATATCAAAATCAAAGCCATTGAGCTTATTCCATGAACGCTCGAATTTGTTGTAATAGGCGCGAGTGGTGACTGATAAGTCATTTAATTCAACGAAATGGGTTAGCAGGGCGTTGCTGTGAGTCCAGTCCATTAAGTCATTTTGAGACGCTGCGTAACGGCGATTAGGTGTTGTCACAAAATCACTGTCCGTTAACCCAAGATAACTCTCATTAGATTGCTCATCATCATAACCAAGTTTTAGTTCGATCAATTGGTTGATGTTATCGTTTGACAAATCATAGTTAAATTTTGTCATGAATGAGTTTTTATCAAAACCTGTTTTACCACCGCCATCAAGGTCTTTAAAGCCATCGGCATTAACATTAAGTGCTTCAACTAGGTAACCAAAACGGCCGTTAGTATTACCGTAATAGGCGTGATATTTATTATAATCGTCACTGCCAAATGCGATATCTAACCCCCCAGTGCTATCAACTGGAATGGCACGAGTAATTAGATTTAACGCGCCGGCCACTGTGTTCGGGCCATATTTAATTGAAGCAGGGCCTTTAAAAACCTCCACCCCTGTCATACGGCTCACTTGCGGGAAGTAATAGGCGGCGGACGCTGAGTAGGGCGCAGGGGCAATCAAAATGCCGTCTTCCATTAGGGCTATTTTTTTACTGCGCTCAGGTGTAGCGCCGCGAAATCCAATGTTAGGTCGAAGACCATAACCGTCTTCTTGACGAATGTTCACCCCTGGAACTTTAGCCAGTACACGATTAATATCGTCGTATTCAAATTTCTCTAATTCGGTTTCATCAATAAATGTCGCCGAGCCTGTTTCTGTGCGCAGCCCGTCATTGTTACCTACAATACGGATTTTTTCGATGTGTTTTTCACTCACCGTTTTAGGCTTTTTCTTATCGCTGGCTTTCGTCGTTTCATCAGCGATTGCATACCCACTAACAAGGCTGGCAATGATTGAACTCAATAATAATTTTTTCATGATTTTCTCTTAATTAATCGTTGTCGCCAGCGGAAGTGGTTGGGAGTTTTAAGGCTAATGAGTTGATGAAATCCACCTTTAATTGATCCGACACGGCTTTTACCTTGGTATGGGTTGCTTCTACGCCTGCAGTATCATTGGTTAAGCGTGTGCTCAAAGATACTTGATAGCTTGTTAGATCATCAATAACCTGTTGTGTGTTAGCGATGATAGTATCGCTGGTTTCTTTATCATTAACTTCAATAAGGTAATCATCGAACCCTATGGTGTTGTTAGCATCTGTGCCTTGGCCCATAAATAATTGTTTAAATGCGGTAAGGTTATTGATGAGATGACTGATAGATTGTTGGCTCCATGGAGACTCAACATTTTCGATACACACACTGCCAACGCCGCCACAGTCATTGCTAAATAATCCCAGTGGTGTGCCTATTTTGGTGTCTTTAACCATTTTATCAAGGTAGAACAGAGCATCACTAACCGCGTTGATACCATCATGCACGTCGGCAAATTCACTGCCACTTTGTCCTGCATTTTTAAGTTCAACAGCATAAGTAGCCCATTGTTGGTTAAGTGTTTGTGCGCTGTTTTTAATATCTGATGCCACTTCATTGGCAAATTCACAACGTGCAACACGTTTGTCTTCATCACTCATTGCTGGCCAAGTGGCTAATACAGTTTTTTCGCTAGAACAACTGTGTTCAAGAGAAGGGTTGTAAATTAAATAT
>Ga0209395_1008593_pt1 | contig 10354 bp, 9 predicted proteins | sample GOMGulsemesocosm_3_FD_184635 | JGI IMG/M metagenome (GOLD analysis project Ga0209395, IMG submission 184635) | Methane-oxidizing microbial communities from mesocosms in the Gulf of Mexico - GOM9D Gulf of Mexico (SPAdes) (version 2) | ecosystem: Environmental > Aquatic > Marine > Cold seeps... | reverse complement strand
GACCACCACGCGCTTGTTCGTGTAGTCGAGGTCTTTGGGCCAGGTCTGGGGATGTACAATCGGGCCCTTAAAATCGGCCATACCCGTCCACTCGGGGGTGTAGCCCTTGTCGTGTTGGTAATAGCCCTGACACATCCACAAAAAGGTCGCGCTGTATCGCTGCATTGCACCCGTGGTTTTGTGGCGCGCCTCTACCAGCCAGCGCTGGGCGCTGCTAGACCAAGAGGCTGTTATTACCTGCTGTTGGTAGTGGATATGCTGGCTAATATCAGCCTCATCGATAGTCTCCTGCATATAGTCAAGAATCGATGCGGCGCTCGCTATAGGCTGGCCGGTCCAGGGTTTGAAACCATAACCAAAGGTGTACAAGTCACTGTCTGAGCGAATACCGGGGTAGGTGTGCTGGCGCCAAGTGCCGCCGAAGTCCTCTTTGCTTTCCAGTAGCGCGTAGCTCTTTCCTGGGCACTTATCGCCCAAGTGGCGCGCGGCTCCGATACCGGAAATACCGGCACCAACAATAAGCACGTCGAGCTGTTTAATAGCGGTTTCTGACCGGGCTTGCAGGGGGGCAACTGCACTCATACTATTTTACCTCTGAAGTTCAAAAAATTTGATGGAGGAAGAATACGGGCTTTGCTGTCGATTAAACATTGCAATACAGGCCTATTTATTGATAGTTTGGGCCATATTTGTACAATTGGATAGACCATGCAAGACGATAGCGCCATTATTACCAGTGGCAATCTGGCCACGCCCCGTCGCACAGTTAGTGGCATACTGGGCCTGTTTAGTCTGATAGGGGCCAGTGATGAGCAGACCAAAACCTTGATTACCGACGCGGGTCTGCCGACCCGGGCGCTGGAGGAGCCGGACTTTCCGGTGTCACTGGAACAAGAATTGTATGTCACTCAAGCGGTGGTGCGAATCACCTGCGCCACGCGTTCGCCGATCAGAGCGCTGTTCGAGCAGCGCGAGTATTTTGGCATCGAAAATCTTGGTGTTTTGGGTATGGCGATGCGCCACGCGGCTACCACTGCCGAGGCCTTAAACGTTTGTCTTTCCTATCCACAGCTCACCTGGGGGCACTCCCACATGGTGGTGCGCAGGTCGGGAGATTTATCGCTGTTTAGTTATAGCATGGCGCGGCCGGTGGTGCGGGAGGCCAGTGACAGCGACATCGACGCATTGGTGCAGCATTGTTTAGCGATGGATTTACTGTCCTCGCTGCGTAATATCGAAGATATTGTCGAAACAGGGGCGCAGCCGCTTTATATCCATTTTTCTTTTGCCCAGCCGGCGGACTGGCACTTACTGTGTGTGGAGCTGCCCTGTGTGGTTAAATTTGACCAGGAGCAAACCTGTCTGGCCTATCCCTGGCCGATTGGCGATACCCCGCTGCCCCGGGCCAACCCGTTACTGCATCGTACTTATGTATCCATTGCCGAAAAACTATCGTTGATGTTGGCCGAAGACGTTGCGTTGACTGAAAGGGTAAGCCGGTGGCTGTGGGCCTATAGTCCGCCGTTAAGACGTGGCGAGATTGCCAAGCAGCTAGCGATGTCCGAACGCACATTCACCCGTCAGCTAAAGGCAGAGGGCAGTTCCTATGCGCAGCTACTGGCGACAGTGCAGGGGGAGCGTGCAAAAACATTTTTACGCAATAAGACATTAACCGTGGCCGAGATCGGATATAGGCTGGGTTATGCCGAACCGGCGGCATTTACCCGAGCGTTTGCCAAATGGACCGGTCGGTCGCCGCTAAAATGGCGGCAGCAACATAGTGAGCTAGCAATTGACGAAAAAGGTAAATAGCACGAGCAACTATTACAGTTAGTTAATCAGGGTGGAGAGAGTGGTAACCTAGCGCACCGTTTGAGTTAGAATGTATCTTGGCCGTCAGCTTGTGTAATATGGCTAGGCACTGTTGGAGCCTTGCGGTTAGTTAGAATCGAAGGGCCAGTAACTGGGGCGAAACAACGCCATTCAGAGCAGTATTTTTTCAGTAACACTGTATTTATGTATCACATTAGGAAACGCCAAAAGGCTTTGCATAACAAGGTATTCAGCTTATCGATTGATGCTGTGTGGCTACGCCTAGGCGTTTTTATTCTTGTTGTAGGTGCCTCATCTGCCGGTGTCAGCGACACCGAATCCGTTGAAACCACGGCCCGAAAAGCCTTTACCATGGTCACGCCAAGAATTTATCCCAAGGATATTGTTATTAACAAGTTGCGCTTGCAATTTGATCCTCTGGGGAAAACGTTGCAGTTACCGATGTTTTATCGTCCCGTTTCTCGCAAAGAGGAGTTGGCGGAAAAGCTCATTGGCAATGAAATCGATCTTATTATATGGGGTTATATTCCCGAATTGCATAAGCGCGTAAAGCAAGCTGGCTTCTCGTTGTTATTGACCGCCAAGCTCGAGGTTGATCTATACGGGAAAGCGAATTCAAGCTATAGGGTGGGTCAAGAGGGCATTACTATTGGTGGTCTGGATTATACCGCCGCTACCAAGATTGCGATTGCGCATTATAAAAAAATGGGCATGGCGATCAATGTAAAGACCTACACTAATTATTTTGAAGCAATCAAAGAGCTTAATGCCGGTTATATCGATTATATTGTTGCGCCCCCGACTTTTTTCCGAGAAATGAAGGCGGATATAAAACAGCGTTATAGGCTGCTGCACAGTATTCCAACGGACCGAAAAATCCATATTTATCTACGGCGGGGGAATCTGCCAGCGGGCGAAGCTAAGACCGTTGCAGAGTATTTTATCAATAACATTGAAGACTACGGACAATTTAGTGCAGCGAAATAACCGCGCGTATCGATTTCGAGCATCAAGGGCGGGCTATTACTCAAGGGGATACGCTGTCGTTAGACGGGTTGTCGCGGCAATGTGCCCTGTTCGAGAGACGGTAACTAGCTTATGCAGTGGCGCGCATTTTGTATCGGCTATAGCAGCTGCGGTCGCGAACCGCGTTAATTCAAGTCCACTGCATACTTTTTAAGTAACTCCAGCGGCACTATTTCCAGCGCCTTCTGATGGGTTCTAGTGAGATGTATTTTGGGTGCCATACCCGCTTCCAGAGCTTCTAGCCAGCGGGCCGCACAGAGGCACCAGCTGTTGCCGGGCTTAATACCCGGGAAATTAAATGCTGGTACCGGCGTCGAGAGATCGTTGCCTTTAAACCGGGAAAATTCCAGAAACTCTACTGAGGCTTTAATGCAAACGGTATGAGAGCCCAGGTCGTCTGCGCAGGTATTGCATTTGCCATCGCGATAGAAGCCTGTAAGCGGCTCGTCGCCACAGCTATCTAGGGGCTCACCGAAAACATTGAGCGATTCGTCCATTGCCATTATTACTTTTCCTGTGCTGTATTGATTGGCGGATGCCAGCACTGTAGCGCCTTACTGGCTCAGGGCCATGTGACTGTCAACGGTATAAAAGCGAATGAAAAGCTAGAGCCAGACACGGGGCTTATAGCTGACGCTGAACATAGGGTTTAACACTGAGCGTTCAGTAGCGCGCGAGCGATAACAAGCCAGTGGGTGCTTGCTGGGTGCTCGGCAATGCCTAACACTGCAGCCGCCAGGCCTCATAGCCGCCGTCCATACTATACACTTGACTAAAACCTTGGCCACTAAAATAATCCGCCGCCCCCTTGCTGGAATTACCGTGATAACAATACACGACCAGTGGCTGCGCTTTATCACTAGTAGCGACGAAGTGATCGACATTATCCCCAGTAATATTCACCGCATTATCTATACTGCCATCACGGTATGAGTTGGTGTCGCGGATATCGGCTAATAGTGGCTCACCGCTGTCTATAAGCGTTTTCGTTTGCTCGACGGATATACACTGATAGGGCATGCTGATCTCTGGGTGAAGTGGCCGATTTATCGATGCCTGTGTGGCTATCTATGGCGTGTAGCTGTGGGATTATGCTGCTACCGCTAACACTTATCAAGTGGCGTATGCGGACCTAGGCAAATAGGCCCTGCACTTCGGCTGCTGGTCGCATATCGTGGCAACGTGTCGTTAACATCGAACCAGGCAATGCGTTCCTCAAAATAGGTATGTTTTGTCGGTGGGAATAGCGCAGGTTGCTCGAGAGTACTGATATAGATATGAATTTCGCCTGGGTGTGAGGCCGCCTCGTAGCTCATGGGGGTGCCACAATCGGCGCAAAACTTTCTCCGAACGCCCACAGACGATTTAAAGGTTTTCACGGTGCCGCTAGTATAAGACAGTTGCTCGGTGTTAAGGCCAACAAAGGTGGCCACAGCCGCGCCGGTATTGCGTCGGCAGCTTAGGCAGTGGCAGTGGCTTACCCACAGTACTTTGCCAGACAGTTCAAATTTTATCGCTCCGCAGAGGCATTGGCCTGTATGGCAGTCATTGTCCATTCGTGATTCTCCCAGCAGTATTGTTTGAAACAGGTCCAGTTGCAGCCTCTACAGTAATAGGCTAGTAGCTGCCTACAGGGTTTTGGTCGTGGCTAGGGTTTAGCTCTTTTGTGCTCGCAATAAAATAAAACTCAGGCCTATAAGTGGAATGTTGGTGGTAACGGGATTAAATGCCTCTACCAGTAACACGGGTAATTGTAGCGCGACAAATCCACAGAGTGCGAGCAGGATAATTATATTGGCAATGATCAGTTTGCTACTTCGGTAATAATGAAATAGTGCCAGTCCCATCAGCACCTCGAGTACACCGGCGGTTTTTGTCAGGCTGTAGGAGAGCGGCTCAGACAAACCGACGGTTGCGGTCATTGCCTGCTCTAATGGCGCCACGGTAAACAACTTGGGAAATAGACCCTGATAGATCCAGCTTAATCCCAGAATAGTTCGCGCTACTTGAACACTTTGATTGTCTGTCATAGCGTCAAACTACCTATATGCTTTGCAGAGGTCGTGCTTGGAATGTGCACCCACAGAGTGACGTTAGGCCTTGAGCTTGGAAAAAATGTGTTTGTCATAATATTGTCCGTTTTTAAAGGCTCCCTTGCGGGCGATGCCTTCGCGTTGGTAGCCGCACTTTTCCAGTACCCGCATAGAGGCGAGATTGGGGTCAAATACCGGCGCAAAAAGCCGGGTAATACCGTCCTGGGCAAACAGGCATTCGGTCATCTCGGCCAGGGCCTGGCTTACATAACCCCTGCCCCAATAGGGCTCACCGATCCAATAGCCTATTTCCGCCGCATGTGCCTGCTCAAAAATACCGGGTTCGGCGCCGACGCAGCCAATAAACGCCTGCTCTACTTCAATGGCCCGAATGGTACCGACCTTACTACCGGTATTAATCCACCATTGAGCGTCTTCGGCGGTGTAGGGAGTTGGCAGCCTGCTGGAGAGGTAACGAGTGACATTGGTGTTGTTCAACAGTTGCAGTAGTGCAGGCGCGTCGGCAGAAATAAAGGGGCGTAAGTTAATCATAGTGGTCCATGGGTTGCGGTTGAAAATCTACGGCTGACAGACCTAGTCACAAAATTTTGGTTTTTGTGCATGTCTGTGCAGTGCTATCCTCGATAGATATTATCGCTGGTTTGCAATGCCAGTAGTTGTGACAATCACTTATCCTAGTGCTGATATAGGCGTGCAGAAATAGCCGGGCGCAAGTAGTACAAAGTAAAAGTTTTGCTGCTAATAATACAGTGTTTGCCGATGCTGACAAGGCCGTATTCAGGACATAATTTGTGTTGCTAATTATGGGGCTGTCGGTGTGCGCGAGGCAAATTATCATTGGCTACGGCTAGGAAGTGCGGAGATAATCGCTGGTAGTAGCCGGTTTTTTACCTCGCTCAAAGCTATGAGACGATATATGCTTAGATTCAGCGTGGTTGCATCAAAATAGCTTGTACCGATATAACGGCTAGTGAGCTGTTAGATATCTCGAAAGCAGTGGTAGCCCCTGTTGGAATAGCGTTCTTTACGGTAAGTAAAGCCGTTTTTAATATGCAGGTGATCGATGTCTGCTTATCCTGTGTTCTGCTGGCTATAGTCTTTGAGTGTGTCTCGGTGTATGGTGCGACGCGCCGGCACTATGGCCTGTCGTGTTAAGACGCAGATTCTAGAATAAATATTATTGTGATGAGGCGGTGAACAAAGCCGTTGATAAATCATAGCCTACTGAGAGTACATTTAATGTTGAATCGAATAAATACACTGTTCCCTCTGTGGGCTGTGCTATTTTCGCTGTTAGCGTATTATTTTCCGGCTGCATTTACCGGGTTTCAATCTGCCATTGTTCCGCTATTGTCGATGATTATGTTCTTTATGGGTTTGACTTTAACATTTGATAATTTCAAGCAAGTGTTAGTAGCCCCTAAGCCGGTTTTCATAGGCATTCTTCTACAGTTTTCAATTATGCCGCTGCTGGCATTTTTAATAAGTTATATATTGTCATTGCCAGCGGATATCGCCGCGGGCTTAATTTTGGTGGGCTGCTGCGCGGGAGGCACCGCCTCCAATGTGATTTGCTATCTGGCCAAGGCTAATGTGGCGTTGTCTATCACTATGACTATGGTTTCTACTATGGCGGCAGTAGTAATGACACCGCTATTGAGCTGGGTATATATCGCCGAGGCTATTGATGTCGATTATATGGCAATGTTACTCAGTATTATGAAAATGGTCATCGCACCAGTTCTATTGGGCTTGCTATTTAATTATTTCGCCGGTCCCACTGTTAAGCGGCTAGAGCCGCTACTACCTACTCTTTCGATTGCAGCAATCGTGGCCATTATTATGATTATTGTAGCCGTCAATGAAAATAAGTTGGCGCTGTTAGGTCCGCTGATCTTTCTCGCGGTTGCACTACACAATGGCATAGGGTTGCTTGCAGCGTATGGACTTAGTCGCGCGCTAAAGCTAAATGTAATAGAAAGTAGGACTATTGCTATCGAGGTCAGCATGCAAAATTCGGGCTTGGGGGTTGCGCTGGCGCTTAAATACTTTTCGCCGCTAGCGGCGTTGCCCGCCGCGTTGTTTAGTATATGGCACAATATTGTCGGCTCAATTGTCGCTGCCTACTGGTCCAAAAAAATATAGGGGCATAAAGCCAAAAAATAACAGTGGGTTGCCCGGTAATTTATCGATAGTATCAGCGTTCGAGATAGAATGACAAGCTAGACGGATCACTTACCTCGCTTATTCGTGTTTTTTGCGCATAAGACGCTTGTTTGACAGTGCGGATAGCTCGCGTGTTAGACGTTAATTGGATGCTAGTTGAATCAACCGTTAGCATAGAGGCTTATAGATAGCATGCACGAAGTACTGTTCACCGCACAAATTCATTGTAATCTGGTGAAAGTAAGGCTTTATGATTTGCTACTTGCATAGTAGATTCTGGGATGAGTATTACGATTGTCGGGCCCCAGCGTCATCTATACATTATAATCGCGTACTGTGTTGAACCCAGTGGGCTCTGAAGTGGCGGTTACTACTGCCGTAGAAGATTCAGTGCTGGAATAATTTGATCCTCTGTGAGTATACAATGTCAATAAAATTTGAAGACAAGCCACTAGAAGTTTGTCGTGAGGCGGTAACCGATCAGTTGATTATGAATTACGGTCACGGTCGGTTGTCGCTAGAAGCCTTTCAGCGACGTTTGGATCAGGCGGTGGAGGCCTGTGATCACAGCGCATTAACTGCGTTGGTGGTGGATTTGGAGCTGAGTGTTGATAGCAGTTACCGTGAGCAAAAACAGCGGGAATTTGTCCCCGAGATAAATGCGCGGGAGTCCGGTGTGGTCGATTATATGCTTGCCATCTTTGGCGGCAGCAATCGCAGCGGCAATTGGGATGTGGCTAGAGAAATCCGTATAGTTACCATTTTCGGCGGCTGCGATATCGATTTTAGCGAAGCCAGATTTTGCCAGCCACTGGTAAAGATTAAACTGTTGTGCCTATTTGGAGGGGTGAAAATTGTTGTGCCTCGGGGCGTTGCTGCCACGAGTTCTGTGTTGTGTTTATTTGGGGGGCTGGATAATGCCATACAAACATCGCTTGAGGGTAATGTAGCAAAGCTTGAAGTTCAGGGGCTGGTACTATTTGGTGGCGCTAGTATCAAACTAAAAAAAGTTCTGCGAGAGCGCTTTGTCGAGTTTGCTGACGGGCTTAAAAGTTTGTTTGGGTCGGGGCAGAAGTAGGCAGGTAGCGCCGAGTTACTACAGGCCCTCCCGTTGTTATTGGCCGCCATTGTCCGGGCTGTTACCGCGCAGTTGCCGCAGGTAATGTCGATAACTTACCGATGGCAGTAGTCCGCACCTTTCATTTCTCACTGGGATAACAAATGTTGAACTGCGCAGTGCGGTGTGGCAGGGGTGCATTGAAACAGGGGTGTTGGTCGGCGTTAGCTACGGGTAATTAGCACTTATTAACGTCGACTGCGGTGGCCGTTAAAGTAACTTAAAAAGTCTGTTGGTGATAATGGTTACGATTCTCTACTCAACTTCGTGTAGGTAAACACTGTATAAGGTGAAACATTTGTTGCAAAAAAAAGTATAGGCTTTGATCTGCCTGCTCTTTACAAAGTTGAAACGATGGGTTAGTTTCTCATGGTCTCGTAAAAAGTTGAGCCTGCAGCTGTAATACGGCTTATGGCTTTATTGAGGGATACGAAAAACGATAAAAATGAAGAAAAGGAATGGGGAAATAAGTAACGCATGCAGGGATTGATAGCAGTAAGTCAATAATAAAGTAACAATGAAGTAACGGTTCGACAGGTAGCAACGCAATATAATTTAATAAAAATAGTTTGCAGGTGATTTGTTAGAATTTATACCAGCTTTGTCAGTATGGCTGTCAGTGCGCCAATTAATGTTGTTAGTCTCGTTTCGAGTGGTCTTTGTGCCAATTCGGAAATATCGATATTGATTTCGTTGGTAAATAAAATAAATCCCACAGGTACGGTCTGTCGAAACACGTTGGCACTTAATGTTAGCGGCTAGCGTTAGACAACCGAATATTTTCTTAAGGGGAAAAAATATGAGTGATACGATAAAGCGTGTAGTACGGCGTTCTGTCATTGCTTTGAGTTCTGCAGCATGCGCTGCAATACCACTGGTTTCTCACGGTGCCGACGATGGGCTGGAGATTGAAGAGGTGGCCGTCACCGGCTCCTATATTAAAGGCAGCGCCACCGATGCGGCATCGCCGGTCAAAGTGCTTTCACGGGAAGATATGACCGTGGCCAAGCCCATTTTGATGTCCGATATAATTAAAAACCTGGGTATCAACTCCGGTTCTACCACCAACGCTAACACTGATTCCGAAAACGGCTCTATTGTTGGTAAAGGTAATGTCAACCTGCGTGGCCTCGGGGTGAACTCCACCTTGATCCTGGTTAACGGTAAGCGTATGACGGTAGCGGCGGCCCGCACCGGTCGTGGTGAGGTTTTCACTGATATTAACGAAATTCCCGTTGTTATGATGGAGCGCACCGAGATATTGAAAGACGGTGGTTCAGCGCTATACGGCTCCGATGCGGTTGCCGGCGTAGTTAATTTTATTACCCGCAACAATTTCGAAGGTTTCGAGATGAGTTTCTCCCATCAGGCGGTTGACAACTCCGACCAAGATGAGCAGGTTATCGATGCGATTTGGGGCTTCTCCAACGAGGAGGGTAACTTCAATTTTGTTATTGGCGGAGAATACGTTAAGCGCGACGCTTTGTGGGTCAATGACAAAAATGTAGTGACTGAGAACAATCGAAACACCGACCTGATTTCCGCCAATCCCGGATTTATCTTGTCGGCTCCGACCAATCCACTCTGGATCAATCCAGTACTGAGTGATTTCGCGAACGGCAACATCAAATTTACCGATCCTGGTTGTGGTGTGTCGGGTCAGGGCTCCTTTACCGGCACTGTTGCAGAACCCAACAATCCCGGCTGTCGAGTTGACGTTCGTGATTATCAGTCGTATGTCAATGAGGCCGAACGCGTTAACGTGATGGCTACTTTCAGTTTTGAAGTCAGCGAGAGCCTAGAATTCTACGGCGATGTATTGTACTCCGATTCGGAAGTTAAGCGGCCTTCTTCCAGTACCATGAATCATATTGGTGGTCAGGCCTTGCAGCTACCGTCAAATATTGCTGCTGGAGTTGCGGGAACTACCGCATCTCTTGGTAGTTGGATTCCGGCCGCAGACTTACCTTCGTGGGCAGGCGGTGTCTGCCCGGTACCTGGATTCACACACTTGAACGCCTGTCCTCGGGACTTTATAGCTGCTGTCGATCCTTCCTTTGCCACTGCAGACTACGCCAATGCACCCAATAACGCCGCCAACGGCGGCTGGGGTGGTCTAGCATCACTGGATTTTATCGTCGGTGAGTACAACTTGGAC
>Ga0209395_1008590_pt1 | contig 10354 bp, 10 predicted proteins | sample GOMGulsemesocosm_3_FD_184635 | JGI IMG/M metagenome (GOLD analysis project Ga0209395, IMG submission 184635) | Methane-oxidizing microbial communities from mesocosms in the Gulf of Mexico - GOM9D Gulf of Mexico (SPAdes) (version 2) | ecosystem: Environmental > Aquatic > Marine > Cold seeps... | reverse complement strand
ATAAATTAAACTAACATATTGCTAGATTTATTGATGAGAGTTTAACCATGAAAACAAATAAAATAATGATGTTTGCAGCAGCTGCTTTGCTACCTTTATATGCAAGTGCAGATAGTAGCCATAAAGGTGCGCATAAATCAGTATCAGATAAAGTCATTGCTAAGCAAAGAGCGGCACTTGCTAAGTCAACTAAAGGACAAGGATTTGGCCCACAATCACCTCGCGATATAGACTCTCTTATGGGAACGAATAATCGTGCTTTCAGTGAAGCGCCAGCTTTTAAAGAAATGAATTTATGTAATATACATTTTCATAAAAATGCAGAGCATAAAGGTGGTGAGTTTACTAAATATGCAGGTAATGGTGATGGTCACGGTTATAAAAGTGGCTTTAAATATTCAGGTCAATTAAGCAAGTCAGAAATGAAGCCTGTAGGAAAAACAATTGGTGCTAGTAAGCATGGTACCCTTTACCCTGGCGATACAATTGAAGTGCATTACGTACATTCAACAGCAAAAATCAACCCTGGCCCAACGCTTGGTGCATGTTTAAGCGATGCTATTGGTAATCCACAATTGAGAGTTGAAACCCAAGTTTATGTATTAGTAAATGATAAAAATGCACTTGATTTCAATAAACTTACAAAACACAGTGTAGTAGATGGTTATCATCAAGCTGTAAACATCCCAACAAATACAGGTGCACCTGTACAATACACGGGTTCAACTACAGGTCCTAGTTACAATGAAAAAGGTTCTCCATTCCAAGTAAGCTGGAGTGTAAGACCAAAAGTAGCAAAAGTAGATATTCGCACTGTAGGAAAGTGGCTTAAAGGTAATACATTTAACGAAGATCATGCACATGGTGTAAGAAACTTAGTAATGAACCCTAAGCTTCTATCTGAAATAAAATAGCATTTTAAAAGTTGTTCATAACAAAATGCGTGTAGGTTAAATATGATTTTAAATATACACGCATTTTTAATAACTATTTCTTATCTGATATCCACAATTTAATCTCACCCTTTACAACAACAACACCGTTAGTATCGTAAGCTATAACAGGTACGTTCATATCACCGACTTGCCATTGTTCTTGATTTACCTCAGCCGTACATAAAATATCAGAACCCGCTTTAGCTGTGTAGTCTAAGCTCATCCCTTTGGGGATCCACCTTAAATTTTTTGGAATCGAAGCTTCTGCCATCACGCCCATAGCCATTTCTAATCCATTACAAATAGCAATAACATGAACTGTTTTTATATGATTATGAACCGCATTTCTCTTTTTAATTAAACATTCGCAGTAATTTATTCTTAGATCTGTGATTTTGGGATTAATAGTGCCGAAGTAGGGTGCCTTGTTAGCAACGAGCATAGAAAATATCTTATTACCAAATGGTAATTTTGAAACTTTATTATAAATCGACATAAGCTTATTCTGTTTTAGATTATTCATTTTTATTCTTTTTATTTTATGTGGTCGGATGAGTTTATCATTAATAAATAAAATCTCCACTTTAACTGATTTAATTACAGTTCTAACTTCATTTACTTGCATTGATTCCTTGCATGAGTAAACTCTCAAAAAACCACTAGAGTAATTGCACTAATGGAGGGTTGAATAATATGAGAGAGTTAATGAACAAGTGTATTTTATCAATTGCTGTTTCAGCAGCATTAATAGGTGTCATAAATCAAGCATCAGCAGCCAGTTTTAAATTAGCTGAATCTTCAGCAACAGGGTTAGGTCGTGCTTATGCAGGTGAAGCTGCTTTGGCAGATAATGCAGCTACACAAGCTAGAAATCCGGCAATGCTGACCTATCTAAAAGGTGATAACTTCAGTGCAGGTGCTGTATTAGTAATGCCTAATGTTGATGTCTTAGGAGATGTTTCATTATCATCACCTGTGTTAGGTTCTAAGCCGATTGTAATGGACGCAGATATGAAAGATGTTGCACCCGATGCAATTGTGCCAAATATATTTTTTTCATCACAAGTGAATGATAAATGGACATGGGGTTTTGGAGTGAACTCTAACTTTGGATTAGAGACGAGCGTTCCTGAAACACATTCTGCTGCAATTTTTGGCAATCAAACTTCAATTACAACTGTTGAATTCAATCCTAATATTGCCTATAAAATTAACAGTGATTTTAGTATTGGCGCAGGTTTTAGGATCGTTTATGGTGAAGGTAGCATTGGAGCTTCTGTTCCTAGTTGGATCGATGGCTTAAAATTACAACTTCCTGAACAAATAGCCAGTAAACTACCTGAAGGTGGCACTGTGCTAAAAAGTATGGAAGGCGATGATATTAGTCATGGCTGGAACATCGGTGCAAGTTGGCAATTTTCACATTCTCATAGACTAGGCTTTGCTTATCATAGTGAAGTGCAATTAGAATTAGAAGGGAATGCATCGGGTATCTTGTATACAGGTGGACAAGATATGAATATTGAAGGTAATTTACCGATAGAATTACCTGCATTTGCTGAAATAGCTTCTCATCATCAAATATCCGATGACTTCTCAATACATGCAAGCATTAATTGGACGCAATGGAGTGTATTTGATGAATTAGTTGCATATTTCCCTGGAGAAATTAAACCTATAGGCGATATTGATTCTGATTTGGTAAAAGAAGAAAACTTTAAAGATAACTGGCGTTTTGCAATTGGTTCAACATATCAAATAAATGAAGATTGGCTCTATAGAGCAGGTTTTGCATTAGATCAAACTGCTGTTGATAATGAACACCGTACATTAAGTATTCCAGACTCCGATCGTTTATGGTTTAGTTCAGGTATCGGTTACTCTGCCATTGATAATTTAACTATCGATTTTTCAGTTACCTATATAAAAGCGCACGGAGATGCTCAGATAAACGAATCAATTAATTTGTTAGATTTAGCGCAAGTTACTTTTTCTGGTGAGGCAAGTGGTGATGTTTATTTAGTTGGTGCACAATTAAACTACAAACTATAAATAATTATTTTTTAAATGAATATTTAATTTAATGTAGACATTAATAGACAAATCTTTACTCTTAAGCTTTGTCTATTATTAATGGCCTTGATTAATGAAACCCATATTGTTTTATATTTATGACCCAATGTGCAGTTGGTGTTGGGGTTATCGAAATACCTGGTTATCACTCAAAAATCGATTAGAGTCATTCGTAGATATTAAATATAGAGTGGGTGGTCTCGCCCCTGATTCTGCTCAGGTTATGCCAGAACAGATGCAAAGCTTTTTACAAAACACTTGGAGGTCAATAGAGGAAAAGTTAGGAACACAATTCAATTATGATTTTTGGACTAAGTGTATACCTAGGCGATCTACTTATCCAGCTTGTAGGGCCGTGCGCATTGCACGTGAATACAATTTAGAACAACAAATGTTCTTTGCCATACAAAAAGCATATTACCTAAATGCACAAAACCCTTCTGATGAATTAGTTTTAATTTCTTTAGCCGTTTCTATTGGAATCAATGAGAAAGATTTTGCAATAAAGTTAAAAAGTGATGCCATTAATGAATTATTGATTAAAGAAATCGAACAAGTACATAACATGCCTATTCAAGGTTTCCCTTCACTCATTTTATCTATAAATGACCAGTTTCATCAAATACCCATTAATTATAATGACAGTACTGAGACATTAAAAATAATAAAAGATCATTTATAAGTACATAAGTTCCAATAATTTAAAGGATTAATTTTGTTGTAACTAAAAATTTAAGCATGTTGACAATTTCTTGAAACTTGAGAAAGCTTAAACCATATTCCAATAACAGGAGATAGAGTTAAGCCAATATAATTTTCTTTAGTATAATTTAACTTTTAGCTGCCGAATAGCCCGGAGCAAGCGAGTACTAACCCAACCAACATGTATTAAATGGTACCAAGTCATTATTATGAATACATAAACTTACTTGTATTAAACTTAAATGGTAAATATCATCAATCGTTCTTGTGATGCATAACTTGACAACTTTATATGTGATCAATATTTAATATTCGTACGTATACAAGCAATCTATATTTTTAAGGGACTAAAATGATAAAAAGAATAATGATTTATTCAACAGTATTCATATTAATAATTTTAACTAGCCTAAATACGGTTACATCCAAAAATGAAGGATTAATTATTTTAGATAAGCCACATAACGACATATCCGTTGAGCAATTTATTAGAAATTGGGAAACCCTGTCAGTAATTAAAGCTCAGGTTGTATCAGATATTGATAATAGACTTGTGGTTAAAGTTGATTATCTGTATTCAGGTGATCATGGTGATGTTGTAACAACCTGTGGCGGCGTATCTTTTGAAGGTAATAGAGGTGATTGGTCATGTAGACCGTCAGGGGTTAATAAAGGACGTGGTATTGCAACGCTAAGCTTTGGTTTATCATCTGTTGCAAAGGATACAGAATGCTCAACAGATATTACATTTAGTATTTATGATAGCAAGGGCTCAGTTTTTGCCCATCAAAAAATTCCTTATGAAAAAGTCTGGTACCAAAATAAAAATGGACTTTTTGGTCCAATTTTTAAACTCATTTCTTCATGTCCAAAATATAGCTAAATTTAATCGATAATCTCACATGTATTTGAATATTAACTTATACAATTACTCAGCAGTATACGAAGAAATATCATCAGTGAACTCTAGTATATTTTAGAAGCTGGCATTATTGATATTAGCGAATACAACTTTAGGGGCCGTCAAAGGTTAACTTCGCCTGCAGCATTTAAACTTGAACAACAAATACTCAATAATTTAAATAAAGCAGGAATATAAATTACTAAAGCCAAATCTTAACTGCTTTTTCTGTTAAATTTCGATTTTTTAAAATATCATGCTATTTGAATTAATAAACCAGTAAAATTAGGAATACCAATGGACTTACAAGAACTATATACCAAGCGTAAAGGCGAAGAGTTATTCGCTTTGTACGATGATGGTGATTTTGACGCTGGTTTATTAGCCGCAAAGCTTGTATTTAATGATGCTTATAAAGCGCCTATCCCTGAAGGAATGAAGAAAAAAGAAGCAAAAGATATACTAAAAAAGAACGCAGAAAACTGTGTTGTGTCTGGGGCTGAAAATAACCACTTAGATTGCTTAATTGAAGCGGGTGATATGCATTTTTCAACAAGAGTGACTCCCGGTCCTTTTGGTAGCACTGTTATTTTTGCAAATTATAAACAAGCTAAAATATGGTATTTATCATTATTGGAGCGTGATGATATTGATGCTGAACTGAGATGCTTATCTAACTTTAGAGTTGGGCTATTAATAAAGTTAATTGGTGGCAATGACAATACTGATTGGCAGGAAGTTATTAAATACTGGCAAGCAGCTCAAGAGAGCGCAGTTAAAGGTTCGGAAATTGCCATTGCAGCCCTTGCAATGTATTACTTTGAAATTAAAAATTATGATGCTGCAGTGCCGTTACTTGAATCCATTTATTTGGAATCACCTTACACAGCTTTAACATTGGCATTATGTTATAAAAATGGCTTAGGTGTTGAAGTTAACTTAGAGAAATCAAAAGAATTAAACGATTTTTGGGCAGAAAAGATAGGTAAAGCTAAATAGATGACTTTTAGTCAGCCTTTCTAATTTAAACCTCTATTTTAGAGGTTTTTTTATTTCCAGAAATAATTTCTTACAACTCGTTTTAAATATATTTAAACCTTTTTTATATTTCCCTCGACTTAATAAAGAGAACAAAGTCGGGGAAATAAAATGAATAAAATAGCAGATACAAGTGCGCAAGACTTACAGCTTGCGCCTAATCAATCACGAAAAAAAATTTACTTAACGACAACAATTGTTGCTATGTTAGCTGCTTCTAGCTTTTATATTGCACCAGCATTGAGTAAATGGAGCAGTAGCGAATACACAATTTCAAAAGAACGATTAAGAACAGCTCTCGTTGAACATGGATCATTTACCAGAGATGTATCCGTTCAGGCTCGGGTAGTTGCTGCTGTAAGGCCTGTTCTTTATAGCCCAGCTCAAGGAACGGTAAGTTATTTAGTTGATGCAGGTGATGATGTTATACAAGGTCAAACACTTGCCACAATAGAGAGTCCAGAGCTTCAAAGCGAATATAATCAAGAGTTATCAAGTCTAGTCAGGTTACAAACACAATTAGAAAGACAAAAAATCCAATCAAAAAGCGCAATTTTATCGAAAGAAAAAGATTCAGATAAAGCTAAAGTATTGCTTAATGCTGCAACCAGAGAAATGCGACGATCAGATGAAGCAAATAATAAGTCATTAATCAGTGATATAGATTTTCAAAAAGCCAAAGACGATTTAGAAAATGCACAACTGGAATATCAACATGTCATTAAAGAATCTGAATTATTACATGAAAATCTACAGTTTGAAGTTAAAAGTAAACAATTAGAAGTGCAGTCACAGCAAGTTAAAGTCAATGAATTGAAAAGACAGGTTGCGGCGTTACAAATCATTTCACCGGTATCTGGTCTTGTTGGTAATTTATCTGCAGAACAAAAAAATGCGGTCGCTAAAAATCAAGCTCTGCTCAATGTGGTTGATTTATCTCAATTCGAATTAGAATTAAATATTCCCGAAAATTACGCAGATGATTTAGCAATAGGCATGAAAGCAGAAGTTTTATTAAACTCAAAACAATTTGAAGGAACTCTGGTAGCTGTATCTCCTGAAATTATTAACAATCAAGTTCAAGGAAAAATTAGGTTTACACAAAACTCACCTGTTGGACTGAGACAAAACCAAAGACTCACCACCCGCATTTTATTAGAACAAAAAACTGATGTTTTTTATCTTCCTCGTGGTCAATTTTTAGATAGCTCAGGTGGTCGTATCGCTTACGTCATTAAAAAAGACATTGCATACAAAACTAAGATTGCTACCGGAGCCCGCAGTTTATCCAAAGTTGAGATAATCTCAGGTCTTACACAGGGTGACCAAGTTGTAATATCAAATACAGAACAATTCCAAGGTGCTGAAAAAGTAGCTATAACACAATAATAAAGGAAATAAATTATGTTAAAAATGAACAATGTATCAAAATCGTATATTACAGACTCTGTTAAAACTCAAGCATTGAAATCTTTTAATTTAGAAGTTGATGCGGGTGACTTTGTGGCTGTCACAGGTCCATCCGGCTCAGGAAAAACAACATTTCTTAATATTTCAGGTTTGTTAGAAGGATTTTGTGAAGGACAATATATTTTAGATGGTCATGATGTCAGTAAATTAAATGATAAAGAAAGATCGAAATTGAGAAATGAAAAAATTGGATTTGTATTTCAAAGTTTTAATCTAATACCTGAACTTAACTTATTTGATAACGTAGATGTGCCTTTGCGATATCGCGGTTTTAATAAAGCTGAACGAAAGAAAAGAATTGAAGAAGCGTTAGATAAAGTCGGCCTAGGCGGCAGAATGAAGCATTATCCAGCACAGTTATCGGGAGGACAGCAGCAAAGAGTTGCAATTGCACGCGCTTTGGCAGGGTCGCCTGCATTTTTATTAGCTGATGAACCAACAGGCAACCTTGATAGCCAAATGGCTGAAGGCGTAATGGGATTGCTTAAAGAAATAAATACTTCTGGCACCACTATCGTTATGGTGACACATGATAATGAACAAGCATTACAAGCTAATCGCATCATTCATGTGCGAGATGGACAAGTTGAAGAGATTTTACATGAACAAAAAGCAATTGCTTAGGGAGTTTGTATGTTTAGTTATTATATAAAACTTGCCTTGGTGAGTATGAGAAAAACCCCTGGGTTAGTTGCTTTAATGGTTTTAGCTATTGGTCTTGGCATTGGTGCAGCAATGACAACCGTGACGGTTAATTATTTAATGGGCACAAATCCAATTCCGCATAAAGGTGATGAGTTGTTTGCGGTGCAACTTGATAATTGGGATCCAAATGAACCACATAGTGAGCCTAATTTACCGCCCGATCAGATCACATATACTGATGCAATGAACTTAATTAAATCAGCACCTGCTTTTAGACAAACAGCACAATCAAGAACTGGTCAGGTCATTGAGTTAAATTCAGAGCAAGGCAAAGACCTTAAACCATATTTAGCAACTGCGAGAACTAATTATTCGGATTTTTTCCCTATGTTTGATGTGCCATTTTTATATGGTGCTGGTTGGTCAAAAGAAGATGATAAAAATGAATCTTTCGTAGCTGTTCTTAGTAAAGAAACCAATGAAAAATTGTTTGGCGGTGAAAACTCGGTAGGAAAAACATTCTTATTTGGCTCTAAAGTTATGCAAGTAGTCGGTGTATTAGATACTTGGCAACCGTTACCGAAATTTTATGATTTAACGACTGGCGCATTTGATGAACCAGAAGAACTTTATGTCCCCTTTACTGTTCAAGTTGCGAATGAGTGGGGCCGTTCTGGAAATACAAACTGTTGGAAACCTGTTGAAGGAGATGGTTATCAGGGATTTATACAATCAGAATGTGTTTGGATTCAATTTTGGGCTGAATTACCAAATGATGATGACAAACAAGAATATAAATCTTTCATTGATAACTATGTAAAAGATCAAAAGCTGTTAGGACGTTTTCCTCGACCATTGAATAATCATTTAAATTCAGTGCCACAATGGTTAGAAGTACAAAAAGTGGTAGCGAATGATGCACAAATTCTTATGTGGCTATCAGCTTTGTTTCTATTGGTTTGCTTACTCAATACGATTGGACTCATGCTTGCTAAATTTATCGGTAAATCGAGCGAAATTGGATTAAGGCGTGCTGTAGGTGCAAGTAAACAAAGCATATTTAATCAACATTTAATGGAGTCATGTTGTGTAGGTTTATTAGGAGGCGTATTTGGTTTGTTATTAACTTGGCTTGGATTGAAAGGGATACAAGGTTTATACAGCAACCTTAATGCATCATTAATGGAACTCGATTTAAAAATGGCTTTAGGTTCTGTTATTTTAGCCGTCTTTGCCACTGTGTTAGCGGGTTTATATCCCACTATCATGGCAAGTCGCGTTTTACCTGCCACACAACTAAAAAGCCAATAGGGAAGTACTATGAGAGATTTTTTACCCATATTAAAAGTGATCAAAAAACAAAAAACGGCGCCTATCTTATTAGCTTTTCAAATGGCAGTGACACTAATGGTCATTGTTAATGCAGCATTTATCATTACAGATCGAAATCGTTTAATGGAAAGGTCATCTGGTTTAGATGAAGATAATATGTTTTATATTTCTTCAACTGCGTATGAAGAGGATTATGCATTAGAAAATAATCTAAAAAGTGATCTTAAAATGATACGAAATACCAATGGCGTAATAGATGCCACACCTATAAATGCGATACCGTTAAGTGGTGGCGGTTGGTCCATGGGGTTATCACGCAAAGCGGGTTCTAATAACGACGGAGCAGGCACTGCTATTTATATGGTAGATGAGCATGCTATTGATGCTTTAGGGGTCAACTTGATAGCAGGAGAGTTTTTCACTCAAGCGGATATCCAGTTTAGAACCCGAGGTAATGATAAATGGCCTCCGATTGTCGTGATCACAAAAGCATTAGCGCTAGAACTATATCCTGATGATTACAATGCAGCTTTAGGTGAAACGCTATATATAAATGATAATGATCCTATGATGGTCAAAGGTATAATCGATACACTTCAAGCACCATGGAATGGTTGGAGTGGCGTTGAACGCTCATCTTTAATACCCACTCCATTATTATTTAAATCTGTAACATATATGATCAGGACTGAACAAGGACAAAGAGACTCTCTAATGGCCGAGATTGAGGATAAGATGTCTAAAACCCCCGGTCGTTTTATTAGACGAGTACGCGATATGTCTGAGGTCAGAGATCGTAGTTACTCATTCCATAGTGCTACCAATACCGTATTATTATCTGTAATAATTGCTCTGACGGTTGTAACCGGTTTAGGTATAGTAGGGCAGGCTAGTTTTTCTGTAAACAAACGAAAAAAACAAATAGGTACACGCCGTGCGCTTGGTGCGAGCAAAGGTCAAATTGCAAGTTATTTTATGTTAGAAAATGCAGTTATCACCAGTTTTGGTGTTGCTTTAGGGTTAATCGCAAGTATCGGATTAAATATGGTTCTTGTAGAAACTTTCTCTTTACCTAAACTACCTTGGCACTACTTATTTACAGGCTCTGTGGTTCTATTTGTTTTAGGGCAACTTGCTGTAGCGTATCCTGCACAACGTGCATCTGCCGTTTCCCCGGCAATAGCAACACGTAGTGCTTGATAACACATTTATCTGATTCATAAATGTGTTTCAATTTTAAAGCCTCTGTATAGAGGCT
>Ga0209395_1008589_pt1 | contig 10355 bp, 9 predicted proteins | sample GOMGulsemesocosm_3_FD_184635 | JGI IMG/M metagenome (GOLD analysis project Ga0209395, IMG submission 184635) | Methane-oxidizing microbial communities from mesocosms in the Gulf of Mexico - GOM9D Gulf of Mexico (SPAdes) (version 2) | ecosystem: Environmental > Aquatic > Marine > Cold seeps... | reverse complement strand
GGCAATTAAGGTCACTTTTTCAGTATATAAAGTATTACCATCGCCATCGAGATCCATAGCCGTATCACTAATACCGACTAAATCGATTAGCCACAATAATAAGCGCTTAGAATTAACAACCTGCTTGCCACGCTGAACTTCACAGAAATTCGACATGTTTGGCGCTAAAGTCGTGCTCGCCCAATCTTGATCATTAGCCAGCACCTTATTGCCCGACAACAGCAGCAATAACAGTAGTACGCGATAGATCGCGGGCATGATGTGGAAGTTAATCTTTTGCATTAAATATTCAGTTTCAGATATTCAGTTATAGTTTCTTAAAAATAACAACATCACGCACAATAGATTCACTCATGCGGTGAGAAGCAGAAAAATCTAATACCTCTAGATTATGATCGGTAAAGGCAGCAATTAATTCGTAACGCTTAGGAATGTAGCTATTAAAAGCCATCACAATGACCCCATTCTTTTTCAGTACCTCACTCCAGCCTTGAGCACACTCTTGCAAAACAGCTAAAGGATTACGAGTTTTATCAGTGGTAAAGTGCTGCACACCATAAGGAATATCCGTCACAATTAAATCAAACTTATCGCCTTTCAAAATACTGCTGGTTTCAATCGAGTCACCAGTAATAATTCGCATCGTTGCATCATTCGCACTAAAATCAATAAACTTGTCTTTACCCTGCTTACTTTTACTCTTTTTAGCAGCACCGCCAACAAAGCCATCTTTAAACTGATGCTTTTGCTTATGCACCTTGCACCACTTTTTAACGTTTTGGCGAATATCTAATAAAGCCTGGCCATCTTGCTCAATACCCTTTCCGCTCATGCCATAGCGCATGCCCCACAACAAAGTCGTCGCACGACCACACATAGGATCTAACAGCTTAACCTTGGAAATATCGTCGTATTTGATGCTCGCCAAGCCGACATTAATTAACATTTGAGTTTAACGTTCGTTGGTCTTACCTTTAAATTTAGCCCCAAAGATAAAGTCTTCATTTAGATCAAAGTCTGTTGTCACAGGCAGTGGCAGTAACTGCTCATCTTCTTTTCCATTCTTTTGCTCAAAGATGCCATACACACAAGACAGTCGCGCCAGCAGAGGCAAAATCTCTTCAGTAGCCGTTAGTAATAGAAAATCCATTTCAGCAATTTTCTTATGCTCAACTTCCCTAGACTCAGCACCAATACTGGCTAAAAGCCATACAAGCTCCGCCTTAGCCACTTCAATATAATCATTGAAATAAGCACTTTTGGCGCGAGGGGAGACTAACAGAGCAAGGCTCTTCATGGATGTATACCTAACTAATAATGAATAAAATATCGAGAACGAGTAAATGTGTCATATTTTAATGTTGTATTCGCTGCAAAACAATACTATTTATACGCTAGCAACCTCTTCTGCTGAAAGGTAGCGATACTCCCCTTCATCAATATCCAGCTCAATCTGGCCAATACGCTGGCGATGGAGAGAGACAACACGATTACCCACCGCTGCAAACATGCGCTTTACCTGATGATATTTCCCCTCGGTAATCGTCAGTAGCACCTGACGATTCAGCTGCTCTGAACAATCATCTTCAACGACTAATTCAAGCTTAGCAGGCTGGGTTAAATCGATTTCACCTTGCAGCTGAATACCTGTCTTAAATTTCTCCACCAGCTCATCAAAGCTGATTTTTGCCTTAGGGCTAGTAGGGTCATCCCGCAACCCCACACGATAGACCTTATGGCACAACATATCGGGGCGAATAATATTAAACGACCAGCGTCCATCATCAGTGATTAAAACCAGCCCAGTGGTATCAACATCGAGGCGACCCGCTATATGCAAATCGTCGATACGCTCAAAATCTAACAACCCCATAATCGAAGGGTAATCACCATCGACATTAGAGCAGGCATAACCTTGCGGCTTATTCAGCATAAGATAGCGCGAAGGCCGCATAACCAACCGCACATCATCCAGTAGAATGCAGTTATTCTCATGAACTTGAGTCGATTCAACGCTTATACACACCTCGTTAACCCAGACGCGCCCCTGCTGAATAATAGCAATGGCCTCATTTCGAGTATAAGCGGTACTTTTACAAAGGAATTTATCTAGGCGCACAGACATAACCACACAATGGATAACAACAATGAAAAACATTAAAAACTAACCGACAAGACGCAGCAATAATTGATATAGATTCATATAACAAAGCTCAACCAGCCTTATTATAAACTACTTCACATTCAGCCGAAGAGTCACTTATGTTGTATTTATATCTGGGTTTTTTGATAGGTCAAAGCTTTCCTGTGCTCAAAACCTTATATAACGCAGGTCTTCCCCCACTTGCCGTTGCTTTTTCTATCGCGGTTTTTCTAATTTGGACCCTTGTTCCGACGCTTGGCTACTTAGCAGCAAGACTAACGGGAGCCAAACCCCAGTACAAAGGTGCAACATTATTCGTCTTGGGGTTGATCGTCTGCATGTTCGAAAAACTGCTATTTCATTTTGATATACTAAAGCCTTCCGATGGTTTCTTACCCTTTATCATCACAGCCATCACTTTCTTTATCATTGCCTACATTCCCAGCAATCGGTTCTTACCCTTTCACGCAAACATAAACTGAGTTGGTCGATTCGAGATCCTGCAACGGATTATAAAAAGAAACCACATGAGACTCGACGCTTTCAAATACCGTTTTTAACAAAGCTTCAAAACTTTCTTCTGGTAGGTTTTGCGACCACATAGAAAACACACCCTTTGGTTTCAGTTGCTCGGCCATTAGCGCTAGATTTTCAGTGGTATAAAAACTGGCATTGTCTGAATTTAGAAACTCAGTCGGGGAATGGTCAATGTCTAACAAAATCGCATCAAACTTTTTACCTTCATTACCTTGGTCAAAGCCCACATTTGGATCAGTAGCAAGATCAAAGAAGCTGCCTAACACATAGCGATTGCGTTTATCTGCATTGAGAATTTTACCTAACGGTACTAACTCATCTTTATGCCATTCAATAACGGTTTCTAAAGCATCAACCACCAGCAGTTCAGAAATCCGCTCATCTTCTAACGCAGTCACAGCGGTATAACCTAAACCCAAACCACCTACAACAACACTTAAATCATCACCCTGCACAGCCGCTAAACCTAACGTCGATAAAGCTTCTTCCGCCACCACAAACATACTCGACATTAAAAACTCATCACCGAGCTTAACTTCATAAATGTCTCGATCGCCGAACGCAGGCATACGGCGTCTGCGTAATGAGATTCGGCCTAAAGCAGAGACTTGGCTATCGATTTCTTTAAATAACAGGGACATTGTAGATTTTCCTAACAGGGTGCGGATCTAGAATTATACTGACCAAATCACTGGAAATATAATATTAAAATTTTGACTCTACTTTTCAGTCAACGCCAAGCGAAAGCCAATATCAGGCATACGCACATTACTGGTAGCGCCATCACGTCTAAATACTTCCGACTCGTGGGCAGCAAACTCATAGCCACTCCCTCGCAGTACCTTCATTGTTTTCTTTTTTAGATCACTGCTCGGCTGATACAGAGGGTTAACTCTAGGCTTCTCAGTATAAAGATGTCGCTTCATGGTATCTTGGCAGAACTCCCATAAATTCCCTGTCATATCATAAAGCCCTAATTCATTTGGCGCTTTAGTCGCGACAGGGTGGCTGCGTTTTTCGGCATTACCCGCATACCAAGCAACATCATCAATATTATCTGAACCACTATAAAGATAGTTCTTTGATTGCTGACCGCCCTTAGCAGCATAAGCCCACTCTGCTTCGGTCGGCAGACGGAATTTTTTACCCGTGGCTTTATTTAAGCGCTCAATAAACAGCTGCATATTAAACCAGCTGATATTATTCATTGCACACGTATCACAAGGAAAGTAACTGTAGTTCCAGCCCATAATGGCTTCAAATAATTGCTGAGTGACTTCAGTTTTACCTATATAAAAACTATCCAGCGTTACCTGATGTGCCGGTTTTTCTCGATTAGCAGCGGTTGGCAAACGAGAGCCCATTTCAAAACTGCCGCCTTCAACAAAAATCATTTCCTGTAATAATTGGGCTTCTAATTCCGCTGATAGCTTGTAAGTTTTTCCATCTGTAGTAGCGCGCTGAGTTGCAGGTTGAACTGTAGATTTAGTTGCAGGTTGAGCTGCAGAAGCCTGATTTGAATGAGCATTAACATCCTCAATCGCTTGCTGCAGTTGCTGTTCTACCGCCGATAAATTTTCTGTCGCAGAATCAGTGGCCAAAACAGATAGAGGAAATAGAGCCAAGGCAGCAAAAGTGAATAAGGTTGTTTTCTTTTTTAGATTACGATTTAAATTGAGCATAGTGTTCGTATATAGCCGAGTAAATACATTAATTAATACGCGAGGCAAAAAAAAGTGCGGAAATCCGCACTTTTTTAATTTAAAACCTGACAGTCGTCAGTAGCATCACACCACTAACATTACACCACTAAGGCACAAAAGAACCAGGCTTTTGACGCTGAGGGAAATCTTTAAAGGTCGCTTTAAATTCTGCTACTTTAGTCATCGCTGGCGCAAATAAGAACATGTGCTCAGCCCACCATTGATAGTAGTTTTCAGAATCGTGTTCCATACGCTCATAAGGATCTTGTCTTAAGTTAAAGATCTTAGGAGCACGCAGTGTTGACCAATCATTGATCCATACCATTGCACCATGAGCACGCTGCTCTTTGAAAACGAATTTCCAATCGCCATCACGTAGACCAACAATATCCCCAGTATCAGAGGTATAGATGAATTCCTTACGTGGACCTTTCTTAGTGATATCTAAAAAGTGCGGTAAGAAGTTATAGCCATCTAAATGAACTTTATATTCTTCAGAACCCGCACGCATTCCTTTCTTCAATTTAGCTTTAACATTGTCGTCACCAGCAGCGGCTAACAAAGTAGGCATCCAATCCATCATCGCAATCATATCGTTAGATACTTGATCAGCTTTGATCTTAGCAGGCCAGCGAACCATCATAGGGACACGGTAACCACCTTCCCAGTTAGTATTCTTTTCGCCACGGAAAGGCGTATAACCACCATCTGGCCAAAGGATTAGTTCTGCACCGTTATCGGTGGAATACATCACAATGGTATTATCGGCGATTTTCAATTGATCTAGTTTGTCGAGTAACTGACCAACATGGCCGTCATGTTCAACCATGCCGTCTGCGTAAAGACCTTGACCACTAACACCTTGAGACTCTGGCTTCAGGCGTGTGAATACGTGCATACGTGTGGTATTAAACCAAACAAAGAAAGGCTTTTTCGCCGCGTGTGCTTTGTCGATAAACTTTAACGATGCCGCCAATACTTCTTCGTCAACGGTTTCCATACGCTTCTTAGTTAATGGACCTGTATCCGTCATTTTGCCATCAGCAAAGGAATGTATTACGCCACGTGGACCAAATTTCTTTTTAAACTCAGCGCCTTTAGGATAATCCTCATGCTCTGGTTCTTCTTCAGCATTAAGGTGATAAAGATTACCAAAGAATTCATCAAAGCCATGTTCAGTCGGCATATGCTCATCTAAATCACCTAGGTGATTCTTACCAAACTGACCCGTCATATAACCGTGCGGTTTTAATAAGGTTGCAATCGTAGGATCTTTTTTACTAAGACCTTCTTTAGCACCTGGCAAACCCACCTTCGTTAAACCCGTACGCATTGGGTGCTGACCCGTAATAAAACCAGCACGGCCTGCAGTACAACTTTGGTCGCCATAAGAATCGGTAAACAAAATACCTTCTTTAGCAATACGGTCGATATTAGGGGTTTTAAAACCCATAATGCCGTTATTGTAAGCGCTGATATTAAATGGGCCGATATCGTCGCCCCAAATAATTAGAATATTCGGTTTTTCTGCTGCCATAGCAGTGGTGCTTGCGACTAGTGCCAGGGCTGTTGCGCCTCGGCTTAGCCAATGTTTGAGTGATTGCATGCATTCATCCTTGTCATCGCTAGGGAAGATAGATTAATTTGATCTTACGTTATACTGATAGCATTCTAGGTCACTCAATGTAATCTTTCAACGCTTCATAATGAATGAAAGAATCTACTTGATTTATTATTGAGCCTCGACAAAAGTCGCACTGACATCACCCAACCATTCAGCGCTGATATCAACAGTATCACCCGCTTTAATAAACTTTTTTGCACTGTTATTTTTTTGGTTTATTGCCAATTTTTGAAAGCGATCTAAGCCAATAATCTTAGCTAACCTAGACTTCCATCTTGGAACATTAAGAATTACGCCACTCGGAGTTCCAGTGAGAATAATATCGCCCTTACTCATTGATTCAGCAGGATATTTTTTGTGGATAAAGCGAAGCATATCGCTGGGGGTATAAATTAAATTCTGGGTGCTTTCGTTTTGTCGTAATTTACCATCAACATAAGTCTGTAGAGTGATACAAGGAATGGCATTCGCCAAATGGGTATTCGGCACCCATAAACGATCACTCACAGGAGAAAAACCATAATAACTCTTAGAGACTCCCCAATAATCATAACGATTTGCTTGGTCTTCACCCAAAATCGCAATACTTCTTGCGGACAAATCATTGGCCACTAAAAAACCAACTTTTGGAATAAAAGAAGGATCTCCAAGTTCTTCCGCAGTAATACTTTCAAGCAGCACAAATGCCAGCTCTGCTTCGTAATCTAACAATGGCAGTAGTGTGATTTCTTTATCTTCAAGTATTTCACCGATACTAGGCTCGAGTCTTTCCACAGCCATTAACAATTCATTATGAGTAGGAATTATGACGCGGCTATTACTCTTTGTAATACTTAAAGTTTGTTTTCTAAAAACAGGAGGGTCTAAGTCGACATCAAAATCCGATGCAGTTTCGTTAATATGCTTTGCGTAAGCTAAACCGATGCCATAAATATTTTTATATTCGATATTTTTCTGGCTGAAATAACCTTGATCAGGCTTTAAACAGGTAAAGTTAGCTGGTTGAATTTCTTGCTCAAGCCCCCTATCAAGATACAAAAATACAAGTAATAAAAATGAAGCTAAAAATAGTGCGGGTATCAATGTAGCGCTAATGATTGTTTTTTTATTCACAATAAACGCTCTCATCCTTGATTCTGAATTTATTGATACTGTACCACTACAATCATTGCTTTAGGGGATCAAGTATTCACCTTTTCTATAATTCTCTATCAGCTCATAATAACGCCCACTAAAATGAAGTTTCTTGAGACCACTATTTAGAGCCCTTAAATAATATTCAGCAGTAGGTTTTCTTTTTGAAAAAAGTAGATAATCGTAACTTGGTGGGGCGTTGTTCTCGGGACTAAAATCCAGTTGAGCTATCTGTTGCTGAGTAAATTCATGTTGTAATGTGTAATCAGCAACAAATTCTTTGCTTATAACCATATCGACATGACCTGATAATAACATTTCGAATAGCTGTTTTAGGCGGCTCACTCGTATCACGCTAATTACATTATTCTTTTCTGCTGCTCTAAAATCATCGCCATAATCATAAGAAATGATAGCGCCAATAGTTAACCCTTTAAGAGTCGTGTAATCCCTTACGCTAGAATCCCAGTTAAGCATTGAATCCTTTCTGAAATAGAAAGTCTCCCAACCCACGTCAAAGATAGGTTCACTATACAAAAAGTGCACTGCACGATCATCACTCTTAGCCCAAGGAAGTGTGCCATCAACCAGTCCATTACCTGCAGCGCTGTAAGATCTGGCTGCGGGCATAAAAATGTATTCTACGGTGATATTTTCAAGTAAAAAGGCTTCGCTAACAATATGACTCATAAGGCCATTATGCTTTAGATTTGTCGTGGTAAAAGGAGGGTATTCTTCAGTTGTTATCTGCACGACATTAGAAACCAACTGTTCAGAAGATAAAGCAGTACTAATCGTGCAAAATACAAACAATAGCAGTAAGCAAATCTTATTCATTGTTCCCCTACACTTAAAAACTCAGCTTATTAAGCTCTGAACTTAAATTGATGATAGTTCGTATTTCTGAATCTCATACTGTCATAGGCCAAAAATAATTTTACTCACTCCCTTCTGCTCTCTTTAGAACTCGCCCTCTTGGCTCATCACCCTCATGGAGTACGATGTCAGAATGCAAAAAGTCCGCAGCTTCAGCAGAGTCCTTCACTTTCTTAGCACTGCGCTGCAACATCTCTGTTTCAAACTCTGTTAATACCGCTTCTCTCACGCCGACTTCTCGCCACTGAGATAAAGGCCGACATCCCCGCGTAATGCCTCGGGCCAGTGCTAGCGCATCCAATAACGCTTGATTCGCCCCCTGCCCTTTAAATGGACTCATAGGATGAGCGGCATCTCCGATCAAGGTAACCTGATCCCCTCTCTCCAATAATCCAGGCTGCAATAATTCTGACTCGAGCACCGCTCGGTCATACACAGGATAACCAGAAATCAAATCTGCCTGGGTCGCCGCTAAAATCTGTGGAATTGGGTCATGCCACTGACATCGTCGATACGCTTCTGCTTTAAGTGCTTCAGGCCCTTGGGCACTCAGCGTTTTAGCGTCTTCTTCTAGCATAGGAAAACTAAGCTGCCACATTACCGAGTCTTCTGCATACGGCATGATGTAGATGCGCTCATTACCATTAGCCGTTTGAAATACCGTGGCTGAATCCAACAAAGAGCTATCAGCATCAACCCCTGCATCAAGATCAACAATATTTGCCAGAGGACAAATTCCCAAGATCGCTATACAGCCTAAATAATTTAATGGTGAAGCGTCTTCACCAATTAACAACTTTCGCACCGAACTACGAATGCCATCTGCGCCGACGACAAGATCTGCATGGACGTGTTTTATTTTACTCTCACCTGCGATCTCATCTTCAACCTCACTCGTAACCTGAAAGCTCAGATCCATACCTCTGTCTTTGACTTTGTCTTTGCCTTCAGTCGCTGCCGCAGATTGTTTAAAATCCACCAGCTGATGCCCCCATTGCACAGCATCATGGCCGCCTAACTGCTCAAGCAGTTCTAAACGTAATGCCTGCCTAGCGATATGCACATTCGTGCGCTTCGGTGCCGTTTTTGTATCCGACGGCCCCCATCTTCTAATACCCCATTCGCCAATGACTTTTCCTTCCGTCGTATGAACCACATGCCGAGTTGAAATAACCCCCTCCTCTAACGAGAAAATGCCCAAACCTTCGATTGCTCTACTCGCTTGCTGCAGAGTGAGTCCATAGCCCTGCGAGCGTGCTTCAAAACCGCTATCACGCTCATAAAGAGTAAAGGGAATTCCACGATGAAGACAAGCAACCGCAAGCGCTACCCCGCCAATGCCGCCACCAATAATGGCAACGTGTGGATAACTTGCAGTATTTAATTTATTAGTAACGTCATTACTAACTTCATTACTAGATAGGGATTGAACAGCAGAAGAAATTAAGCCCGAGCCATTACAGTTCGAACAGGTGTCGAGGTGAGCCTTAGGACGAACAGGAGCAGGGCCTTCGCCATTGGCTTTTTCAAACTCATCCAGCTCTCTTTGATAACGCAGTCGTACTTTTTTGCGCAGTCTCTTACTTTTTTTACCACGCCCCAGGCATTCCGAACAAATAGCCCAGAGGCCCTTTTTATTTTTCAACTTTCCACCTGCCCTATATTTAATCTGTTATTCACCTTTTATTCAGGCTCAGAATATCCCGACCAAATATCGGTATTTATAGATGACTTACTTTTTAAATTTTTCTTAGGCTTCTTCTTGCCACCATTTTTACCTGCCCCTGCTGGCGGTGCCATCGCTTTCTCATTAACCAAAAAAGCAGCAGCAAGTTCATCAGCAGCTTCATCGACTTCAAAATCTGCTACTTGTTCACGCTCAAGCCAGATTTTGTTTTTCTTTTCGATGATTTTGAAATGATGATAATCTTCATAATCGATTAATGATAAAGCCAAACCGACTTCACCCGCACGGCCACTACGGCCAATACGGTGCATGTAATCTGCTGGGCTTCTAGGTAAATCAAAATTAATCACCACAGGCAGTTTCTCGATATCCAAACCACGGGCTGCAATGTCGGTGGCAATTAATACTTCGATATCCCCCGCTTTAAATCCTTCCAACACGCGACTACGAGCACCTTGACCTTTATCACCGTGAAAGACTTCAGCGGTAATATCATGCTTAGAAAGTTTATACGCTAAATGCTCACAACCGTTTTTAGAGTTAACGAAAACAAGGGCCTGTCGCCATTCATTTTTCTTAATCAAATTCGCTAATACGGCTGTTTTTTCGCCTTTATTAACAGTAAAAACACGCTGTACTAAAGTACTGGCA
>Ga0209395_1008587_pt1 | contig 10360 bp, 7 predicted proteins | sample GOMGulsemesocosm_3_FD_184635 | JGI IMG/M metagenome (GOLD analysis project Ga0209395, IMG submission 184635) | Methane-oxidizing microbial communities from mesocosms in the Gulf of Mexico - GOM9D Gulf of Mexico (SPAdes) (version 2) | ecosystem: Environmental > Aquatic > Marine > Cold seeps... | reverse complement strand
ATTTCAACGTAAAGTTGCCGTGGCTATTAAAAGGTCTCGTCACTTGGCTTTAATGCCTTACGTTGGAGATATGTTAAAATAAAAACGAAGTAGGAACTATGGAACTTATATTAAAACAAGACGTTGAAAACGTTGGATTTAAAGATGATGTTGTATCTGTAAAAAATGGTTACGGTCGTAACTATTTGATTCCTTTAGGAATGGCAGTATTGGCTACTTCATCTGCAAAAAAAGTATTAGCAGAAACTTTAAAGCAACGTGCTTTTAAAGAAGAAAAATTAGTGGCTGACGCTAATGAAATTGCTGAGGCTTTAAAAGCATTGGAACTTAAGATCGCAGCTAAAACTGCTGATTCTTCAAAATTATTTGGATCTGTAAACAACGCTGATATTGCTGAAGCATTGGCTACAAAAGGTCACAAATTAGATAAAAAATTCATTAAAGTAGATGGTGGAAGTATCAAACGTATTGGAAAATACAATGTTACTGTACGTTTACACCGTAGTGTAATTATAGCATTGCCTCTAGAAATAGTTGCTGAAGCATAATTAACCTAAGGTTAATAAATTATTAAAAGCCCACTTTTTAAGTGGGCTTTTTTTTGTGCTTATTTTATTTTTGACCGGAGTTATTAACAATATTGAAATTATTTTAAAAGGTGTTGAAACATATAAAAGTCGGGGACTCTTGGACTTAGCATGTCTGTTTTTAAGTAAAGTAATTAACAATCAGTCGTTAATAACAATTTTGGAAGAATATAATTGATATACATGATTTATTTATTTTTGTATTTAACAAATCATTAACAATTCAATATCAAACTTTAATACAACGATTATGAAAAAAAGTATTTTAATTACTGTTTGCTTAGCAGTATTTTCAATTACTATAGGTTTTGCACAGGTGACCACATCCAAAGTGCAAGGAATAGTATTTGATGATGCGGAAGCACCGCTTTATGGCGCAAATGTAATTGCGAAACACATTCCAACAGGTACTATATCTGGTGCAATGACCCAAGAGAGTGGAAGATTTACATTATTAAATTTACGTGTTGGTGGACCGTACACTATTTCAGTAAGTTACGTAGGATTTAAACCCGTAGAATACACAGACGTCTATTTAGACTTGGGAAAAACATTTGATGTTTCTATAAAAATGGTTGGCGATAGCGAATTATTGAACGAAGTTGTAATTACTAGTGGAAAAAATTCTACTTTCAATAATGGGAGAACTGGTTCAGAGACAAGTGTCGGATCTAGAGAATTAAGTACATTACCTACTATTTCTCGTTCAGCAGCTGATTTTTACAGAATGGACCCATCTGCTTCTGGAGGTTCCTTTGGAGGAAGAAACGATCAGTTTAATAACTTTTCTTTGGATGGATCAATTTTTAATAATCCATTTGGATTAGATGCTGCGTCTCCTGGAGGACAATCTAATGCACAACCTATTTCTTTAGATGCCATTGAGCAAATTCAAGTATCTACAGCACCATATGACGTTACTCAGGCTGGTTTTACTGGAGCATCTGTAAATGCAGTAACTAAATCAGGAACTAATGAATTTCATGGAACGGGTTTTATCTTTTATAGAAATCAAGATATGACAGGGAGTAAAGTTTCTGGTGAAAATATTTTTGTACCTAAATTAAGTCAAACTCAAATGGGAGCCAGTATTGGTGGACCAATTGTAAAAGATAAAGTCTTCTTTTTTGCGAACTTCGAATCGGATGATAGATCAGATTCAGGTTCTAATTATCTTGCGAGTAGACCTGGATTAACTGGATCTAACGTATCTAATGTATTGGCATCAGATATGGATAATGTGTCTTCACTTTTAAGTGGTATTGGGTACGATACTGGTGGATATGAAAACTATTTACATGATACAAAATCAACCAAAGGAATCATTAAATTTGACTGGAATATAAATGAGAACCATAGATTGGCGTTTATTTACAATTATTTAGATGCATTTAGAGATAATACTGCTCACCCAAATGCAATTGCACCAAGAGGACCAGATTTAAATACCTTGCAGTTTCAAAATTCTGGGTATAGAATTAATAATAAGATCCAATCTTACCTCGTAGAATTAAATTCTACATTTGGTGAAAAGTACACCAATAAATTTCAGGCTGGATATACTCATTTCGATGATTTTAGAGATGCATTTTCTGCTCCGGCTCCAGTAATAAATATCCATAAAGATGGTGCTCCATATATTGTTGCGGGTCACGAACCTTTTTCTATAAACAATAGGTTAGATCAAAAGGTATTTCAAATAACAAATAACTTTAATATGTTTTTAGGAGATCATACCGTAACAATTGGTACTTCTTTTGAAAAATTTATGTTTGATAATTCTTTCAATTTAGTAGGTTATGGATTCGGTATTTTCGGTGCTTATGATAGCATTGCTAGTTTTGAAAATGCTGTGAATGATGGAACAGTAGAAGGACAATTGGCTGATGCAAAAACGGCTTATGCTGCTAATAATTGGGCATTAGCAGAAACAAATATTGGGCAATGGTCTGTCTATGCCCAGGACGAATGGAATGTGAACAACAACTTTAAACTTACGTACGGGTTAAGAGTGGATAAACCTTTATACTTTGATACAGATGAGAAAATTGAAAATAGTATAGATGCTGCGTACTGGTACGATGAGTCTATTCCTTATTTTGATAAAAATGGAAACCCAACTACATTAAGTTCAAGAGATTTACCTAGTAATAAAGTACTGTTTTCTCCAAGAATGGGATTCAACTGGGATATTAAAGGTGATAAATCAATGCAATTACGTGGTGGATCTGGAATATTTACAGGTCGTTTACCATTTGTATGGATTGGAAACCAAGTAGCGAATGTAAATGTTGACTTTTATACCAGTACTGCTGATGAATTTAAATTTCCACAAGTATGGAAATCTAGTTTAGGTTTTGATTATAGATTTGAGGATGGATTAATTGCCACGGCAGATTTTGCTTACAGTAAAGATCTTAATGGAATGATGGTTCGTAACTATAGTGTAAGTAATCCAACAGGAACTTTAGATGGAGGAGCAGATGATCGTCTTATTTATTTAGCATCGGATAGAAATGGAATAAATCAACCTTGGGGACAACCTATAGATTCTTATATTTTTACGAATACAGACAAAGGATACCAGTTTAATATGTCTTATAAACTTCAAAAAAGTTGGGAAAATAACTGGAATGCAAGTATTGCTTATAATTTCTTAGTTTCTAAAGATGTAAATTCAATCGAAGCAGAAATTACAAGTGATGCATACGCTAGAAATCCTGTGTTAGGAAACGTAAATCAGGCCAAATTATCTAATTCTTTATATGGTGATAAACACAGAATTTTAGGGGTGATTGGTAAAAGGTGGACCTATGGTTCTAATGATAGATGGTCTACTAATATTTCTGCTTTTTATGAGTATGCACAAGGGGGACGTTTCTCTTATACTTATGCGGGTGATATCAATGGTGATGGTTCTAGTTTAAACGATTTATTGTTTATTCCAACAGAATCTCAAATTGCTGAGATGACATTTTCTGGTGCCGGACAAGGTGCTGATTTTAATGATTTTATAGAGCAGGATGATTATTTAAGTACTCATAGAGGAGAATATATGGGTAAATATGAAGCTTTAAGTCCATGGAGAGGAAAATGGGATGTAAAAGTCTTACAAGATTTAAAAATTAATGTTGGAAATGATAAGACAAATAAAATTCAGTTCAGTATTGATATTCTTAACCTAGGAAACTTACTAAATTCTGACTGGGGTGTTGTTCAGTTACCAACAAACAGACAGCCAATATCGGTTTCTGTGGATCCTATAACTCATAAACCAGAATATACATTTACACAAGACGGTATTAAATCGTTCTCTGACGATTTTAGTCTGCTTTCTAGATGGCAAATGCAATTTGGATTGCGTTATATTTTCTAAAAAAAAATAATAAACTATCTTTGACCGCTCAATGTAAATTGAGCGGTTTTTTTTTGTTTTAAACCATAAGAAACTCCTAAACACAAATATAATTTAGTATGAAATATAGACAATTATCAAAAGAGCAGTTTGAGGCTTTGCATGCAGAATTTGCACAATTTTTAGCTACGCAGCAAATAGATGTAGCCGAGTGGAATCGAATAAAAATGGATAATCCAAGTATGGCAGATGAAGAATTGGATATTTTTAGTGATACTGTTTGGGAAAACGTATTGGCTAAGACGGAATATCTAGAACACTTCTCTGAACAATCTATTAATTTGTTCAAATGCAATCAAGATCAAATCCACCGAATTGTGATAGAAGTAAAAAAAGAAGGAATCAATTTAATGGAACAAAAAGGATTCCAATGGTTCTTTAATAATTCAAACGACCCTTTGGTTGAATACTTTAAAGCAAGTAAAACTTACGACAAAGAAAGAAACGAAGAAGTTTTTGACTTAATCGAAAAAGGAGCAAATATAACCAATGGTGATTTATTCGAAGCCATGTCAGAAATGTTGGCTAACTAGTTAGTATCTGTACTAGATCTCTAACTCCGTCCACTGCTTTTTTAGGTATGATGGTCATGTTTGAGTGACTATTTTTACTGATATTCGGCTTGGGGTCAATAAAATAAATTGGGGTTCCCTCTTTTATATAATTGACTAAACTAGCTGCTGGATATACTTGCATGGAAGTACCTACAATGACTAATATATCAGCTGTTTCTGTAATGGAGGCAGCTTTTTCTAATAAAGGAACATCTTCACCAAACCAAACAATATGTGGTCGTAATTGTACATTGTCGGAACCTACATCTCCCACTATTAACTCGTTTTCCCAATTATATACTAATTGCTCATTTTTAGTACTACGTACTTTTAATAATTCACCATGTAAATGAAGTACATTATTGCTTCCGGCTCTTTCGTGTAAATTGTCTACGTTTTGTGTAATTATTTGGACTTTGTAATACTGCTCTAAATAGGCTAAAAACTTATGGGCAGAATTGGGTTGTACTTCTTTTAATTGCGCTCGACGTTTATTGTAAAAATCCAACACGAGCTCTTTATTCTGATGCCAACCATCAGGAGAGGCTACTTCCATAATGTCATGTCCTTCCCAAAGTCCGTCTGCATCTCTAAATGTTTTAATTCCACTTTCTGCACTGATACCAGCACCTGTTAATACAACTAAATTTTTCATACACTCAAAAGTTTAAATTTATTTTAACAACCAACAACCAACAACTAATCCACGACATCCGCTCCATGAGCCAATTTCTTTAATTTCTTTACAAATAGAATTAATAACAAGCCAAAGAAAACACAAAATATGAAAACCCCCATAAAGATAGTTTTTTCCCCAGCTGTTTGTGCTGCTTTTCCTATAATTCCGGCCAATTTATTACCAATTCCTGTTACAAAAAAGTAGGCCCCCATCATGAATGATACATACTTAAGAGGTGCCATTTTAGTAATAAATGACAATGCTACGGGCGATACACATAATTCACCTATGACATGTAAGAAGTACGCACCAAACATCCAATAAATAGATGCTTTACCATCCACAGAAACAAATGTTTGATTTGCCGCCCCTACTAAGACTAAAAAACCAAACCCCATGATAATGGTTCCTAAACCCATTTTTAATATAGAAGAAGATTCTTTACCTGCTTTTTTCCATTTCATCCAAAAATAGGCGATAGGTCCTCCAGTGATTATTACAAACAAGGCAGGTAAAGACTGTAAGAAGCTGGCAGGGATTTCAAACCCAAATAGCACTCTGTTTATTTTTTCCTTTGCATAAATATTCATGAGCCCACCGGCTTGTTCATACGCTCCCCAAAATACGATGACTATGATAAAAGAAAGTGCTAATAAAACGAGCCTGTCTTTTTCTACACTCGAAAGTGGGATTTTTTTATTCGATGTAGCGTCTATTTTATGAGGTACAAAATTCCCGACATGCCTTAAATATTTTTGTCCCCATAAATACACTATTTGTCCTAATACCATTCCTATTCCAGCCAGACCAAATCCATAATGCCAACTAATGGTTTCTCCTAAATATCCAACTAATATAGGTGCTGTAAAAGCGCCTACATTAATTCCTATATAGAATATAGTAAAAGCAGTTTCACGTTTGCCATCGTTTTTTGCGTATAATCCTCCCACCATCGCCGAGACATTAGGTTTTAGACCTCCAACACCTAATACTATAAAAACAAGTCCTGCATAAAACGCAACTACGGTATCAAAAGCCAACACAAGATGACCAATACACAGTAGAAAACCTCCTAGCATCACGGTTTTTTTCTGACCTAACCAACGGTCAGCTATAATCCCTCCAGGAATTGCCATCACATAGACCATCATGGTGTACCATCCGTATAATTCGAATGCATTTACTTTTTCCCAGCCCATACCAGGGTTTTCTACTGTCGTTTTTGCAACTAAATACAAAATTAAAATGGCACGCATTCCATAAAAGGAAAATCGTTCCCATAATTCAGTAAAAAATAAGATGTATAATCCTTTGGGATGCCCCCACAACGTCTGTTCTTGCCGCATTTAAATTGTTAGTTTTGAGATTTTAAAGATAGTTTTTATAATGGAATTAAAAAATAATTCCTCTTTGATTAAAATGGGCTACTTTTACGGCTTAAAAAGGAAGATGAAAAGATACCATAAACATAATTTTTTTAAACATACTTACTGCGTTTTTAAAGGAGCGGATTTTGAAGCCATTCAGGGAAAAACTGCCAATTATAAGAGCAAATCAGGGAGTCATTATTTTTATACTTCAGTGGGTGTTTATAGATTGTCAAACCATTGGGGACGTGCTGCTAATTGTCGTTGGAGATTGGAAAACGGAAAAGAGGATAGAGTAGAAGGAGCCAAACTTGGTTTTGCAGAATGGACCAGTTTTTATTCTGATACAAGTGGTGGTGAACTTTATTTTATATCGGTAAACTTTGAAACTAATAAAGCACAATATCACCACAAATTATCTAGAGAAAACTGTCAGAATTCCTTGGTGAAAACAGCAGGTTATACTCTCAAACGCATGCGAGAAATAAAGGATATTTTAGAGCAGGATGGTTGGTTAAAATATATGGATTCAGAGGATGTGCTTACTTTGAGAAGGGAAATTGTTTTACAACTTATGCAAACAAACAAAACACTTCGTGAAATAAAATTATCCTACCGCTAGTTTTAATATACCAATAACTAATTCTTTGTTGAGTGTTTTTCCATTGGCTTTTTCTCTGATAAAATCAAAGCTGCATTTAAAATCACATCCATTTTTATAATCGCTACATCCATAGGCTGTTTTTCCTTTGAGAATTGTTCCTTTATTACATTTTGGACATGTAATTTCGTTAGTGTCTTTTTTAGTCACTTCGGTTTGCTTAGGTTCAAGTTTTAAATCAAAAGCGTCTGTAAAACGAACGAGTCCGTCTTGTTTTCCTGTGTCGGTTTTAAATCCTTTTAAATTAACGGTACACCCTTTTTTTAGTAAACGGATATACTGATTTTCTGAAATACTTTTTCCTAAAAATATAAAGGGCAGTTTTAAATCACAGCCGTTTTTATAATTACTACATCCATAAGCTGACGATCCCTTTAAAATAGTCCCTTTCGTACATTTTGGACACTTTTCTGTAGCGATTCCTTTTACTTTTTTTGTTGTTTTCTTGGCAGCTACCGGAGTAGCTGTGGTATGAGAAATATTCGCGGACTTTTGGTTAGAACGTACTTCGTATACCAATTGATCCACCATGCGCTTCATATTATTGATAAATTGACTAACGCTATAATTTCCTTGCTCTATATCTTTTAATTGTTTCTCCCACTGTCCTGTCAGTTCAGCAGATTTAAGTAACTCGTTTTGAATAGTGGCAATTAACTGAATACCTGTATCTGTAGGAATTAACAACTTCTTTTTACGTACTACATATTTTCTTCGGAAGAGTGTTTCGATGATATTGGCACGTGTAGAAGGTCTACCGATCCCATTTTCCTTCATCAATTCTCGCATTTCGTCATCATCTACTTGCTTTCCAGCGGTTTCCATGGCTCTTAGCAAAGTAGCTTCCGTATAATACTTCGGTGGCTTGGTTTCCTTTTCTAAAAATGAAGGTTGATGTGCTCCTTTTTCACCTTTCTCAAAAGTAGGCATGGTCTTTTCTCCAATTTCCTTCTTTTTAAGTACAGCATTGGGATCTTCAAATACGACACGCCAGCCCTTTTCTATAATTTCTTTTCCACTAGTTTTAAACTTAACATCTGCAACTTTTCCTTTTACTGCAGTATTAGAGATGATACTTTCATCATAAAAAACTGCAATAAATCGTTTGGTAATGATGTCATAGACTTGTTGTTGCGCTCCGTATAATTGTCCTTCTATTCCTGTAGGAATGATAGCGTGGTGATCTGTTACTTTTTTATCATTAAAGACTTTGGCTGATTTTTTTATTTTTTTTCCTAAAAGCGGTGCTGTTAGCTTACTGTAATTTTTAAGTTGGCCTAATATACCTGCAATTTTCGGGTAGACATCATTTGGTAAAAATGTGGTATCAACCCTAGGGTAGGTCACATGTTTCTGTTCATATAATTTCTGTACTATTTTTAGCGTTTCTTCTGCAGAAAAACCAAATTTTGTATTACAATACACTTGCAATCCCGTTAAATCAAAAAGTTTAGGGGCAAATTCTTTTCCTTTCTTCTTAGTAACAGAAATAATTTCAAAATCATCTTCTTTTACTTTATTGGCAAATTCCTCACCTTTTTCTTTGGTGGTAAATTTACCTTCCTCACAGTTGAAAAGTGTTGCACGGTAGGTAGTTTGAAGTTCCCAATAGGCAACAGGTTTGAAATATTGAATTTCTAGATGTCGGTTTACGAGCATCGCTAAAGTAGGAGTTTGAACACGACCTACGGATAAGACTTGTTTATAACCTCCATGCTTAACGGTATACAATCTGGTTGCATTAATTCCTAACAACCAATCTCCGATGGCACGAGAAAAACCAGCATAGTATAAATTGTCATAATCGGTGGCAGGTTTTAAGTTAGCAAAACCTTCTTTTATGGCCTCAGAAGTAAGGGAAGAAATCCATAAACGTTGTACTTCGCCTTTATATTCCGCTTGGTTTATCACCCAACGTTGGATAAGTTCTCCTTCTTGCCCAGCATCCCCACAGTTAATTATTACGTCTGCTTTGTCAAATAAACTTTTTACAATATTAAATTGCTTTTGAATTCCGTCGTTTGCTACAACTTTTGTTTGGAATTTCCCTGGTAACATAGGGAGATTATTCAAATCCCAACTTTTCCAATGGGGCTTGTAATCGATAGGTTCAAATAAAGTACAAAGGTGTCCAAAGGTATAAGTTACTGCATAGCCATTGCCTTCAAAATAGCCGTCGCGTTTGGTATTTGCTCCTAATATTTGGGCAATTTCTCTGGCAACACTTGGTTTTTCGGCAATGCATACTTTCATGAGTGAATTTTTGTGCAAAATACTAATTATTTCATTGAGAGAAAATGTTGCAGCTTCTCTTTTATCCACAAAAAAAAATCTCCAATGAATTTGGAGATTTTTTTAGGGAATAATGTAGGGTGTTTATATTACTTCACAAACAAGTAATGGGGACGTAATGAGACTAGTTATAGTCAAGAGGACGTAATTATCAATGTGACTTATGCTCGCAATTGCCTTGTAGTTCATGCAAGAATATTAGTTAGAGGAATCACAAAATTACTTTAGGAATATGTTATTATTCCTGGATACTAACATTGTTTTATGGGCAAATAGTTCCGATGGTCAAAAATTATTTAAAGACAAAAGGGAACTTGTTATTTTATTTATTGGTTATTCAAAAAATAATGAATGGAATAAATGTAACCGAAGTTTTTTGTTTTATAGTTGTTTTTACTTCATTTGGCTTGTTTGTATAGGTGAAACGTGGTTTACTGTAGATTACTTGTATTGGTAGCTAGACCATTTATTTTGTAATCATTTTAAATGATTAAACAAAAAAAATCCCCAGAGAACCTGGAGATTTTAATTTTATATGAAGGTATTATATTTTAGTTATCACTTAAAGTATAGGTGATAGATACTGTTTGAGATTGGTTAAAATCTAGATCAGCGTATGATCCACTTGCCGCTTTTTGAGTTAAAGAATACGTTAAGTTATGTCCTTTGTTTGCACCATTTCCAGTATAAGCACTTCCTACACCATCAATAATGTTTTGTGCACTAGAAGTTGATAATACGATCGCTGTGTTATTGGCTTTTCCCATTGTTCCATCTCCTTGACCTGCATCTTTAGCAGCCAATA
>Ga0209395_1008581_pt1 | contig 10363 bp, 6 predicted proteins | sample GOMGulsemesocosm_3_FD_184635 | JGI IMG/M metagenome (GOLD analysis project Ga0209395, IMG submission 184635) | Methane-oxidizing microbial communities from mesocosms in the Gulf of Mexico - GOM9D Gulf of Mexico (SPAdes) (version 2) | ecosystem: Environmental > Aquatic > Marine > Cold seeps... | reverse complement strand
AACATAGTCACTTCCCTAAGTAGCTCCTTAGTAAATTTTTCGTAATCTATTAATATTACACGGATTTTAATACCTACGGTTAAGCTTAATAGTTCAACCAAGATTATAAAGAACAGTTTACAACTAATAACTTACACCTTGTTTTTACTATGAGGCCCCTAAATCAGGTGATAATTAATTTGTACAAGCTGCAATGGTAGCTATACCTACAGCAATCAATTAGTAATTTTGTATACTCTAGACATAATTTGATTCCTTATTAAATTATAAAAAAGTGGATATGCGATGCAATTTTAGGTTCCGCTAACATTGCATCCTGTATCCACCTCTTAACTCTCCTTTTTATTAAATGCCTTACCTATCCAACGATGTTTTTTCTTAACCTTCCCATCGACATGTCTACTTAAGCTAAAGGCTTCACGATCAACAAATATATTGGTGGTTAAGTCCTTCAAAATGTCTCTTACGCCACCCCAAGGGGCAACAAAATCATTGAAATACACATTATCCCCACCATTCCAGTCTTGATAATATAGCGCTCTGCTGTCATCAATCTGCTCTTTTTCTGTTGCCTGGGAAACCTCTGCCCAAGTAACAAAAGCAACAGGAATTTGGGCATCGTTAAAGTAGATGCGAAGTTGACTCAACCCATTCGCCGGGCATATTTCAGTATCTAAATAGGTGGCGCAACTATTTCAACACAGCTTAGGTGTTACTCATTGTGTGAAAGTCCTTTTCAATACCGCTATATTATTACGCATAAACATTTGTAACCTTTACGATACCGAGCAGATAAAGAGCATGTTTCCATTTCGTAAAAAGCAATATAACTCAGCGATGCCTATACGAGAAGATAAAATTAACGTAAAATTAACATTTCGATTATTTGAATGAGCAAAATTTACATTTAGCCTTACAATTCAAACACTTAATATAACCCCCGCTCGTTTTCAATATTAACGTATTATTAATTTAAAGGACTGAATTTGCTTAACTTACGGATTAGAAACATCAAATACACGCTGATATTGATTGCCCTGCTGGCATTTTCTTTTAAGTCTATCGCCAGTGATAGAAAATTTACTATTGGCATTATTTTGGGTAACCCCTCTTCAGCTGCCAGTAGCTATGATCAGGAAAAGCTTTGTATTTTTGAGCCTATGGCCGTTGAACTTCACCGAAAAAATCAACATGTTAAATTTCTCTTTGCCTACAACCAACACTCTATTTTGGGCACAGTAAAGGCGACCCAGGACTTAATTTCTCAACAGGTCGATTTGGTATTGCTGCCGCTGATTTCCAGTCAAGCGCTAGCGGCAAAAGAAATATTAGAGGCGCATAACATTCCTTTTTTAACCAGTGGTACGCTAGATCGCTTAATTACTGATACCTCGATGTCGCTTTCCACTATGCCCTCTAATAAAGCGCAAGTAAGAGCACTGGTTAAATACGCTCACCAGTACTTTAACCAGGCGACCTTTTTAACTTTGACGAATATTGCAGATCCCTACTCAACATCCATGAGTTCTTCCTTTAGTGCCGCGCTTTATCAGTTAAATCCTAGACAAAAAATACATCATTATGAATTTGTACATTTCGATGCAGAAGCCGTCATGTCTGCTACACAAGGTATCGAGGTTATTTTTGCACCTTTGTACAACCCACACATTGCTCATTTATATGCAGCGTTGGCGAAACGCGATAAAAAAATCATCATTCTTGGTCCTGACTCTATTGGGGCTAGGCATGAATTTTTTAGTATCATTGGCGAGAGTAGTGAGCATATTAATTTAGCTTTTATCAAGAATTGGGACAATATTGTTAAAGGTCCCAATAAAGATAAATTTATGGCGATACAGAAAACCTATTGTGCACATGCACACACCGCACCTAGTTTCGAGAACATTTACAGCTTTGATTTAATGAAGTTACTCGAGTCTGTGATTAATAATGAAAGATATTTAACCAAAGCAAACGTCATTGCGCGTCTTAAACACAGTCACTATATCAGTGTCTTAGATGGCGAAAAATACCAATTTAACGATGCTGGCTTCAACAAAAAAACCCTGTATCTATCTCAGATATCGGGTACGTCGACAATATTATCTAAACTAGCCGGAAATTAAATGCCAATTTTATTTTTTACGCTCCTTGTCGTTCTAATCTCTGCATCCAATTTCACTCTTTTTTTGACACTCAATCACAGTGAAAAATCGACATTATTACAATCGCCAATACAAAGTAATATAGATGCCTTAGTTGATAGCCAAACTTTTAAAGATAATGCGTACAATTTCAATATCAAAAGCCTGCAAATGCAGCTGGAGTATCATGTAAAACACCATCATCATCTCTCCTCAATTCCATTGTGCATTAGGTTAAAAATTAAAAATTTTTCTAACCAAAAGTACCAATTACTTGAAACTTGCACGACAAATACCACACAAGCGAGTATTTTAAATAGCGATAACACACATACTGCTAACTCAATAAAAATATACATTTTAAAGAAAGAGTTAGGAGAAATAAGCTGGCTATATATTAATAGTGAAAGTGAATCAGTTTATTGGATTTTTTTTGCTTCTATAATTGAAATTTTTTTGTTACTTAGGCTCTTTCTATTAAAAGTAGCTACTAGCAAGGTTACCGAGGTAGCGCCTATAGCCGAATTCACTCCGCTGATTTCACCACAATTCAGTAATTTACAGCTTGGAATCAAATCACATTTAAAGATACTCGCTGATAATAAACGGTTTTTTCCACTTAACCCCGATAGTTTGTTTGTGTGTTATCAACACCCCTACGCTTTGATCTACGACATTAAAGGCCGAGAACACCGCATTAGAGCTACTTTATCTTGTATCGAAAAAGCTGATTTTTCCGATGCCTTTATAAGAGTCAGTAGAACCCATTTGATCAACATAAATAATATTCAGCAATATGCAAAATTTGCACACAGCTCGGGTAATCAGAAAAATTTACTCACCATTGTGACAGATCATAAAAAAGTTAAAATAAAGGTAAGCCAAAACCTAGCCCTCCCCCTCATCCATATGTATCAAGGAAAAAAGGAAGCAAGCTAAGGCTAGACACTTCAGTATAGAGTCTCTCCCTCAGAGATATTAGGTTTACAGCGGCGGTTATCCATTATCCTGCACCGCCAAAGTAGTACTCAGTTAGTTCACTTATCGCCATTTTTCTAAACTGAAGTCATATTAATTGCTTATTCAAATTTTAAATTTTTTCTTTGTTAACTTAAATATTGATATTTTCGCATATTAGCTATTGATTTTATTCATAAAAATATATTTTTAACTAATCACTTTAAACAATGGGTTAATTTAACCTTTCATCAGTATTCACAAAATCACCTGCCATTATTAAACTCGTTCTATTTACTAACTCACTAAAAGGACTTTAAACTTCATGCGCTTTTTTTTATTAATTGTCATAATGTTTGCCAGTGGCTGCCTATCAAGCAAAATAACGCCAGCACAGCAACTCTCTCAGAGCCCTGATTTGATTTCTCGTACATTAGCAAACGGCTTCCAATACGCTTTGCTGCCTAATGGCTCCGATGAACTCGCCATTGTATTGCAAATAAACACTGGCTCACTGGCGGAAAATGAAGATCAACAAGGGTACGCACATCTTATTGAACACATGGGCTTTCAAGGAACAGCACATTTTAGCGACACAGACATTCAGCAGTTATATAGGAATGTAGGCATGCAGCTAGGGGCTGATATAAATGCCTTCACCCATTTTGACAGAACCCAATTTATCATTACACTCGACAAAGAAAATGCCAATATAGATACAGCGAGTCCCTTTATTAATTGGCTTGCTGATATTGGCAGTGGCCAATTTAACATCGACCCGGATAAACTGTCTATTGAAAAGTCCGTAGTTTTGGCCGAAGGAATTAGTCATAAACAAAACCCGAAACCCCATTTCTATGATATTTTTTCTCAACATTTATTAAAAGAAACTCAACAAGCTAAACGCATGCCCATAGGCACGCCAGAAACAGTAAGGATGGCTACTATTGATAAGCTGAACGAATTCATCAAACAGCACTACCAACTTAACAACGCGACTTTAATTATCAGTGGCAATGGTGCTGGCCAATACAAGAATTTGATAGAACAGCTATTCAATACCCCACAAACAACAATGCCGCCTAAGCCATATGAACCAGTTAAATTAAATACCGATAACTTTTTCTTTTCTCAAAACTATGCCGAAGAATTTAGTCAACTAATGCTCCACCACCCTAAAATAGACCAAACACTTATTTCATCAAAGCAAGCTGAATTTTTGTCTTTATTGTACCAAAGTGTTATTTACAACAGGTTGAGGCGGGCATACGCTGATACCTCGCTATTGCATACTGATATAAGCATTAATTCTCAATGGTTTTACGGCAACCGAAACAGTAATATCCAAATAAAACATAATAGCCAACAACACGCTGCGACTATTGCCATTATAAGTACTGAATTACACCGCCTCATTCGCTTTGGCGTGACTACAGCAGAGTTTAAGCAACTTAGAGAAAATAGCGTTGAAAAGCTAACCTTTGAAAAACCGTCCTCCTCTCTCGATACAGCGTTAATCTTGACAAACAAATTACAGCAGAACCTGCCATATTCTGGCTTCGACATTGATCATAAAATTGTCAGTGATACTTTAGAGCAACTCAATGTTGATGCTTTTAATAAACAATTAGCACTCTGGTTAGCACAAACAACAAACCAATGGGCATTTTCTGGTACTGACTTAAGCCCGCCATATTTAACCAAAAAAATAGAGAATGCTACTCAAATAGTCGTGTTGCCGCCTACCGAGCAAGAACTACCTGCTCTACCTATCAATAACGCACAACCCGGCTCTATTGTCGACGAAACCAAACATCCCTCTGCTAATATTACCCAGTGGACCCTTTCCAATGGTATCAAAGTTATTATGCAGCCGCGGCACAGTGATACTGTTGCTATGCTCTTTGTTGGCCCAGGGGGATTAAACACCACTGCTAAAGCAGACTATCCGGCTGCAATAATGGCTCCAGCTGTCTATTCTAGAAGTGGTCAAAGTTGGATTGAAGATGTCGATCTTGAAAAATTACTCATTGATAATAAAATTGGTCTACATGCTGTTATGCAAGCAGGCTTTCAAGGGTTAGAGTTAACCGTTTCTCCAGAGAAATTACCCTTAGCTTTTGCACTAATTAACTCAACGATGAACAGTGCTAAGATTAAAAAATCTACTTTTGATGTAATAAAACAAAATTTTATAGAAGAACAACAAAAAGCAGATCTTCAGGCTGACAACCAATATGTTCGCAATTTATCTCGGGCAAGGCTTTCAAATGCTAACGATTATTTAATGCCCACTGCTGAAGAATACCGAATGGTCACCATTGAGCAGATTGAAAAGCTTTATCATCAAAAATATCAAAATGCAGCAGGTTACGTTTTAGCAATAACGGGAGATTTCGAGCCTAAGGAACTTCGTTCATTGCTTGAACAAAATATAGCGACTTTAAACACAAACAGTAGTGATCTGAACCTCGTTAATGCAGGGCTCTTTGTAAAACCTAGTAGTAGCCCAGTCACTAATGATATTACTAATTCCCAAAAAGCGTATTTGAATTACGCCTTTCTCACACCAGCGGTTCAGGTTAGTATTAAAGAGCGTTTTAAACTCGTTTTGCTCAGTATCGCTTTAAGAGAGCAGTTGTTTGCTCAACTTAGAGAAAAACTAGGTTTAGTTTACGATGTAAGCGTACCCGTCCAGTACAGCGATAAAACCATGGCATATCACTTCCTTTCAATCATGGCTGTTAGCGACCCACAAAAAGTAGACTCGGTCAAAAAATCGATAGCAGGTAATATAGCTAAAATGCGACTTAACGGTATTAGTGCCGTGGCTTTAGAACAAGCTAAAGTGTTATTCAGTAAACATTTTAAAGCATCGATCAAAAACGATAATTCAATGACCTACATATTAGCCACTAATGATTTAATCAATTTAAATTATATGGATGTTGTCAATTTTGAACAGCTGTTAGCAACAATAGATATTGCAGAAATAGATGAAGCGATCAATCAGTATTTGCCAGTGGAAGGCAAACAGATCGGTATTTTTTATCAATAGAACACTGTCATTAAACTTCCTATTAACACTCTCTGCTAATAAACAGTAAGTAGAACGCATTTGATCAACAAAAAAGAATATACAGCAATATGCAAAATTTTCACATAGCTCGATAAATGAGCAAAATGTACTCAGCATTGTTACTGATCATACAAGAGTTAAAATAAAATAAGCCCTAACTTATTAGGCTCTCTAATCAATATTTATCAGGAGATAAAGTACGGGTAAGCACTTTTGCTACCCGTTCCATCAGCATTATCATGCCGCTTCTAGTATTTTGAAGCTCTAGCAAGGTGTTTAAATATTGTTTTGAGAGAACTATCACTAACAAACAAGCTTTACCAAACTTCTTTAGTAAAACCTGTTCGTATCAACTGTCCATATAAAAGAATTTAATAAAAACGGCTCAAAGACCGCTTAAGCGACTTTAAACTCGCTCACTAATGCATTTAACTGTTCCGAGAGTTGCGCGACCTCTTGACTCGCTTGCGCCGTCTGTTTGGTTGCCAGCACCGATTGCTCGTTAATATTATTAATATTATCCAAATTTTGATTAATGTCTTTGGTGGCTAAATGTTGTAGTTCTGTCGAACTTGCTATTTTCTGGTTACAATCGTAGATAGAGGCGACACTGCTCATAATATTATTTAACGCGCTCTCACTTTGCGTTGCGACCACTACGGCTTCATTAGCCATCGCTTTACCTTCTGATATTTCATCCACTGCGTTGTTAATTGTGCGCTGTATTTTGCTCACCATTGACTCAACATTGCCCACGGACTCTTGCGTTCTCATTGCCAATATTCTCACCTCATCCGCCACCACTGAAAACCCCCTGCCATTCTCACCAGCCCTCGCCGCTTCTATCGATGCATTCAGTGCCAACAAGTTGGTTTGCTCCGCTATTGCTTGGATAACTTCAATAACATTGACTATTTCGCGGCTGCTCTCACCTGCATTTGAAATAACATCAGAGACGTTATCAACCTTATCAAATAAATGGCTAATCGATTTCAAGGTATTTGAAACCACTTCTCTTGCATCTTTTGTATCGCTCTTAGCGTTCTTAGCTAACAGCGAGGCCTCTTCTGCATGATGCATAACATCTTTAATTGAAGTCGTAATCTCAGTCACAGCGATATTCAAGCCTGCCGCCTCTGCCTGCTGTTCAAGTGCTCTTTGATTCGTATTAACATTGACCATGGAAGTTTCTTCCGCTGCACAAGCAAGGTCTTGACTGGTCACACTTATCTTTTGAACCATCGATTGTAGCTGATCTGCCATTTCGCAGAGCGCACCGTATACCCCATCTTTTTTTACATCTGAATCCGAATCTATCCTTAAGTCACCGCCGGCAATCCTCTGTGCCATTTCTTTCATTTGATCTGGCTCGCCACCTAACGGCACGATAATTGAGCGAGTGACGATCAATGCTAAGCCTATTACCCCAACAATTGTGAAACCTATCACTATTAATACAAAGTTACGTAACTGGGTCACACTGGCAAACGCTTCTGCTTCATCAATTTCAGATAATAATCCCCAAGTAACATCGCCCAATTTCAATTGAGTGAACGCCGATAACACTGGGTTACCGTTATAATCAATTATGCTATCGACGCCAGTGTTCCCCGCTAATGCTTGTGAACTTGCCGAAGTATCAACAATACCTTTTGAAGGGTTTAGAAATGAAGCTATCACACTGTGATTTTCAGGATCTAGATAGGAATCTGAGCGCATCAGCTTATCTTCGCCAATAAGGTAAGTCTCACCTGTCTGTCCTAGGCCTGAACGTTCCATCATAATCGCATTGAGTGCGTCCAGCGGAAACTGAAACACTAATACACCAATCTTTTCTTCACCATCAAATATTGGCGAGGCTATGAAGCCTGCAGGCGCTTCATAGGAGGGTGCATAGCGCTTGAGATCAGAGAAAACCACTTGGTTTTTGTCCGAACTTTTACTCGCTTTTAAAAAGGCTTCTGCAAAATTGGTATTGGCATAAGGCCCTGTTTTTAATGAAGTTGCAAAATCCAGCTCTTTAAAAACCGAGTAAACAACCTCGCCACTTTTATCATCGACTAAAAATATATCGTAGTAACCAAAACGCTCTAAATAACTACGCAGTACCGGATGTACCTGACTGTGGGTTCTATCATATGCGGTATTTCTATTTGATTGACTCAGTTTGTCTTTCTCACCTAAGGGGTGCTGGTTGTTACTGATAAAATCATGTTGATAGGCAATCGCTTTGTCACTGAGCTTGGCAATCATAGCCCGGGTATCAGGACTTCTTCCCTGATTGCGTTTAGCATACTCAGCTGCAAAACCTTTCGAGTAATAGTCAGCTACAGATTCACGCATGGCACTGATTTCACTGCTGCCACGTGGCAGGGGAAAGAAACGTTGAAAGTCCCTCATCGCATCTACAACCATTAGGCTCTCTGATAGTGTAACAACTTGATTTTCTATAGTATTAAAGTAGCGATCTAATGAGGATTTTTTGATATCTCGTACTGAAGTTAGCTGGTTAAAAGATTGTTTTTTTAATGCATTGCTAGCACTGTATAGCGATGAGGCCATCACCATTAATGCTGGTAAAATTCCGGCGAGTAAAAAACACAGTAACAGTTTATGACCCAACTTCATTGATTTCTTGGTATTTAGCGCAAACATTGATAGTACTCCTTAAGGTAAGGTGCTCGATCTAAGAAGGGCTATGTAAAAACTGTAATGCAGGCACACATGCCATCAGCTGAATATGTGTATAAGACGTCGTTTATTTATTACTTTATAAACAATTTAACCCCAACATTAAGGATCAAAGCAAGGAGACTGGTTCTCGACTACTACTCTAGAATAAAAAACTTAATGATCATACTATTTGAATTTAAAATGTCATCGTTTTTTATGAAGGGAACCCCCCTACAATACTTAAGTAGTGACTAATACGAACAATGAGATAGGCATCCGCATTTTGATCCTAATAAAAAGAATAGCTGTGAAGTTGAATAGTTCAAGATATTTTGAATGAAAACTGTCATCAAATATCATGGTAGCTGACTAAGCTTGAAATTTAGTCAGATAAAAAGCTGACGCAATTTAAATCGCGCCAGCACTAAAGCTTAAATTATTCCTGATAGCTTTGAATGACACTTGAGAAATCTAAATTTCCATTACCTTTTGCACTGTGTGCTTTAAAGAGTTCCTGCGCTTTAGTCCCCATCGGCGTAGCAGAGCCACTTTGCTCACTTAAATCCATCGCTAGCCCCAAATCTTTGCACATCAAGTCAACTTGAAAGCCCCCTTGATAATCGTTGGATGCCGGTGCATTAGGCATTACTCCTGGGAAGGGATTGTAAACTTCTAAAGCCCAGTTTCCACCTGAGCTCAAGCGCATAATTTCAGAGAGTACTTTAGGGTCAAGACCGTTTTCGACCCCCATATTCAGTGCTTCACTGGTGCCGCTCATCAAAATTGCCAGCAGCATATTGTTGCAAGCTTTAGCAACTTGACCACTGCCTTGAATACCTGCATGAAAGATATTTTTGCCCATCACATCTAATACAGGTTTGGCTTGTTCAAACTGCTGATCACTCGCCCCCACCATAAAAGATAAAGTACCGGCAACCGCACCACCAACACCACCAGACACCGGTGCATCGATAAAATTAATAGCGCGCTGTGCCGCTTCATTGCCAACGCTTTTAGCGGTTTTGGCATCAATGGTTGATGAGTCAATTACCAATGTACTTTTAGAGATATGATCAAACAGTGGCTGATCACCAGTGACATATAAACCTTCAACATGCTTGCCTGCTGGTAGCATACTAATCACGTAATCGACATCAGTAACCGCTTGCACCGCGCTACTCGCCTCACTTGCACCATTACTCACTAAGCTGGCGATAGCCTCTGCTGATAAGTCAAAAACTTTAACACTGTGCCCGGCTTTCACTAAATTAATAGCCATCGGAGCACCCATATTACCTAAACCGATAAATCCTATATTCGCCATGTATTTGTCCTTTTACTGGTATTTTTTATTGTCTATTAGAAGTATTCAAATATAAATCTGCATTAAGGGACCTCTGCATAACGTAGCGAACGAAGATAATACAAGGCAAAAATCGGCGAAATAGCGGAATTTACTGGTGTAAATGAGCATTTCTAGATGATTTAAGCATTACTTTATTCATTTTTA
>Ga0209395_1008580_pt1 | contig 10364 bp, 11 predicted proteins | sample GOMGulsemesocosm_3_FD_184635 | JGI IMG/M metagenome (GOLD analysis project Ga0209395, IMG submission 184635) | Methane-oxidizing microbial communities from mesocosms in the Gulf of Mexico - GOM9D Gulf of Mexico (SPAdes) (version 2) | ecosystem: Environmental > Aquatic > Marine > Cold seeps... | reverse complement strand
TTTCGAGATCTTTATTGGCATCGGTATTGTCGGCTGCTTCTTTGGCGCGATCGGCTTTCGAAACGTATTTAGGTTTCACGCTTTGCTGATTTTTGGGCTGCAGTTTTTCTTTCGCCATTTTCAGCTTCTTATTGAATGTTACTTGGATTTTCTACGACGGTTCATGTTGGTCGCCGAGGGCGTATTGCCCGAATAATAAATGGCGAATAACAAAAAGGCCAAATCTCGCAGTGTTCATGGGACCATAGTGCGGTCGATCATGGTTAGCATAGGTTGGCCGTTAATAACTCAAGGTAGCCGTTCAGTTAAGTGGTTTTTGTCTCGACGCTCCTCCCAGAGCCCTCTCTGCAATCGCCACCTTCTGCGGTATTTCGGATCTTGGCTTTGTCTATTTACTAGCAATCACGGGGTACTCTTGGTTCTGATTCTCGTCTCCTGAATTCGGAAATCTGGTGTACACGCGACGTTTGTCTCTTGTACACCAGATTTTTCTTCCTAAGTTATTGATTTCTATAGCCGAACAGATAGTATGTTCAGCTATGGATTGAACCTCAGAGCACATTGGAATGGCTCGTTTTTATCTAAGTCCCAGTTTTCTCCTGCCGTAGTTCAATGATTTTATTAAGACTTTTCGATGTCGATGAATTTGACGCCGAATTAAAGGGAACAGCCCTGAAATGAGTTAAGGGGAAGTTCTTCCTTATAATTAGCTGTTATGTTTTTACGCAGCTTCTGGAGCTATAAATGACTGTCAGGTTTATGGAAGAATTCGATTTGGATGGTACCTCTAGAGTTCATCAAGATGCGTTTCCGAGGCAAAGTAAATCTCATGAATGGTTAAAGTGTACTTCTAGCGCTTTCCCAAGAATGCTGTGTTACATCAAAGAGAGTGAATCTAAGGTTATCGGATATATTATCTGGGGACAGAAAAGTGGGTTTCGTCCGGAAGCGGTGCTGGAACTTGAACAAATAGCAGTTCACTCAGATCATCAAGGTGATGGCTTCGGCCAGGAGCTCATAGAATCCTCCCTCGAACTGGTGAAATCCCAATTAGATATACAGGGCTCTACGTTGAAGCACATCCTCGTGACAACCCGAGAAGATAACGACGCTCAAAAACTGTACCGAAAGGTGCTTGGTGCAGAGGTTGAGGCAACAATTAATAACTTATTCTCAGCTAATGAAGTTTATATGGTTGCGCGGAATGTATAGCAACATAACAAACGCAGGTTGCAGACTCCAGCGTGCGTCATCCGCCTTGCAAAAGGCCCGCAAGGCGGCTGCCACACACTTCCGCTGTAACTGCGGGCGTTAAAGCTACCAGTGCATCCTTTCTCTTTTTCGGGGTTTAGTTGGTAGAAGTAGTACAGATTATTAGCTTTGGTTGTGCCATTTGATCAGTTCGGTACACTAGAGAGATTGTGAAAACGTGGTACCAATGGAAGGTACGCAGTCCGTTCAAAGTCCTTCCTTTCGTTCTCCGTTTCAAAACAGCGTGCTAAGTAGCTCGCACAAAATTAATTCGGCGTAAGTCAGTGTTTGTTTTCCCTTTTGGGTTGGTCGTTATTCGTAGCGGCCTTAACTAGGGCAAGCACTGATCGCCAGCAAAGCTGGCTGGACGTCCACTGCGTGGCCGCCCGTGTTGGCGAGCGTTAGTGTTCACAGGCGAATAGCATTTCGTATGGAAGATGAAATATTTATAGCAAAGTATGTAGTGGATCGATTTGAAATTGAGGATTTGGTTAAATTTGCAGATCAAAAATTAACTGAAGGAGTTTACTCAGAGTATTTTCTTAGTATCTTGGATGAAGAGCCACAAATTTGGGCCCCAGTTGCTGGCTATTTTGAGTTTGCAATAAAGGAGTTGGGTTATAAAATCCCTACATTCGATGAAGCAATTTGGATTCTACTCAAATTCCATATCACCCTAATTAGTAAGGGTGAGGTGAGCCCATCTAAGCAATTTAGAGAAATGTTGGACGACATTGATCGTTTCGACCTACATAAAGGTGTCAAAGAGTATGTTGGAGATAATATTGGAATATCTCGAATGTACGGTTGGTTTCACGAAGACTACTGCAGCATTGATGAAACCGATTCTGGTATATTTGAAGAAAGTATAATTTGGTTACACGAATATGGCTCAAAACACTAACAAAGCAAGTCTGTTTGACGGGTTAAAGCGTCTTTCCGCTTCGCTGCAAGTCACTTTAACCCGCAGCAGCTTGCGGCGTTATCTGTCACAGGGAGTCATAGATTGAGGTTGCTATCGAGTATTTTGATACTGCTTTCACTTAATGCTTGCGCATTTTCAAGCATTAAGAGTGAAAGCGGGATTTTCGCATTCGTTGGTGAGCAAGTAGAGCTCTATGAGTTTGAGCCAGATGTTGGCGATGATGTAATCCTCATGGATGCATCGTTTAAGGCAAAGTATCGAATACTTAAGCTTGTTCACGGAGAATTCGACTCAGATGTAATTTCATTCGAAGTATATGACCACTACGGAACACCTGAGTTCTCGAGATACAAGTATGTTCTTCTATTTGTGTCTGAGTATGAAGGCAAAATTTATCATGAGAAGTACCAATTCTTTGATGTCTATAAGACAAAATCAGGGCGGTGGGCTTATTGCGGCACGCCATTTGATTACGAGGAAGATCTAGTAAAGCCCAGGCCCTTAGAACTCATCGAATTCGATCCTCAAATTGAATATAGCACTGTCATGTATAATGAGGCTTTCGCCAAAGAAAAATATCCTGAGTCGGTATTTGAGCATATAAATGGTAAAGCTATTTGTAGAAAAGGCGTTTACCTCGAAGAGTTGTTTCGCATCAAGAAGGAAGGAATTCTAAAAAATCGTGGTCACTTCGACTAAAACAGATAACAAGGCCATTAAATGCGTTCCGGCCGTAAAAAGCACGGCCTCCACCGGACTGCCTACGCGTTGCTTCGGCATCCGTTTATGGCAGCGTTAAATCCTAATAGGGAGATGAGAATGGAATTTAGTTCAGATTTAATCATAGGTAGTGTGTTGCTTGCACTATCATTATATACCCTGGTAGCAAGGCAAGTGGCTCCAGGACACTTTGCAAAGCTAGAAGTAATGAAGCAGCAGTGGGGCGAAAAAAAGGGTGTAGCATTACATGTTTTTGGTTATACGTTACTTCCATTTATTGCTGGTTCTTTGATGCTTTTTAACGAGCTGTCGTAGTAATCAAAATTTAACAAGGTAATGTAGCGCTCACTAGCGTTGCTAGTGCTGGACAAATATTCCGTGGCCATTTCGTGCATTAACGCTACGCTAGCACAAAATCGCCACTCCACATTTTCCGATAATTACGGCGTTAATAGGACAATCATGCGAAATATTTTATTTTTCCTGGCAATTATTCTGGCAGGTTGTGAAACAATACCTCCCGTATATAACCCAGATGGCCTTGTGGATACTGAGCTAGTAGAGGTAACAACTGCCACACGTAAAGAATCACCAGATGGATACAAATCTGGGATTGTTTATGTGTATAACGAGATAGGCGAAAGAGTAGTTCGGCATAAGAAATTACTTGATGTTACCGTTGAAAAGGTTTTCCTTCGGCCTGGGGTCTATACCTTCGACATTCAGTGTTTGGGTGGTAATGGGGTTGCCGTCCCAAAGGTTACTCACGAATTGCTAAAGGGGAAATTATATAAAATCTACTGTGCAATCGGTAAAGGTAAAAATTTATTTGGAATCTCAGTTGATTCTTTTGCTCAGGCGGTAGTAAGAGAGGTTGAACAACACAACACCTATATGACCGAACCTGTCAAAGAATGAATAAATTGCTAGCGGGAATTTTGTCTGTTCTAGGTTTGGCTTCAATACAAGCTCAAGCTGACGAGACACAAGCTACACCTAAAGAACTCAGAGAGATGGTGTTTTCACTAAAGGCTTCCGATATAGGGATAAATAGAGAAAACTTTCCTTTCCCCGTCTGGGGCGTAGTTATGGAATCTGGATTTGATGATTCAGGGTATTTCACTCTTGTTGTTTTGGCGGACGGAACAGTTAGTTTTTACTTAAGTAACGGTGGCGGCATTATAGGTGCAGGAACACACAAAAACGTAAGGAAACCAGCAGGTAAGTTTCTAATAGACTCAAAAGATTTCTATAGTAAAGCCAAGCCAGTATCAGCCCACTCAAGCCCCAATGCTAATCAAATGTCTTTCTATTTCTTAACTGATGATGGGGTATTAAAATATAACGCGCAAGAAATTGAGCTTGATGAGGACAGAGATCAACTATCACCGTTATTTCATATAGGTCACGTTGTTATAACCGAGTTAAGAAAGGTGCAAGGTGGTTAGCATAACAAAGCCATGTTGCGGAACTCCGCGTGCTGTCACCTTTTGAGCGGAGCACAAAAGGAGACAGCACACTCCGTCCGTAAATGGCGGCGGTATGACTCCCGCTGTCAATTAGAACGAACTTGTCCCTGAATTAGTTAAAATACCGAGATCTTACTGATCCATACAGTAATGGAATGACCGGATGCGCTCGGTGAAGCAAGTACTTTCGACGATGATCATGCTGGTATCCGTGGGTTGCTACTTGCGTAGCCTATCCGACCGTACTTGATGCGTCGTGGTGCCTGTCTTCAGTCTATGTTCGACTATTTTTAAATGCCAAAGGCCGTAGCCTTGTATTGTCCTAACGCCGTCGGAGGTTGCACCCATATCGCTGCTTGACCTACCGCATCCGCTCATAAACTTTTGCTCTCCCGATTAGTGTTGTGTTGGTGATTACGCCGGTATTCTTGCGATTCGTTTTTTGGGGGCGATCGGCGGTAATGTTACCTGTCTAGATATGGCCCAGATGAACGCGATCATCTCTCTAGCGATAGCGGTTACGACGACGTTGTAATGTTTTCCGCGCTTCATTAAGCGTTGATAGCGACGGCATAAACGCAGCTGCGCCTTCCAAGCAATATCGATCACTTCTTTGCTTAACCCCTCTTGCCGAATTTGTAACTCTTTGGAGGTGTTTGCGGCGCAACGATAGCTGTGTGCACCTTCTACCAGTAGCCTGCGCGCCCGCTTATTACCACATTTAGTAATGGCACCGAGTTTTCTGTTTTCACCAGAAAAATGTTCGCTGGGAACAACGCCTAAATACGCCATCAATTTTCTGGGGCCATCAAATCGATTATGGTCACCGAGTTCAGCGATGACACCGGCGGCTACTAATAAGCGAACACCGCGCATGGCTTGAATCGCTTTCACAACCGGATAGTAGCGCCAGTTCATGGCTTGATGGGTGAGCTCGTTATCTAATCGGCGCAGGCGGTCAAGTCGCTCGTTAATGGTCTGAATCATTTCCTGCAAAACAATCTGTTGTGCGGTGTGTGGCAGAACCAGCTCGGTTAACCAGCGCAGATGTTTCGGCCCCCCAGTTATCAGTGCCGTGGTAATTAATATGATTACGCAGTAGCAGCGCTTTAAGTTGATACTTAGAATCTTTAAGGTCTTTCATGGCAATTTCTCGCAGGCGAGATAGATCGCGCACAGCTTCGTCCTCGGCTTCGGGAACGTAAATCGGATTGAGGTCGTCTTGCTTAAGCAGTGTCGCGAGCATGGCGGCATCACGCTTGTCGGTTTTGACGCGATTGCCCGGTTTTTTGGGTAAGAGCGAGGGCGCTACGATAAAGCACTCGTGACCAAGTTGCGTAATCAGGCGGTAGATCCAGTAACCACAGGGCCCAGCTTCATAGACGAAGTACAGCGTGCAGTCTGGGTACTTTGACTTGAATTGGCGGACCATCTTTTTGATGGCGGCTTTATTTGAAAGGATCTTGCCGAAGTGTTCAACTTGGGCTGTTCGACCATCCTGGGTGTAGGCGACTTGGGTATGGACCTTGTGAGTGTCGAGCCCGAGGAAAAGTATGTTATGTTTACTCATACTAGCCTCCAAATATAGTGTTTTGTCACCATATATTATGGCACTGGCTTTAAGCTAACCCACGACTCTGGAGGCTAGCACCCTAGGGAGTCATTATGTCTAAAGCTACCAGTGCATCCTTTCTTTTTTTCGGGGTTTAGCAGGTAGAAGTAGTACAGATTATTAGCTTTGGTCGTGCCATTTGATCAGTTCGGTACACTAGAGAGATTGTGAAAACGTGCTACCAATGGAAGGTACGCAGTCCGTTCAAAGTCCTTCCTTTCGTTCTCCGTTTCAAAACAGCGCGCTAAGTAGCTCGCACAAAATTAATTCGGCGCAAGTCAGAGTTTGTTTATCCTTTAGGGTTGGTCGTTATTCGTACCGGCCTTAACTAGGCCAAGCACTGATCGCCAGCAAGCTGGCTGGACGCCCACTACGTGGCCGCCCGTGTTGGTGGGCGTTAGGAATATTTGAACCTTGAAGTCACTAGTAACTCTGCTTTCTGTATTGTTCTCCGCGCTGTGTTTTTCAACAGAGCAAATACCTGATGAACTAAACCTTATAGGAGCAACGGTTGAAATTTCCGATTTTCCTCTCGAAAGTCATCCACATAAAGGTGAAATAGTCCGAGAGATTGATTCTAGAGCGTGCTCGGCTAGTGCTCGCGGCTATAAGGCAGAGTGGACAGTTTTCGAAGAAAAACTATGGCTTGGGATGATTCTTAAGAATTTGTGCTCTGACGACCCCGAACTGCTTGATCTAGACAGCTTTTTCGAAACAGACTCTAGAACAAAAGCTGTTTTCGCTGAGTGGTATTCAGGGGAAATATCTTACCAAATTGGGCCCGCTCAACGGCTAACCCAAGACGAGAGCGAATTAGGGGGTATAAAGTATGAAGCTGTACTCTATAACATCAGAAAAGGAAGAGTCCTATCACGAAAGATAGCGATCATTAAACAAGTATGGGACAGATAAATCCTAATCGGGTAGCCGGAGGTATCTAACCTCCAGCCCCCACAACACCCTGCATGGGGGTCCGCACAGGGCGTTTCACTTAGAATGGTGAAGCTTGATCCATCCATCGCGCAACGCATAAAGCCCCTGAGATTTTAAGTAATCAAGCGAGAGCGCCTGATTAATCCCTGGGGTTTTCGAGCTTCGCCATGGGCCTTTACTGGTGGTTCCACAACCAACAGCCGTCTGTACGTGTACGCCCAATTTCATCAGGCTTCTTACTTTGGTGCGCGGCTTTCGCCACTGTCGCCAGTAGGCCATGCGCACTCTACGCCTGATCCAATGATCCAGATCGACGCAGAGCTGATAGCAATTAGCGATGCCAAAATAGTTAATCCAGCCTCGTATAAATTGACTGGTTTTGAAGAGCTGATACTTCATTGAGACGCCCCAGTTACGATTCGTCAAGCGCCGAATTTGCTGCTTAAATTTCAGCAGCGACTTCTGGCTTGGTTGAATTCGACCAGACTTGAAGGTGAAACCCAAGAACTGGTTTTGACTGGTTTTAACGACGTGGCTTTTGGTTGTGTTAACTTTCAGCTTTAAGCGATGCTGCAGGTACTGACTGATACTGCGCAGTACACGTTCACCTGCTCGCTGACTTTTCACAAGGATCGTGAAATCGTCAGCGTAGCGGGCAAACTTGTGACCGCGCTTCTCAAGCTCTTTATCGACAGGGTCGAGCATGATGTTCGCCAGCAGAGGCGATAGTGGCCCGCTCTGAGGTACACCTTCACGACTCTCACCGTAGAACTGGTTGTCGACAAACTCAGCTCGCAGGTATCGGCTAATCAAATTCAGAAGAGGCTTATCGCTGACCTTGCGGCCAAGTAACGTCATCAGTAAATCGTGATTAACCCGATCAAAGAACTTCGACAGATCGACATCCACCGCAACGCGGCGCCCTTCCTTGATGATGTCCCTGACTTGCTTTACCGCTTGTTGCCCATTTCGATTCGGCCTAAACCCGAAACTGTTGTTCGAGAAGTCTGGATCGAAAATAGGCGTAAGGACTTGGGCTATGGTTTGCTGGATCACGCGGTCTGTTACGGTCGGAATACCCAGCTGGCGTTTACCACCGTCGGGTTTATCGATTTCAATACGCCTTACCGGCGAAGGTTTGTAGAGACCTGTTTCCAGATCAGTCGTCACCTTTTCCAGTTTCCTGAGTGCGCCCATGCGGGAAAATCCTCGACCGTCATGCTGTCGATTCCCGCCGCGCCCTTATTGGCTCGAACGCGTTTCCATGCTGAAGAAAGGTTATCTCTGTACAGCACACGCTCGAATAGATCGTCACTAACCAAAAGTAGGCGCTATAGGCGAGGCTGGCTTCATATCACTACGCTGAGTAACGTCATCGCCGGACGGCGTTCGTTTGTTCAAGTGTGGCAAGGCTCCTCCTTTGTTCTAAATGTTCAGGCCTTCACCTTGTCCCAACCATTACGATGGGCGTTTGGCTACTATGCCGTCTGCTGACTTCTACTTAATCATCGCCAGAGTTGCCCCTAGAAGCGCTATCGGTTTACATCAAATTCGCTCTCTGTGGCTGATGCAGACCAAAGAGCCAAGGCACTTATTAACCAGAGCCTTACTGGTTATCTACCGATCGCCTGTTAAGCAGATCTCCCCAGATAAAAACATGAACTTTCCCTGCGCAACTGCGTCATTTACGGTGGCCGTTAGATCACATGGCTTCGTCGTCTTGTACGCAAAGGGCATAAATGCCAATTCGCCTCCAGCCTACGCCTCATATGATGTTCTTGTTCATCAGCTCGCAGTTTTGCGTCCGGCTTCCTTCAGACCGTCCCTCGCGGGTAAGCCCTTGCCATTCGCTAGTAGTTATCATCTAATAACGACATAAATCGCTAAGGATGGTGACCTTCCTACAGAGGACTTTCACCTCATTAGTTCATGCCCATGCTGGGCGTACACAAGGGCGTGCAATCTGACCTCCGGCAGTTGACGCAGGCGTTGGGCACTGTAATAATCACTCATGATACGAACCCAGAACATTAGGAGCATTAGAAAACTGTTATGACCAATTTACCAACATGTAAGATATGTGGTTCAAAAAATCTTACTTTTTTTGCAGATACGGCGAGTTGCCTCGATTGTGGTGTGTTGTTGTGCTATCCATACCCTGAAGTTAGAGAAGAAAAGTTCTTGGAAAAAAGAAATAAACTTGCAGGCGTTGAACGAGAAAAAGCACAATCTCACTCTCTCAATTGGCATTTAAATAGTGGTGAGAGAAATCATCATAATTTTACAAATATGGCATTGTTTGCATTAAACGATGTGGATAGACACAAACATCTTTCCGTTTTGGATTACGGAGGTGGCGGAGGGCAATTCGCGCTGGTATTGAAATCGTTATTCCCAAAAACAGATGTACATATAGTAGACATGGATAATGAACGACTTTTAGATGAATTTATGCCATTAAGTAAGCAAATTAGGTTTGAGGATTTTAATGATAATGCACTTAAATTCGATGTTATATTTATGAATGACGTCTTTGAACATGTAAGTGATCCAGTAGATGTTATTATGACCTTACGTTCCAAATTAAAGGATGGAGGAAGGATCTTTATTGATACTCCTTGCCATTTCTGGCTTTATCCACTTACAAAAGCTTTTTCAAAGAGAATTCATACTAAGTTATTAAATGGTACGGTAGATTATGATCATCAACAAATTTGGTCAAAAAAATCATTTGAAGTGGCAGTAAAAAAAGCAGGCATGGGGGTGAAAAGTTATTCTCAGCTTTCTGAATATACGCAAGGTGCTGATTTCTATCTTAACAATATGAAAATTGATAACGGGATTGTTCGGTTGGCCGGAAAGATATTCTTTTGGCTTGCTCCATTGATAGCAAGGAATAAGATTATGGCCGTGGTTTCACCTGACCTGTGATTTAACCCATTACTTAACCATATGGAGTTTATTCAGAATAGAGATGCCCAATCGGGTAGCCGGAGGTATCTAACCCCCAGCCCCCACAACACCCTGCATGCGGGTCCGCACAGGGCGTTTCACTTAGAATGGTGAAGCTTGATCCATCCATCGCGCAACGCATAAAGCCCCTGAGATTTTAAATAAACATTAGATAATGCCTGATTAATACCTGGGGTTTTCGAGCTACGCCATGGGCCTTTGCTGGTGATGCCACAGGCAACCGCCGCTTGTACGTGATCGCCCAATCTCATCATGCTTCTAACTTTGGTTCGCGGCTTACGCCACTGTCGCCAATAAGCCATGCGAACTAGTCGTCTAATCCAATTATCCAGATCGACGCAAAGCTGATAGCAGTTAGCGATGCCAAAATAGTTAATCCAGCCTCGTATAAATTGACTGGTTTTGAAGAGCTGATACTTCATTGAGACGCCCCAGTTACGATTCGTCAAGCGCCGAATTTGCTGCTTAAATTTCAGCAGCG
>Ga0209395_1008579_pt1 | contig 10364 bp, 7 predicted proteins | sample GOMGulsemesocosm_3_FD_184635 | JGI IMG/M metagenome (GOLD analysis project Ga0209395, IMG submission 184635) | Methane-oxidizing microbial communities from mesocosms in the Gulf of Mexico - GOM9D Gulf of Mexico (SPAdes) (version 2) | ecosystem: Environmental > Aquatic > Marine > Cold seeps... | reverse complement strand
ATCTTGCAGAAAATACTTTCTTTGTGATCCACCGAATACTCAGTTGGTTAAGCCGGGAAATTATCCCTATTAATCACATTGAGTTTAAATACAGCAAACCAGACCATGCTCAAGACTACCGGGCTATCTATTACGGTGCCCCCATTTTGTTTGACGCTGACGAAACCTGCATGAGTTTGCCCAAGTCACTGCTGCAAAAACCGGTTAGGCAAGACCATGCCAGCCTGGAAGGTTTACTTAAAGACTTGTTTTTTGAGTTGTATCTACTTGAATTTAAAACCGACAGCTGGGCGTCGAAGGTGGCAAACGAAATCAATCATAAACTTGATGCGCTGCCAACGCTGCCAGAGCTAGCCAAAATCATGAAGGTTAAACACTATACATTGCAGCGCCGATTAACGGATGAAGGCACCAGTTACCTGACTATTAAAAATCATCTTAAACGGGATTCTGCCATTGAGTTGTTGATTAACACCGAACTGACCATTGAAGAGATCAGTGTAAAACTGGGGTTTTCAGAAACCAGCCCGTTCACTCGAACGTTTAAACAGTGGACCGGCGTGCCGCCCAGTGCCTATCGCAAATATCAAAAAAATAAATAGCCGCACAATAGCATATTTAAATGTTCAAACATTAAATGGATGGCTTGGAGTGAATGTTGTATTTGGTGGTTAAAGACAAGCACTCACAAGGACGCAGGACGCGCCCCTGTGAGTAGCCGGTTTTTCAGAAGTTTAGCCGTTGGTAAGGGCGGAAAATTTCTGCTGCTGATAATCGGCATCACCAAAGGTGGTGTTGATCATCATTAGGCGTTTCACATAATGACCCACGTCTAGTTCATCTGTGATGCCCATGCCGCCGTGCAACTGGATGGCTTCGCCACCAATTAATTTACCGGCGCGGCCAACCATCACCTTCAGGGCAAGAATATTTTTCTGCACCTCAAGCGCATCCTGAGCGTCATCCTCCATGGAACACACCGCGCGGAAAAGCAGCGATTTGGTCTGTTCACAGGCCATAAACATTTCCACCATGCGGTGCTGCAGAGCCTGGAAGGAGGAAATTTTTACCCCAAACTGCTCACGGGTTTTAGTGTACTCAATGGTGGTGGCATTCAGCTTTTGCATCACACCCAGGGCTTCGCCACACAGGGCCACCATTACTTCGTCGGTAACCGACTTCATCAAAGAAAAACCCTGCTCCAGTTCACCCACCAATTGATCACTGGCAACTTCAACATTGTTAAGTTTAATGTTGGCCACCAGCTGACCGTCCATCAAACGCACGGCGGTTTTTTCTACACCTTGTGCGTTGGCGTCGATTAGGAACAGGCTAATGCCTTGTTCGTCAGATTGTTCGCCACTGGTGCGGACACTGACAATTATCTTGTCTGCCACCATACCGTTGGTTACTAAGGTTTTCTCGCCGTTAATTACAACGCTCTCGCCCTGCTTGGCAGCCGTGGTTTTCACGTCGCTTAATTCAAAGCGGCTCTGGCGTTCAAGGTAGGCAAAGGCTCCCTGTAAATTGCCGTCTATAATCTTGCCGATATGGGCGTCCTGTAATGCCGCGTTGCCACTGTTTTTCAGCAGGCCGCCAAACATTAAAACGGTGGCCACAAAGGGTTCAACCACTAAGCCTTTACCCAGCTCTTCCATCACCGCCATAGTATCGATGGCACCACCGTTAAAACCCCCTTGCTCTTCGGTAAAGGGAATAGACAACCAACCCAGCTCGGCAAACATCTGCCAAGTCTCACGACTAAAACCGTCGGTGCCATTGGCGTGTTTGCGGCGGGTTTCAAAATCGTATTTATCTTGCACAAAGCGCGCGACGCTGTCTTTGAGCATTTGTTGTTCTTCAGAGAAATCAAAATTCATTTCACAAATTCCTTAAAGTCAGCCTTAAAGGCCCAGTACATATTTGGCGGTGATGTTTTTCTGCACTTCGTTGGAACCACCGTAGATGGTGGCGGCGCGGCCGTACATATATTCCGCGCGGGCGCGGCTGCCAAAGTCGTGACCAATGGCATCGTCACTTAAATCCCCCTGAACCACGCCACCGTAATAACCTGCGATGTCCATGGTCAGCTGTTGAATCGACTGCTGGATCTCGGTGCCCTTAATTTTTAACAAAGAGGATTCCACACCCGGCCCTTTGCCCTTCGCCGAGTTTGCCAATACCCGCAACTCGGTATACTCCAGCGCCATTAATTCAATTTCGATGTTGGACAGGCGTGTTTGGAACATGGGGTCGGTAATTAATGCTTGGCCGCCATTAATTTCCTGCTTCGCCAATTCGCGAATTTGTTTTACTCGACGCTTGGAATTAGATACTTCAGCGATGGCGGTACGCTCGTGGGCCAGCAGCGCTTTGGCATAGGTCCAGCCTTTATCTTGCTCACCAATGCGATTGGCCACGGGTACACGTACATTATCAAACAGCACTTCGTTGAGGGTATGCACATCATCGATGGACTCGATCTTATTAACGGTAACACCGGGAGTTTTCATGTCGATTAACAGGAAGGTGATGCCGTCCTGGCGCTTGCCAGAAGAATCGGTGCGCACCAAACAAAAGATCCAGTCGGCGTACTGAGCATAGGTGGTCCAGATCTTGGCACCGTTAACGATATAGTCATCGCCATCCAGCTCGGCTTTGGTTTTTAGTGCCGCCAGGTCTGAACCGGCACCGGGCTCAGAATACCCCTGACACCACCAGTCTTCACTGTTGAGAATACGCGGTAAAAAACGCTGCTTTTGCTCGTCGCTGCCAAACCCGTAAATCACCGGGGCCACCATTTTCAGGCCAAAAGGCACCACGTCGGGGGCACCCACCGCCGAGCGTTCGGTCTCATAAATAAAGCTCTGGGTAGAGGTCCAACCATTGCCGCCGTGTTCCACCGGCCAGCCCATGCCAACCCAGCCCATATCATTGAGGCGTTTTTGCCAGGCCACTAAGCTGGTCTTGTGGTTAGCTGAGTCTTTAAGTTCGGTCGCGTGTTCTTCGGTCCAGGCATCCTTTAAAAAGGCTCGCACCTCTTGGCGAAACGCCAGGTCTTCCTCAGAAAAATTAATGTCCACTCTTGAATCCTCTGTCAATCGTCATAAATACACCCGGCGGTTAAACACCCGGCCGGGAAAAATTATCAACCCTCAGTCTAGCCCTCGTTCCTGGCACAATCTTGGTCTAAAATGACACAACAATAGACAAAAGTGACAAAACAAGTCATGTTGGCCGCATTTAAAATACGGCGTATTTAAACGTCAGCATCTTTCATCAACCCCTTAACCCACCCCGAAGGCAGTAAACTATGACCCAAGCGAGCTGGAGAATTGCCTTTCTGGATTATGACGGGGTCTGGGAGTCGGCCATTTACCTGGCTATGGATGCTTACCAGAGCGCTAACCTGCGCCACCAAAAACAGCTGTTCAGCTGGGAAATTATCACCCCCACGAAAGAACCCATACTGCCCTATAACGGCCGGCCCAGAATTGGTGACAGCCATATTGGCAACGGCGTTGACTATGACCTGGTGGTTCTTAACCATTACTGGGGGGATTTTGATCGGGTGATTAAGCGCTACCCCATGGTGCCCGACTGGCTGATACAACAACACCGTAATGGCGCCGTGATCGCGGGTGTTAATTCCGGTATTTTCTGGGCGGCACAAGCGGGTTTGCTCGATAACCTCAAGGCCATCACTTATTGGCGCGACGTTAACAACTTCCGCCAGCGCTACCCGCAGGTACACTGGAGCGAAGACCAGGCACTGGCGGTGGATAATAATATCTACAGCACCAACGGCAGCAATGCCGGTATGGACCTCAACCTGCACCTGATTGAAAAATTTTGTGGCAAAGACACCGCCAATCGCATGAGACGCGATTTGACCTTCGACTACCAGCGCAACTACGACCTAACACTGTTTAATATTGCCGGTCTGCGTCAGCACAAGGACAGCGGCATTCACCGAGTGCAGGATTGGCTTGATGAGCATTTTATGGACAAGGTGGAATTTGAGACCCTGGCCCAAGAGGTGGGCATGAGCCGACGCACCCTTATCCGCCGTTTTCAAAAAGCCATTGGCCACAACCCCACCGGCTACCTGCAACGGCTGCGGGTTGAGTCGGCCAAACATCATTTGATTAACAGCGAAGACAGCATCAAGACCATCAGCCTCAATGTGGGTTATCAAGATTTTGGCTACTTCTCGAGGTTATTCAAATCCCTAACCGAGGTGAGCCCACGACAATATCGCAGCCGTTTTCGCCCGGGGCATAGCGTCGTCGAAAACTAATTCTCGTGGAAAATCCAGCAAGGCAAAACCAAACGGACACCACCGCGCTGGACAGTTACCGCATCAATCAAGGACAATAACGGCATAACCTCAGCAAGTGAATGTACATGAGTAAACACTTATCCCCCGGCATAGACCTATCCATCAATGATGCCATTGCCACCATTACCCTGAATATTCCCCAGCGCCATAATTCCCTGGACGGGGATAATATTGATCAATTTCTTCAACACCTGCACAGCATCCACCACAATCCCGATCTGCGGGTACTCGTAATCACAGGTGCCGGAGAAAAAACCTTTTGTGCCGGAGCGGCGCTTAATCAACTGGGCTCGGGTAATTTTGACGGCGATAAATTTAGTGAGATGCCAGACCTAATTAGCGCCCTTAACATTCCCACCATTTGTGCCTTTAACGGCTCGGCCTATGGTGGCGGCACCGAGATTGGCGTGGCCTGCGATTTTCGTATTGGCATTACCAATATGCGCCTATTTGTACCGCCCGCGCGCATTGGCCTTTGTTACCCGGTAAACGGCATCGAGCGCTATGTGAATACCCTGGGACTGCCCACCACTAAACGTTTGTTGCTGGCCAGTGAAGAGTTTCGTGGGGCGCAATTAATGGACATAGGTTACCTCACGCATCTTGTTGAAAAAGATGACCTGGTGGCCACCACACAACAACTGGCTGAACGCATGGCCGGTTATGCACCGCTGGCGTTACAAGCTATGAAGCAGGTTTGCAATCAGGTGGCCACGGGCAGTTACGTGCGCGAAGAGGCACAAAAGATAGCGCAGGCGTGTAATAACTCACAAGATTTACAGGAAGGTTTTTTGGCCCTGTCTGAAAAAAGGCCGCCCCAGTTTAAGGGGCAGTGATGGCGCTGAATTTAATCATTATTTTCTAGTACCCTTTTACATTACCCTACTGCCCACTTCCATGTGGGCATGTAAACACGCCGCTACCCGTTAGTTCACGTCCAGTTTTGTTATTAAATCTAACAGTTCTTTTGTCTTGTTTTGCATTAATTGTATATCGGCTTTTGATTCTACGTTTAAACGCACTACCGGTTCGGTATTGGATGCACGTAAATTAAAACGCCAGTCATCAAAATCTATGCTGATGCCATCTGTGGTACTAATGGCTTTTGCATTTTTACTGTATTGCTCGGTGATGCCTGCTATGACCTGTTTAGGGTTTTGCAGGCGCTGGTTTATTTCACCACTGCATGGGTAGGCTTGCATGCGCGCTTCAACCAGTTTTGACAACGGCTTACCCGTTACACAAATTAGTTCGGCCACCAATAACCAGGGGATCATGCCGCTGTCGCAGTAAGCAAAGTCTTTGAAATAGTGGTGAGCACTCATTTCTCCGCCGTATATGGCATCTTCTTTGCGCATGCGCTCTTTGATGAAGGCGTGGCCGGTTTTACTTTCTATTGCAGTGCCGTTAAAAGATTGGGCGATGTCTATGGTATTCCAGGTGAGGCGTGGATCGTGTACCACCTTGCCGCCCGGTTGTTTTTTAAGGAAGGCTTCAGCCAATAGGCCTACGATGTAATAACCTTCGATGAAATTGCCCAATTCATCAAAGAAAAAGCAGCGGTCAAAGTCGCCATCCCAGGCAATGCCTAAATCGGCTTGAATACTTTCTATGGCTTCTATGGTTACCGGGCGGTTTTCTTCTAAGAGCGGATTAGGCACGCCGTTGGGGAAGTTACCATCTGCATTATGGTGAATTTTTTTCCACTTAAACGGTAATGAATTTTCGATGGCATCGATGACATCACCGGCACCACCGTTACCAGCCGTGCACACTATTTTTAACGGCTTTAGGTTTTCAATATTTACATAGGTTAACAGGTGCTTTATATAAGCTGGCTGCACTTCTGTTTTTGTTACTGTACCTGTAACGGCACAATCCTCAAACCGATTGCCCTCTGCCAGGCCCTGAATTTCTTTTAGGCCGGTGTCGCCACTGATGGGTTTGGAGTCTTCACGCACAAACTTCATGCCGTTGTAGTCTTTTGGATTATGACTAGCGGTGACAATGATGCCGCCATCTACTTTTAGGTGGCTAGTGGCGAAGTAGACTTCTTCGGTGCCGCACTGGCCGATGTCTTGTACATTGGCGCCCCCTTCGGTGAGGCCTTTTATGAGGGCGCGGCTTATATCAAAGCTGGTTAGGCGAATGTCGTAACCCACCACCACTTCTTTGGGTTTTAGAAATTGAGCGTAGGCGCGGCCAATACGGTAGGCAATATCTTCGTTAAGCTCATCAGGAATGCGGCCACGTACGTCGTAGGCTTTAAAACAGGTTAAGTTGGTCATATTCATGTTCTTTAAATTTAGTAATTATAGTTAGGGCATTTTACCCGGAAAGATTTTAAGCGTGTCACTTATGGTTATAAATTCACATTTTGTATCCAAGCTGAAAAAACAATTCTTCAGACTGTTTTAAGTATTTGTCTTTTTCTACCTCTTTAAACCAGGCATCGGCTACCTGCTGATTAACCTGCAAACGGGCGTCCTTCCATTTAAGGTCAGTAAATCCTGGATATGCTCCCCAGTTGGCATTGATGTAACTGATCGCTTTTACATTCTTTTGATAGGCAAGCGAAAGTAAATTCACAAACCAGGAGTCCCACGCATCCACATCTTCTTTGTCTATGCCGTTGATGGGGCTTGCCTCTGCAATCATAACCGGCTTTTTATGCTCTTTTGCGTAGTTGAAAATGTCATCCACCTCTTTACTCAAAGAACTTTCATACAGCTGGCCAAATAAAGAGATGCCCACCCAGTCAACATAATCATCGCCGGGATACCAGGCTGATAATGGGTGGCCTTGGTAAGTTGGAGCGGCATACGATTGCCACACATACGCAACGTTTTCTACGCCATAGGAACGCATAATATCCACAATGCGTCGATAGGCTTTAACATAGTCGGCCGGCTCCATCATATTATGGGCTCCGTCAAATTCGTAACCAATTCTAAGGTACAACGGCCGGTCTATGGTTTTAACCCATTTACTGAACTGCCTTATGATGGGGTCGTATTTTCCTTTTTGAGCGCCCTCCAGGATTTGGTTCATGCCCACCATCCATAAACCGCTCTGCAAAACAGTATTTGGATATTCATCCACCAGAGTCTGGTGATTTTGCAGGCCAAATTGCCTGGCAATGTCCTGTGCACTATTGTCATCCACCCCCTTCATACTGCTAACACCCCAATAAGCCGTTAGCCCTCCTGGCAAGGTGCGATCAGAAAAGTGATCCATGTATTGAGTAATGGCGTCTGTATCCTGCCCCATTATGAGCAGGGTTTTTCCGGCAGGGGGGACAAATTTTGATTGTTCATATTCATACACAAAATCCGCATCTACTTGGGTGCGAATCTTTGCCACCATTTTATTGGTCATTATTTCTGCCTTTCTTGTCTCAACAGTCATCCCACCGTTCTCCTTGTATGTTTGAAAAGTACAGGCGGTGGTTGCCATTATTAGGACAGCTGACCACCAATAAATCAGGGAAAAGGGTGAGTGGCACCTTCTCATCGTTTTCGACGCAACCTGCCTGGCGCACCATTCGATAACATCACACAGAACAGGAGTAATAATAGATAGATATTCATATTGCCGGCACCGGCGTCACTGCTACCTGCTCCTTCAGTTTGAGGGCCTGGCGCCACGGCGACGGTGAAGATGTGAGAAATAGTGTCAGCTCCATCACTAACCTTAAGAATGACCGTATTGTCTCCGCTATCATCGCTATTAGGGGTACCTTGCAAAACACCCGTGGCCGCATTAAATGATAACCAGCTGGGTAACCTGGAAGCTGACAATGTCACTGCATCACCCTCGAGGTCATTGGTTAGCAAGGTATAGCTGTATTGAGTCCCCACTTGGGCAGTGATTTGAGCAGCACTGATCACGCTTGGTGGTGTATTTGAGCCTACCGACACGGTTATTGTGAATGCTTGACTGAGGGTGTCCGAGCCGTCACTCACGCTTAAGGTGATAGGATAGTCACCGACCTCGCCTGCTCCTTGTATTTTTGTCAAAATGCCGGTTTCTGTATTGAAGGTTAACCAATCAGGCAAACCGCTGGCGGTCATGGTGAGTGCCCCGCTGTCACCATTTGTGGCCGTAAACCTATAATGGTAGCTTTCATTTACCATGGCTTGTGTCACTGCAATACTGGTAATAACCGGTGCCACTGGGCCAACATTGTTAACAAAAGCCAGATTATCTATGCGATAAACGGCACCATCCCCTGCCCCCCATTGGGGAAAGATCATCACCAGGTCAATGGCACTTAAATCAAGCCCGGCATCTTGCAAGTCTGACAATTGAAAACTGTAGTGCTGCCATTGATCTAACAGCGGTGTCATGTGCGCTTCGATGCTGCTAGATAGGTTCATGTCGCTCGCTGAGTTGGCACTTTCCACCTTTAATTTCCAGTTTATGTCGCCAGGTGAAGTGGTCATCTTCAGGTCAAATTCAAGTGTGCCATTGTCGACCATGCTACTCACATTAAACGGCGCACCACCCACCGCACCATTAATGGCTCGGTTAGTGAACCCCAGGTAGCTGGTGTCGCTGGCGCTAAATTCCATCGTTTGTCCATGATCGCCATCACTGTCCAGAACCACCACAGGGATTGATTCGCCACTGCTGTCCCACGCTGGCCAGTCGTCTCTTTCACTGTTATTAAAAACAGTCAGGTTGCCTGCCCCGGTGGTGGCAGCGGTACTTTCATCACAGTAAGTCGTTTGGTTCGTGTTGGTTTTTGTACAGTGCGCCACATAGTCCACTTCCATGGTGGCCAAACTCAAGGTTGAGTCAATATTGCCACCCAAATTACCGCCCATGGCCAGGTTCAACAAAACAAACATGGGTTCTTTGTATTGAGCGCAACCGGAAATGTTATGGGAGACTATGCGGGTATCATCCATATAGAACGAGATGCTGTTTGCATCCCATTCCAGGGCATATTTGTGCCACTGCTGCACATTGGGTGCACCGCCAGGATAACTGTAACGAACCTCACTGCCACAGCCACTGGTATTGAAAAAATTGGTAATATAATCATTTGAATTATTAGAAAACCATTCCCAGATATCAATTTCACCTGCTCCCGGATTTGGCCAATTAACAAAATCATTGTCACGGGCGAGCGGGCTTTCGAAAATTCGGTTCTCTAGCATCCAGAAGGCTGGCCAGGTGCCGCCTTTTAAATCAAGAAATCGAATTCTTGATTCTATTCGACCATAAAGAAATTCGCTTTTATCTTTGCTATTCAATCTTCCCGAGGTCCATGTTTTGTGCTGCCTTCCTAATCCTGGGCAAGCGATGGACTGTTTTCTGGCAATAATTTTTAAGGTACCACCGGAGACGTCATAGTTTTTCTTTGAGGAACTGTCGTCATCGGTATAACACTGTACTTCATTGTTATAGTTGGCTTGTACTTGCGCTGTCCAATTGTTCCAGTTAACCCCGGACCCTTCAAATTTATCAATCCATTGGGTTTCCCAGCCGGCCATGGTTGGGGTGCTAAAACACAAAGAAATCAGCAAGCTAAAGACAGCAAACCGTCTAAATGATTTGCGGCCAGGCCTTAAGGATATTTTGGCCATGGCCGTTTTAATACAAGTAGTCATCTTAATCTCAGGAATTTGTGTCACTTAGGCAATGCTTTCCACAAAAGCAAAGGCAGTGCCTATAGGTCGCAATTATGGTGCAGCAAGCGCCCCCCTTTGATTGCGACTAAGCCCGTTAAAATGGGGCTTACTCTCAATCAAGGGGGGCACTTGCTTAGGCTTAAGATGCTAATTAGTAGCATCTTTCAATTCCATTTGACTTGAAGCAGGATCTATCTCTTATGCCGGTTCGAGACTATGGGTCAAGTGTGAGAAAAAATCCTGCATGACCTGTTTGGGTTTACGATCAACTGTAAAAATACCCCAGTGTTTCTCTGGCTCATGGGGATCTGGCGACCCTTTCCAGGGTTCATCAAACGCTTCAAATACAAAGGTTAATATCTGGCATTCATGACTCCAGTCCA
>Ga0209395_1008574_pt1 | contig 10367 bp, 8 predicted proteins | sample GOMGulsemesocosm_3_FD_184635 | JGI IMG/M metagenome (GOLD analysis project Ga0209395, IMG submission 184635) | Methane-oxidizing microbial communities from mesocosms in the Gulf of Mexico - GOM9D Gulf of Mexico (SPAdes) (version 2) | ecosystem: Environmental > Aquatic > Marine > Cold seeps... | reverse complement strand
GTTCAATTCTGCTTGTACGCGGCCATCGGTGAAGCCCGTTGCGGTTTTTAATAGCTTGGCTGCATTTTCAAATACATCATCACTATAACCATTTTCCTCACCCTCTTTGTTAGTGAATCCTAGGTCTAGACCAACATCCAAATAATCATCCTCACCCGTCATGAAATATAAATCAATTCCGACTCGTGCGACTAAACGAGACATTTCACGCTTGGCAATAAAGCGAACCTCATCGACGAGATCATCGCTGATATAACCGACATCCAGCATGTAATCTTCTAACATGGTCGTCCAACCTTCAGCGTGCTCATTGGCAGAAAAAATGCGACGAATAAAAGAGGGATGTTGAGCGGCAGTGGCAAATTGTAGATGATGGCCAGGAATACCTTCATGAATCATCATCACTGGAATCCCCAACTCGGTATGTTCAGCCAGCTGATCTTCTTTTAAGGTTAGATACACCAAGCTGGTTTTCTTACCCGGTCGTAGTGCCAGCGGTGGCCACATAGCCCCAGCAGGAATTACCGGTTCTAAGAAACTAGGCGTTTGTAATAGGCGGATTTCTTGTTTTACCGGCAAGGCAAACAAGTGGCGCTGTTCGATAAATTCGTTGATAGATTTTATTTGATCGGAATAATAATCTAATACCGAGCTTAGCTTGCCTTTTTTTATAGTGGCAGCGAATTTTTCATTGAGAAATTCATGCAGCTGCTCATTGGTTGTTGATGTATCTAGCTGATACTTTTTGCAAAGGCGCTTATTCAGGCTGACCAATAGGGTTTGAGTCTCCGCCATAAAGTCTCGTGCCATTTGGATCAATTCTGGCGGAGACTGCTTTATATTTCTCAGTGCGAGTAGCTCTTTGACTTTATCTTCACCAATCGTAAAGGCGGTTAAGCAATCGCGCTGTTGCAGATCTTCTAGGTATTCATTTAATGCAAGATTGCAGCGTTCAATTGCTTGTTCTAACTTGGCTAGTTGCGGGTAATGGGTTTCCTTCGCCCAGTTCGCAATCGTCGCGAATAAGTCTGGCAAGCCTTGCCCTTGCTCAACTTCAACATCACGCCAGCGTTGGATTGGTTGGCTTAATACACGGGCTTCGGTCGCTAAGTATTCAGGGGCTTGTTGCAGTCGGGCAAGAATATTATCTAAGCGTGGTTCAGCATCACGTTCGTCGTTGACGAAAAGTTGGAAAATCCCTTCGCTAATACCATCTACGCCACCGGGTTGACGACAGCGTTGTGGTTGCCCATCTTGCTCGAGCTCGGCAAAGAATATTTGTTGTTTTAAATAACGTGCCATCAGCTCGAGATCGAGCTGTTGATTAAAATCATCTACGCTGCAAGCGCTGATATCGTTTAACAGTGATTTAGCTTGGGTATTCATTTGTTTTAAATGTTCAAGGCTCGGGTCACCTAAGGTATTGAGATGAGTCGTCGCGCCTAAGCCCATGCTGGTATCAGCATCGGTTAAGATAAATTGTTTGAATCGATTTTCAATCGTTTGGAAAGTGGCGGCTAGGCTAGGCATAGTTGATAACTTGTAGAATGAGAGATTTATTATTCATTCTACAAGTTATTTTAGCTTTTGATAGAGGATTTTAGGCTGAAGGCAATAATTGAATTTCCCTTTACAAGAGGACGAGTATGCGGAAGCGATAGCAGGGTTGATCGATATGATTCCTGTCGATAAATATCTTCTCATGAGCGCGTTATCGATGCAGGTGATGTAAGGAAAATACAGTGGAGTGCACGATTTTGAATTTGGTGTGCACTTGATACTGGATAGTTTAGTGCTTCAATAACTATCCAATCGTACGTTATACAAGCTCACTTTATACAAGCTCACGTTTATAATTGCTAATCACTAAAGGCAGCTGGCAGATATCTGTAATGGGCATAGGTCTGAAAAAATAGAAGCCCTGGATAACATCCACTTTGCGTTCGCCTAGATAATCTAACTGATCTTGTTCTTCTACCCCTTCCGCAACTATCTCTAACTCAAGTTTATGGGCTAATGAAATAATATGTTCGACGACAAAACCTGAGCGCAGGTCTTGTGGGATTTTCTTCACAAAAGAATAATCTAGTTTGATCACATTAACCGGTAAATTCTGGATATAGGAGAGTGAAGAATAACCGGTACCAAAGTCGTCCAAAGCTACTTTGAATTCCGCAGCTTGTAACTGATTACTAATATCAATCGCTGAATCTAAATCTTCAAGCATCGAGCTTTCGGTTAACTCAAATTCAATAAAATTAGGATCCACCTGATAGGACTTACATATATCCAATAAGTCTGTAACTAAGGATTCACGATTAAACTGAATAGAAGATAGATTGATCGAAATTCTAAAACCGGAATTAGTTGAAAAATATTCAATGAGTTGATTTGCGTCTGCCATTATGGATTTAAAGATTGCATCCTCAAGCTGTAACATCACCTCTGGAGAGCTCTCCACGATAGGCAGAAATTTACCGGGTAATAATATGCCCTTAGTGGGATGATTCCAACGAATTAATGCTTCAATACCTTGGATTTCACCGCTTAAATAATTGACCTTAGGTTGGTAGTAAGCAATGAATTCTTTATCTTTGATGCCTGCGAGTACTTCAGTGAGCAAGGCTTCTTTTTCTTCTATTCTGTCTAAAAAGGATTGATCGAACAGTTCTAGCGTTTTTGCCTTAATATCTTTTGAATATTGTAATGCAAGTTCTGCTCGGGTCGTTAAACTGGAGTTATCAAGATTCATATCGAGTCTTACTGCTCCAGAGCGAATATTTATGGACTCATGTAAGTGCTCTATTTGTTTAACTAGTATATTAATTCGGTCTGCGAAGTTTTCATATCGGCTTGCCGGAGCGACTAAAGCAAATTTCCCACCGTATAAACTGTAAATCCTACTGTGCTTAAATTTATACTTATACAAATCAATACACACGTCTTTAATCAATTGATCTGCATGATTAAAACCTAGTTCTTTGTTTATCTTTTGAAGACCAGAAATATCGAGAATCGCGAGATAGAGGAAGTCAATTTTCTTGATCCTTGTCTCTTCCATGAATAACATTAAAGCCGAACGGTTTTTTATACCGGTTAAACTGTCTTCGAATACGGCCTTTTCTAAACCGCTGATAGCTCTGTTTAAACGAGACTTTAACGTTCTATTCCAAATGTAGAGCGCTAGAATAATGACAGACGAAATAATAGCTGCGATGAATAAATAATTAATCCAGCGATTGTCCTGATGGAATTCATCATAAATGGAATCTTGTTTGAAAACAGCTTGACCACCGTTTACTTCATTAAAGGTGTCTACCATGGCGACCCAGCGATCGGGACTTGAATAGCCTAAAGGGATATTTTGCGCATCAATTAATTCTATCGTTTTATCTGCCTCGTATAATTGATGCTCTCGATTATACGGCATAGGGTTATGGGTGTTTTTCGTTAAAATGTGATCGATGATTTCTTCAGGATGTTCAATCGCATAGTTCCAACCGCGAATGACCGCTCGGCGGATAGCGGCAACACGATCAGGGTTATCCTTCAGCTCTTTTTGAGTGGTAACAAGGTTATCACCATAGAAATCAATGCCAAAATCTTGCGGGCGAAAAATATCGGTTTCATAACCTAATTGGTGCAATTGATAGGGTTCATTACTTAAATAGCCATACATGGCGAACACATTGCCATTAATTAATTTTAAAACATCGCCATCATAATCGAATTTTTTGTAGTCTTTCTCTCGCAAATCATTTTTTAGCAGCATTGCCTGAACATGGCCGGCAATACTGGGATTGGCCAGCATGAGAGTTTGATTTTTGAAATCATTTAGAGTTTTTGCGCCACTGCTTTTAAGTGTTATTAATACTTCCGGTGCATGCTGAAAGATAGATGCAACAATAATAACGGGTGAGCCTAGGGCCAAAGAATTGAGTGATTCACTCCCCAGTATTGCATAATCACTGGCGCCATTGATCAGTTGATGTAGATGATTATTGCGAGGGCCGCCTTCGATAAACGTGATGTTATGACCTTCATCAGCAAAATAGCCTTGCATTTCAGCTGCATAATATCCCGCGAATTGAAATTTGTGATACCACTTTAAATGAATAGAAATATCATCCGCTAATACAAAAGGCATTAGCAGTAGTAATATCAATGTGCGTATTAAGGGTTTAAAAGAGGTCAATTTAGGGCCAATTTCAGCTGTTATATAGGGTAACAACAGTATAGTCGAAATAGGTATATTGTACTGTTATTGTGGCCATGACATTTTTAACTAATTGATTTTGTAGGGAAAAATATACTACACGACTTCATTTAACCTCTGAGACGCGATTAAATCAGGTAACTTAGCAACTTTGCGCCAGCGTATTTTCATTCAGCCAACCACTACCTGATGCTTAGCCGCTAATGTGCCATCTTCTTTATAAACGTTATTTAGCCAGCAAACTGACTTGGCTAAATCCGTTGGCTCACCTAGTTCTATGGTAATGCGTACGGTTTCTTCCATAAATATTTTACCGCCCTAGAATTTAGTTAAACAACATGTCTCCCTGTTTTGGCACGCAGGCATGCATAGTGATTCAAGGCATCGCTATACGTGCACATTCGTTTACGAGAAAATCTACCAAGGTAAATAACAGCACTAAGCTAAAGGCGAAATTGTTTCAAACTGTTGCTGCAGTTCTTCACGTTCAATATGAGTCAGTGCTTGCCACGAATGCTTAACTTGCTGCCAAGTTTTTACTTGGAAGCTTTTAGCCACACTTGCGAAAGCTTGGCCATCCAGTTTACCACGATATAATGATTTTCCTTGCCAAAATGCCGCTTCGTTAAATACCTTTTCACCAGCGTTGTTATGCTTCAGATAAGCCGCTTCGTTCTGCTGCATTAAAGGGTAGTAAATACGGCTAATTTCAGCGATTAGTGGGCGCAATATATCATCTGTAACGAATTCAGTGTTACCGCCCATGGAGGAGAAATCCCCGCGATGGATGCGAGACAACCAAACGAAAACATTAGGTGCCTGAGCCTCAATCCACTGCGCTGCACTGGGGTCGGTCAGGTTCATACCTAACTGGCCATACAGGCTGGCATCCGCCAAGGTAAAATAATCCCCGAATAAATAAGGACGCTGGCTGAAAATGGCTTCTAGAGCCGTTAAAATATTTAAATAACTTTGTTCGAGCAGGTCGTGGGTTGCAGGGAAGTCTTGATGGCTGGGTGGCTGTCGATCAGAGCGTAAACCATCAATATGGAATTCCTTAGGGGCAATACTGAATAAATAGGGCAAGCGTCTTACTTGGCGAGCACTAAAGAAATTAGCAATTAATGAACGAAAAGGTGCGCTAAAGATTGGCATTTCACTGGCTAAACGACGGCCTGCGGTATTATCTTTTGCCGCAACTTTCCAGCGACTATGGTGCACCATGTATAAGCCAAACTCATCGAAATACTCATCAATCAACTGAATCAAAAAGTGGAGCTTGGCATCATTGCTAGGCTTAGCAACGGTATGCTGACGGCTTGTATATTGACCATTTTCATCAGAACTATTCTGAGAGCTATTTTCAATATTATTATCAAGCCAGTGGGCTATGGCAGAGGAGTCGTAAAGATTGTAACCATTAGGACCCAATAGAAAAGGCACTAAGGGAAATTCATCTTGCTCGGTAAACTCTGGGTAGGTCAGCTTTAATAGACCTGTCTTGATAAGCTTGATACGCGCTTGGATTTTTAAATTCTCAAAGGTACTGCCTTGGCTTGGAAAATCGCGGTACGCTATTTTCTTAATCTTAAGAATGGCTGCTACTTTTAGATGAAAAGGGGATAGCTCAGAACCGGATAAAATCCAATCGGGCTTTGAATCGATAATCGAAGAAGTCATGGCGGTGTCGTTATAATTACTTATTGATCACCATGTTATATCAATATAGAGCAGAGGGAGATAGGCATTTGTCATCCTATCAACCTCTGTATATCTGGGCTAAATTAACTGTATATAGTTAATTTCTTACAGATCAAGATTACGCTTTAATACGCTTGCTGATGTAATAATACGGGTTGTGCGATAAAGCTCAGGATGTTTTTCTTCATCTGAGTAACGCATTGGCTCACCTGATGTTGGGCTAACAAACCAAGATACTTCAGGGCGAGCTTCACCCAGTTCTTTTTTGAACGCTTGTGGTGTCATCCCTAATGCAGAAGCTGCTGCATCAAACGTGCATCGTGTTTTTACGCTATTTATGTATTCAACTACTACGGCAGTGTTGTCTTGCACTTCAATATGCTCCTTTCTATAACTTTGTGTACGCGCATAATGGTCACCGTTATGAGCGAATATTATGCTATTAGATGTTAACTACCCGCGAATGGCAAGGGCTTAACTGCGAAGTTTACTCTAAAGAGGGCTTGAAACGACGCACTTATGTGCTGATGTTGTTAATTAGAGAGGTTGGGCTGCGTGTTGTAAGGCTTTACCAGTCTAACAGAAGTGCCCTGAACGGAGCTGGATGTAGGGTTTATGCGGCCGCAGCATGATAATAATTTCGTTAGATATTAATAATACATAGGGCCTAAATTCCTTTAGACCCTTCTAACTAAGTTAGCGGCTCTTCATTGATACAGCTTAACTATATAAGCCTAACCATATAAGGCTTCGACTGTTCCTTTTAGCGTCATCATCAGCGGTTGACCACGGCGGTCCAAAGCTTTTGGCGAAGGAACTTTTACCCAGCCTTCACTGATGCAATATTCTTCGACATCGAAACGTTCTTTTCCGTTGAGCAGAATACGAATATTGTGCTCGAATATTTCTTCAACATGATATGGGCTACGGGCGTTACCCGAAAGACGGTCCGGTAAAGGGGGAAGCGATTTAGTGTCGTTCATGTTTGACCTAGGGTAAATTAATAGTGCGTTATTGTAGTCATTATAGGCCTAACGCTCAAGAACTGCAGTCATGATCTTACGCGACATTTGTGGACACTTTGTTTTCAAACCAATGCAGATACCCACGATTTACCGATGATTGAAAACCATGGCGGTAACTAAGAGCTAACCCGGTCAGAAAACAAAAAGGCCGATGTTGATATCAACATCGGTCTTTTGATCGATTATGGTCACTAAGTACATCCATACACTTAGCCCTTCGGGCGCCTATACAGGCGTGCAAAAAAACTATCCTGTTTTTTTGTCCTGCTCCTTAATAATCATCACATTGCCATCAACCGCAGTGATTTTAACCCGCTCGCCACTGTCAAGAGATTCAGTATTTGAGCTGCTATCCAGTCGTGCTTGCCAGTTAATACCCGAGTGACGTATTGAACCGCCGTTACGTGTCACTTCATCACTCACAGGCACTATCTGGCCAATCATATCGCTGCTGCTATCACTGACTTGTTTGGGGCCCTGAAACTTTTTCATCGGTTTCCATAGAATCACCGCACTCATCACCGATAAAATACCAACTGATAATACTTCAACCTCCCAACTGCTCATAAAGCCTAGGGTGACAAATAAACCTGTTATGCCGCATGCAATGGCAATAAATAACAGCGGACCACTTAAACCCAGTACCGATAACTCAATTACCAGGAGAATACCGGCTACTGCATACAACAGTTTGTCATGGTTTTGTAAAAAATAGTCCAGCATTTATATTATTCCTTTGACTGAAAATTAATCATTTAGCTTTAAAGAATTCGATACAGCAATCGCTTGGGCAACGGTATCTGCAACGTTATTACCAGTCTTACCGTCGGTCAGGATGACAGAACCTTCCGCCGCGATCGCCTTATGGGCATCAATTGCTTGCTGAGCCAGGGTTAACTTCACCGCCTGCTGACCATTCTCTGTTGCGGCCTGCTCACCGACAACTTTAAGTGCTGTCGCATCGGCTTCAGCAACCAAGCGAATCGCTTCGGCTTTACCTGTGGCTTCAAGAATTTGTTGCTCCTTAACCGCCTCAGCCATTAATACCTGTTGTGCTTTTTGGCCTTCTGCCGCTAAAACTTGTGAACGTTTCTCACCTTCGGCTTTAGTAATGGCCGCTGACTTAACCCCTTCTGCGGTCAATATAACCGAACGTTTTTCACGCTCCGCCGTCATCTGCTTTTCCATATCTTCTTTAATCGACTGTGGCGGTGTAATGTCTTTAATCTCATAACGGGTTACCTGCACACCCCAAGGAGCCGTTGCTTCTGTCATGGCGCTAAGGATATTGCCGTTAATTACATCGCGATTTTGAAAACACTCATCCAGCTCCATGGAACCGATAGCGTTACGCATAGTCGTCATGGCCAATTGGGTTACGGACATTTTGTAGTCGGTAACGTTATTGGTCGCGGCCGCTGCATCGGTTACTTTCATAAACAAAATACCGTCAATCTGCAGGGTGATATTGTCTTTGGTAATTGCCGACTGAGAACTGATCTCTAAAGACTGTTCTTTCAGATTACGATCAGCAGCTACGCGTTGTATAAAAGGAATAACAAAGTTAAGGCCAGCACTTAAAGTGCCGCTGTATTTACCTAGAGTATAAATAACATAACCACGGTTTTGCGGTACAAATAGCACCCCTTTTTTCAGGGCGTATAAACCAACAATGGCGATCCATGCAAGCGGGTTCGTTAGAATATCTAAAATAGCGTCCATATTTAATTCCTTTTAATGCTGTTATTTATTAACAGGTTAATGTTGAAGGGAGTGACTGAAGACTAACACTTTGGCGATAACCAATAGAAGGTTTTTTGAGTATACAAAGGTAAACAGGTTAAAAAAAAGGCCCTATGACCTATTCAATTAAGAACAGGGCATAGGGCCTCTTAACAAATGCTATTGAGTAGCTTTGTTATTACTTGTTTTCGTTTTGAGAAAACAAGCTACCCGCTGCTGGTGCAGTTGGCTTAACTTCAGCCGCTACAGGAGCAACTGATGCTGGCTTAGCTTCTGCAGCAGAGTGGATTGCACCTGCTAGAGACTGAGCTGGCTTAGCCGTTGGTGCTGCTACAGGCTTAGCAGTTGCGACAGCAGCTGGTTTAGCAACGGCCTTAGCTTCTACTTTAGCTGGCTTGGCAACAGGGGCTTTTTTAGCAACAACTTTCTTAGCCGCTTTTTTTGCTGGCTTAGCCGCAACTTTCTTTTCTGCTTTAGCAGGCTTAGCTACTTTTTTAGCAGCAACTTTCTTAGCCGCTTTTTTAGCAGGCTTAGCAGCAGCTTTCTTCTCTGCTTTAGCAGGCTTAGCTACTTTTTTAGCAGCTACTTTCTTCGCTTTAGCAGGCTTAGCTACTTTTTTTGCAGCAGCTGGCTTTTTAGCAGCTTTTTTTGCTTTAGCGGCTTCTTTCTTAGCAGCGGCAGCTTCTTTTTTCTTAGCAGAAGCGGCGGCTTTCTTAGCTTTAGCAGCTTCTTTTTTAGCTTTAGCAGCTTCTTTTTGCTTAGTGGCAGCAGCGGCTTTCTTCGCTTTAGCAGCGGCTTTCTTAGCAGCAACAGCTTCTTTCTTAGCAGAGGTAGCAGCGGCTTTCTTATCAGCAGCGGCTTGCTTCTTAGCAACGGCCGCAGCGGCTTTTTCTTGCTCTTTGGCAACAGCAGAAGTTGCTTTAGCGATAGCAGCGGAAGCATCAGCATCTGATTTAGCCGTTGTAGCCACTAGCTTAGCTTCAGCGAATACATCTTTTGCTGTAGCAACGGTAGCTTTTGTCGTTTCAACTTTTGCTTTAGCAGCTTCAAGCGCTTTAACAGTAGCAGCAGATTTTTTAGCTTTTACTTTATCAGCCGCTTTTTTCTTGGCAGCGTTAGCTTTCGTTAGAGCAGCAACGGCTTTAGCTTGAGCCGCTTTAGCTTTTGAAAATGCTTTATCAGCATCAGAGCTCATTTTCTGGCGCGCTTTTTCCAATTTAACTTCTAGTGCCGCAATATCTTTCTGCAACAATTCAACTGGATTCAATACAACTTTTTTAGCTGGAGCTTTCTTAGCTACCACTTTTTTAGCTGGAGCTTTCTTAGCTACGGTTTTCTTTGCAGCAACTTTTTTTACTGCAGGCTTTTTAGCTGTGCTTTTGCGAGCGGCCATGGGATTTCCTCGAGGACTGACATAATAGACTGCGTAATTATACTTAGAAGCAAATTACTATCCATTAATTTTAGGCGAGAAATAGAATATAAATTAGATTTTGGCGAAAAAACTTTTTATTTTTTGGTATTTAAACTGATTTGCAGCTCAATCCATTCCAACATGGGCTGCCATTCAAGTTTATCTTTGGCATCACGTTGTTCAAAATCGGCCAAGCCGAGACCGTGTTCTGAGGCTCGGACGTAATGTTGTGTATCTCGGAAGGAGGTAATAAAAGGAATATTTAAAC
>Ga0209395_1008573_pt1 | contig 10367 bp, 21 predicted proteins | sample GOMGulsemesocosm_3_FD_184635 | JGI IMG/M metagenome (GOLD analysis project Ga0209395, IMG submission 184635) | Methane-oxidizing microbial communities from mesocosms in the Gulf of Mexico - GOM9D Gulf of Mexico (SPAdes) (version 2) | ecosystem: Environmental > Aquatic > Marine > Cold seeps... | reverse complement strand
GAGACCGACATAATTCTAATTCGTCAGTTAAGTCAGTACCGGAAACTAATTGAGTAATATCGCTATTAAAATAATGAGAATAACCACCATGCTTAAATGCCCCAACACTTTTCGGTGCTGGTACTTTTACTGGTGTTTTTGCTTTAGCCTTAGCCTTTATCTTTACTATTGCTTTGGCTTTTGATGTTTTGATATGCCGACGAGCAGACGCATAGTTAAGATTATTATCTTCACACCACTGCTGAACTTTTACGCCTGTCTTTTCGTGAGCCGTTAAGAATTCAGCCTGTAATTTAATCCAATCATGTTTAGCCATTAATTTGATTAGTTAACGATGTGAATAATTTCATCGTTCTTCTCTTACCATTACTTTTAATTCGCTTATGCCTTTTTCAATACGCTCTAAATGATCTTTAAGTGCGTCTTGAGTAACATACTTTTCTGCAACGTGGAGCTGGTAATGCTGAAATGCCATAACATGTGCGTCAAATTTATTACTTTGTTCTTTAATGGCTGCTTTTATACCACTAACAAGAGGGACCGCTGTCACGCCTGCTATGGCGATAGTCACCATAATAATTTGATACCACTCCATTACTTACTACCTTTAAAATATTGAGCCACTAAAGGCATTATGTTTTTAACCGCTCTTTCACCAAACAGAAAACCGAGTACAAGTAGATTAATAACCCACAAAGCACTTTCTTGCATTTCTGTAAGCTTCGACCAACGACCACTGAACACCATGAAGTCCATATATAATGTAGCGTAACCCCAAACAGGACGCTGACAACCACGGAGAAAAATAATAAGAGGACCAAAAAACGCAATAGACTTAAGATCATTAGCAGTTCCTTCCATATCTTTGATGCGATTATTAAATTCTGCTCGCTCTTCATTAACGATGCGAGCTGCTTCATTGGCCTGCATGTTGGCTTCTTTATTTATCTGTATGGATAAATCAGCTTTTTCTTTATCCGTCATTGAAGGTGGGTAATAACTTTTTACACCTTCAACAATGGCCGAACCTAATCCACCACTGAAAAAGTCAGCTGCTTTTGCTAAAAGGTTGCTCATCTCCATTCCCCATCTTTCATCTGCCAAGATAGATCAGCTGATCTTTGATAAACCTGATCGGCCCAGCGACTATCTAACATTTCAACAGCTGCCTTTGTGTAATAAGCGTCATGAAGAGCAGCAATCATTTTCTTGAACTTTAAGAAGCCAGCAACACCAAGATTAAATGCCATGTTTGCACAAACCGCTTGTCTCGACGGGCTTAACTCCTTCCATGGAAGCATTGGTTTAATTTGACTGATAACCGCATTAACATCGTTTACTAGTAATTCTTCAGCTTCATCTTCAGTCATTGGCTCAACGTCAAAGTCTTCACGACCTAACATTTCAAGCTCTTCAGGTGTAAAAGGGTTATCGTCAACATTACGACCATAACCAATTGTTTTTTTGTCCGCTGTGCAATCGTAGTAATCCGATTCAAAACCTTCATGCCGCTTTAGCTGTTCAATTAAGTTCATCATTATCAAATTCCAGAAATAAAAAAGCCCCACCGATTGGTGAGGCAAAAAAACACATAAGGGAGATATTAGCTAAGGTGTTGGTTAAAGAGTCGCTAGTTCTAAGCTTTGAAATTCTTCGAGGAATAACGTTCGCCCGATTTTAAAGCAAAAAAAATCCGCTTCAAATAAATGAGCGGATTTCTTCAACATGGGAAATATAGCATTAGTTTTGGGGTGGTTGCAAACAATAAAAACTCAACAACCTCTTACCTCTTCACTAAGCTATCAAGTTAATTGTTTTCAGTTCAGGCAAAAAAGGTTTGTCAGTTCCATTTCTACTGTACGTTAGCTCTTTACATTTTTTTTCAAAACCTAGTGCTCTATTACTTGTGCTGACCACACTATCTACATCATTGTTTATTGCGGCTTCTATATTTGTCATGCCGATATTAGCTGCTCTTAACGCTTTCTCTAATGCCTCAAACGCACTGCCAACCATCGGAAGTCTTGAAAGCTCAGCCCATAAATATTCTTTTATAAAATCTATCATGAACTGCCAGCATTTATTTACTGATGAATGAGAGCCGTTTTTACTCAACTTGATAGTAGCTATAACTCGTTCAAGTTCGTCACTCATAGCACGACCACTGATTGCACCGCTAGAATAAATATCTTCAAGCGCCTTAATTATATCATCAAACAATTCAGGCAATTTTTGCTCAGCTTTATATTTTTCAAATAACGAATCAAAGTCTAAAGCTAAATCATCTTCTTCTTCAATAACCCATTGATGATCTCTAATTTCAATATAACGAGTAAAGAAAAACCTAACAAGTACTCCTGAATTATTATTAGTCACCCCGGCTGAAAAAGTAGTTAATTGTGCGTGTAAAGTGGTTAGCCAGCTTGGTCTATCATTTTTTGACATAAAAGACATAAGAGTCATAACGGATTCTAAGGAAGCTTGAGCTGCATTTCTTTTATCACCAATATCTCCGGACACCAATGCATTTGACAGTGTATTCAGAGAGTTCACCATTTTGTCGTGACTTTCCTTTATCGACCTCATAAAAAAATCTACTTTTTTACTCTGAGCCATTCATAATTCCTTTTAAGTTTTTGCGCAGTGCGCAGTTTTCATTATTGCGCATTTGTGTTTTGCGCAGTTTTATTTGATTGATGGTACAGAGTTGAGTGAAGGACAGCAAAAATTTTATAATTTCTATTTATTTTTTAAATTTATTTTTTTATTATTTTTGTCAAAGCAATGATACCAACCGTATTCACGTTCAGGAGTAAAATTTGTTTGATTAAATCCTAATTTTTTAATGTCTAACAAGTTATCGTGTACATTGTGCCGAGCGTTGACAATAAATACATCACTTGGTCTATCTACGATTATTACTTGTTGTTCTAATTCTTTTAGTAAGGCAATAACTGCTTTACCCATACCGCTATTACCACAACCGAGAATCAAAACCTTTGGCTTGTCCATTTAAGCCACCTCTCCCATCTTATCGTTAACGTTCTTGATTATCTGTTGTTCCCACTTAGAGATAATGATCATAATTTCTTTTGTTACTTCATCATGGTTACTGGTGTAACTCTTATGGCCTATGCCAATTACCTTGCAGCGTTCGCGATTAGATACCGATTTACGGCCTTTACCGTTACAGGGTTTGCATTCACATGGACCTAAGTTATTCCTTACCCAACCGGAACCACCGCATACACCACAAACAGGCTGAGTAAATTCGAGCATTGCCGCTCTAACTAAACCGTCTAATGTTTCTGGTTTTATTTTGAAGCGTTTTATTTTTATGTAGAGTGTTACCGTCATAGTTAATGCCCTGACAATACTTCGCTCTTTATCATCATGGCCTGCAAATCTAAATAATGCCCAGTGATACGCTTCTCTTGGTAACCCTGCTAATGAATGAGAAGCATCTCGCCAATCAATTACATCAAGAGAGCTCCCTCCACCGATTGCGCCAAGGTTTAAGGTTTTGGGTGTCATTTTTGCTAATAGTTTAATCGGATGCATCACTATTCCTGTTTGCTATTGCTTGAGTTATCCATTTGAGCATTTGCCCGTTCTTCACTTGTGCCGTTGTTGCTTCAATGACTGTCCAGCCGAGTAACTGAGCACTATTCATTTTGACTTTATCTTCGCTAAAACCTTTTCCCCTGGTATGTCGACCATTGGTAAATATGCCGCCATGAATCTCTAATGCGACTTTGATATCTACCCATGCATAATCAAAACGCCATTTTCTTACAGGATGAAAAATAAATTCTTTTTTGTGCTCAGGTAATTCACTTAAATTTATGCCGACAAGTTCAGCGAGTTTACGGGCCTGCTCTTTAGCCTTAGCTTTGTTCTTAGCCTTTGGTGTGGTCATGGCCTTGTAATCATCGAGACTCATTGATTCCATTAGTAACCAACTAACCGGCTTTCAAATCGAGTTTTACGAGCTGCTCGCCATTCTTCATCTTGAGATGCGAACCATTTTTTTAGTTTTAATGGATTGCGCTCTACTTTTAGTTGATTAGCTGCCAAACAATCCATGCGATGCCAATTTGATTTTTTTATTTCTTCTTTGGTGTTTGGACCTAATGAGCAAACATTAACGAAATTCATTTGACCACCAGTAATTCTTGTTGAATTAATTTGCTCTGAGTTTCTTCTAGTGCTCGCAATATATCGTTGGCAAAGGTTTTTCTTAAATGACCGTCGATTGAATGGTGACAAGGTAAGCAAGCATAAACGCCCATATTGTCCCCACACTTAAAACCCATGCCACGGTCCGAACCAACGTGAGCGAAAATCGTTTGTTCAGTATCGAATGAACAACCTGGTAACCTCAATGAGCACTCTTGACCTCTAGCGCTATCTTTTATTTTTTTACTTCTAGCAACCATTAAAAGAAACTCACTAATTTGTTATAAATACGTTCATCCGAGCCTTGAAAGATATTGCCCATAGCTGCCTGAGTCAGTGCCACATAACAGAGTCTAAATTCATCTTCTTCCATGTTGTCAAACGCTAAGCTTTGCGCTTCATAGTTCACTGTTTTTGTTCTTATGTTGGTTACTGGAATTCCATAACCGGCTAAGATTGTGAGCTGCTTGCGAAATGCATTTTTCTGCGCTCGTTCATCCATATATTGATATAAGATTTCAGCGGCCCAATGGTCAAAACAGAAATTAAAAAACGCGAAAACTTTTTTATGAAACTCATAGTTTCTAGGCTTAGTAATTTTTGCTTTTAGAAACGTATCGGTTTCAATTGACGTCATATATTCAGCGCTTTCATCATCAGCCGGTAGCAAAATGCCACCAGCAGTTTTTTGAAAGAAACAATCAGGCATTTTGCTGTAACCACATAACCATCAGTAACAATAAAACAATGATTGCCTTGGCCGCATACAATTTAATTTCAACAAAACACCGATATTTTTCAGGTGTCATAAGACTTAGTAGTTCAAATTTATTTTGTGTTCGTTTACACCCGAACAAGTAAGCTAGAACTACCGCTAGGACTATAAAAGCTGATTCGTAGAACATTATGATGCTTCCTTATTTTCGATTTGAGCTGACTTAGGGAGGTGGTGTAATACGGCTAAGGGCTCTTTGTTGATTAGTTTCGAGCTATCCGAACCAGATTTATAAACCATTCGACAACCTTCAATATCGCCGATGGTTACCGGAGCGGTGATAAATTCCATAAAGCCTTGGGCCAAATTATTAGCCTCATGATTACCAATGAGTTTTCGAGGGAATTCTTCTACACCATGCTTTGCATAACTGTTGTAACGCTTTTCGAATTCTCTAGCTCTGAAAGGTGTTTCATCTTCATCGACTAAACATAGCTTTGACCATCCCCCCATATCAGCAATCGTTGCATGAATATATCTATCATCGAAACAGACTGTCGAACCTCCTCCAACGGATCCAATAGCTTTATGGACCTTAGCCCATGCCAGCATTGCGCGAGTTTCCCGACTTCCATCGATATTTCTAATGATGTTTGCTGGTTTTGGTGCAAATTGGCCCACATCAGGATCCACGATGTGATCCCCGAATGCCCTGTTAACGACATCAAATTCATATTTATTTAATGCATTCCACCAAACGTTAATCACAGGAGAGCTTGTTTTCTGAGAATATACTTCTAGTGCGCCCGTTAGTAATTCAACGAAAGATTCCATTTCATTATTGTTCATGGATAACCTCCTGCTTACTCGCAAGCCATTCATCCATAACCTGAGCGTTATGTGCATTCACACTTTGGTTATTACGGCTCACTTGGTTTCTAACTTGTGGGACAGGCGTTAACCATTTTTTATCACGAAGGAATTTTGTAATACCTAAAACAAACTGACCTTGAGCTTCGGTTTGCCAATCAGGATCTTGTTTTGCAGCAAGGGTTAACCAATCAAGTACTTTTTTTCCTTCAGCTTCATCGATGTTTTCAGACTTCCAAACCTTCCATGCTTGAGCTTCAGTTCCACCTTTTCGGTGAGATGGGTATTGTTTAAAGAATTTCTTGAACTGCTCAGGCTTTTTAATTCTAGGGGGAGAAGGTTTTTCACTGATGTCTATTGTAATAGTGTCTTTGGTAATAGTGTCTTTCTTTTGTATGGGTTCAGATAGACTTATTTTTAAGTCTGTTTGGATAGGTACAAGGGTCTGGATAGACTTATTCAAGGGTCTAGATAGACTTATTTTTTTTGATTTATTTTGGGTCTGGATAGACTTAAAAATCCATTCTGAAATAACAGGATTTATTCCTATCTTCTTACCTTCAGTGATTACTATATTTCGCTGTACTAAGCGTTTCTTTATTTTACTTATGTTGTCGACACTGATTTCGGTTAGCTCTGATATTTGTTCGTAACAAATCCAATCGAGCATTTTATTCCAGCCAAATGTTTTAAGCATGACAGTGTGAACAAAGCGCCCTTCACTGTCGTTTAAATGGGTTTTGCATAGCGCAATACCTATTTCATTGGCAACACGATAGTAGCCATTATCTATATCTGCTTTCACGTATTTATGCCCATGACTAGACTCTTTATTTTCCCTTTGGGGAAAGTTGATTACTTCTGCGTTATTTGTCATACTGACCTCGTTGTGAATTAACCGCTTTGTAATCTTTCTCAGGGATTAAGCGGTTTTTTTATGCCCGTCTGGTGGTAAAACACCAGACACCTTTACTCTTCTTCTATTTCAGCTTTCTTTTCAAAAAATGGACCTGATAAAGCTTGGCTAACGGCTATTGCTACAAGTGAATGTCTCATGCAGCTTCTTCCGGTGTGTTCGTGCGCGTTAAGTCACTAGAAATATCAATTAGGACTTCACCAATATCAGGAGACAGCAAAACAGATAAACGCTTTAATACGTTTAATTTGAGTCCTAATTCTTCAATAGTTAATGGCTTTTGATTAAGTTTGTTTTCTAGCTCAGTAAAAGCCATTTCAATTGACGTTGATTTGTTGATGATTTCTTTACCAGGTGAAGAGGATGCGAGTGTTAATGTGCTTGTTGGTTTTGATTGAGTAGCAACTTCCGAACTAACCTTTACCGGAGCACTTCCTAAACCTAAATATTCTTTGCCAGATCTTAATAAATACACTTCATTTTTGTCTGTTACAGAAATAAACGTTAAAGACTTCAATCCAACCAATACATTTTTAATCACACTTCTATCGCGATTAGTCGCTTCTACAAGTCTCTTTACACTAGATTGTTTCGGGAACTCTCTTTGAAGCTCTTTCATCACTTCAATTTCTTTTAAAGATAAATTCATGTTGTCCTCTATTTTTTAAGTTTGATTAAGCAGCTTCTTCTCTAACATCCAAATCCCTCATAGCAACCTCGATCACTTTGAATTTATCTGAACCTATAACTTTTCCATTTCTGAACCTTGAAAGTGAGGCTTTTCCAATACCAGTCAATAGACTTAACTTTGCAAGCCCTCCATATGGAAGATCCCTCAAACGATCCTGAAGATTAACCATCTCTGAATCAGCTAGAGCTTTAATGCGTGACTTTTGTTTCATATCTGCTACCATCTAATAGTTAATAACTTGTTTGATTAACTCATATATGAGCCAATTTAACGTAAATGGAGCACATAAGCAAGAATGAAAAACTGGATCGATACACTTTTTTCGACACTACCCAAGAAAGTTGCTAGTAAAATGCCGGCAGAATTAGTGGACGATATACCAAAGTTAATTTTGCAGATGAATGTTGAGCAGCTCATGCGTGTGCATGACATAAAAAATGCACAAGCTTTAAGCACTCTTGTGTCAGAAAAAGATTTATCGTTAAGTAAGGCGCAAATACAGCGAGTTATGACTGCAGCATCTGATAGTTCAGGAAGTACTTTGATAAAGATTGCAGCTGGATTATCTCTAACTTCAGAAGATTATTTTTATTTGTACAGTGCTCAAGGCTTTGATTCGAATGGGCATGCGATAGCAAAATTCTATGACATAGATCACGGTATTTTAATTGATTGCGCGCAAGATGCTTACACTGTATTAGCAGATAAGTCAGGTAATTTTGATATAGAGCAGTTTATAAAAATGTCTGTGAGCGGCTACAGAACTATAGCCAGAAGAAAAAAAGATAACTAAAAATTAACGTTGCGATATTGTCTGTATCGCAACCATTACTTTATGCTTCTACACAATCTAACTTGTGCATCAAGCCTTTCAAATTAGCGTTTTGGTTTAACTCTTCAAGCAAAATCCTTCGTTCCACTAACAATTCATGCAAGCAAAGCGAACGCTCATCCCTGTCTCGTAAAGAGTCTAGTTTGTCAAAGCTTACCACCCAGCTATGCAATTTTCTTGTTAATTCTTCTTGCTTTTGTCTTGGTGATACTACAACAAGCCTATACGCTACGAACCCTAGCATGAAAAGAACTACTATCAGAATCAGACTGACAATCTCCATTGTTTTCTCCGTGATTTAATAATTTTAAAAACCAATTTCCATATATTGAAAGCAAAGCTACAGCATTTAAAGATTGAACTATCATCTTATAAGCATTGTATTCGATAGTGTCCCCGAGTATCTCAATTGAGAATAGCGGAACTGCCAAATAATCGGTTCTAAGGACAGCATAATCAATATGATTTAAGCCGTGAAATCCCACTTGAAAGATAAAAATAAAACTGAGCCATTCAGCAAGCTTTGTTCGGTATAGAGCATTTATTTTAATTAGCAGAATAACCAATGCCAATTTAATAAATCCTACAGTCGCCCCAAACACCCCCCAATACTTCCAAGCTTCTGCCATATCATAAAAGTAAGGGCTAGCGAAATGACCTGCGATCGAGCACAAGGTAACTAGAAGAATAATTGTACGGTCTCTTTTAATGTGAGCGCTTACAGCTACACCTAAAATACCAAAACAAATAAACCAATTGTCCATTGCATAACCAAACAAGTTAACTAAGCTTTGTTCCATCTTATCTATCCAAAGTTAAAATTTATGGTTCTTTTGGAGGTCTAGTTGGTAATTCACCGTTACCATCACCACCATTCCTTTGCTCGTCTAACTCAGACAAAGCTATTGCTTCATCCGACAATGTAACACTATCAGCTGTGCTTGTAACTAGCCCATCATCAGATATATCATTGTTTTCTAGTTCTTTTTTGTCTTTTGGCAGTATATTACCTGTCTGTGTCGGATTTGTACCAACTTCAGTTTTATTCAATTCCATTTTTATTCCTTATATAGAGTATTAACTTGTTAACCCTTAATCAATAAAAAATTAACAGGGTTGATAATTTTAAATCACATACTACAAAATAAAAGCCTTTTAATCCACTAAAGATCTATAACAGGCAAAATAGATCACATATGATTCATTTAATTGTTGCATATGTGAGTCAGTTAATCTATATTTAACCACATAAGATTTTTCAAGCACTTAAAAACAGCTTATAAAATTAACAGTACGTTAACTATAAAGGATTACAAGTATGTGTGGAATATCAAATCAAATAATGAATCATACAAATGCAGACAATCGCGCCAATGCTATCGAATTAATTAATGAGCGAGCTGTTAATGAGTTAATCGTTAATGGTTTAGGTGAAAGTGCTTTCGGTGATATTGAGCTTGACGATATTTTGATTGCTGTAAGTGAAAACGAGTTAATTATTCCTATTCTTTACAAGCTAATTACTGGTGATTTATTCGCGATAGATGAATTGAGATTGTTGGTTAGAGGTATAGCAGAGCAAAAAATTCAAAACTTGGCTGATTCTATTAGCCATTAAGAAAACGGCCGCGAATCTTGGTGGAGTAGCGGCCATTAACTTCCGACAACAAACGTTATCGGGCTGACAAACGGAGAGTATCAAATGAATACAAATACGACAACTATTAACGCTTTAGTTAAGGAAATATCAAGTGCCGTCCATTTGGCTAATAAATCAGGCATGGGCATTGGTTCAACAACTCAAGATAACTTTTTTTGTGTTATCTGTATGGTCCCTGTCCTTAACTGCACCATCAATCTTGATGATGATGATGCCGAGTTTCAGTTAAAAGAACTTTTTAAAGAAATCGATGTTTTAGTGCCAAAGAAACGCTTATTTAAAGTGTTATTCCTCTCTAACAGACAAAGTGTTTTTAATACTGAGTTTGAAGTTGAAGCCTTTGATGAAAAAGGCGCTAAGTCAGCTGGTTTAAGTGAATTGATGGCTGAACGTATGACGCCTAACCATTTTAAGAAGCCCGTTATTTCAGTAATTCGCCAACAAGCTAGGAGCGCAGCGTAATGACTCAAGAAACTCAAATGCAATCATGGGAAGAACAAAATA
>Ga0209395_1008572_pt1 | contig 10367 bp, 8 predicted proteins | sample GOMGulsemesocosm_3_FD_184635 | JGI IMG/M metagenome (GOLD analysis project Ga0209395, IMG submission 184635) | Methane-oxidizing microbial communities from mesocosms in the Gulf of Mexico - GOM9D Gulf of Mexico (SPAdes) (version 2) | ecosystem: Environmental > Aquatic > Marine > Cold seeps... | reverse complement strand
TCGCTATTACGAAATGCTTGCGCCAGGTGGTTTACTTTTCTTAGGTCACAGTGAGAACTTAGGCAACTATCAGCAGTACTTTAGCAATGTTGGTAGAACAATTTTCAGAAAGCCACTTTAGAATTTAAGTTCAACTTAAGCAGAGGAGCTTTTGTGCAAAGACATGACCATCCACAATTAGCTGAATATATGGAGCAATGTCTGCCAGAGTTTACCCAAGTTAATCATTATTGGGATAAGCAGAGAGACATGGTAGTTGCCAAGATTTTGCCTGGGGAGTTTTACATGACGACCGAAAATGTAGCTATTGCAACAACATTAGGCTCATGTATATCTGCTTGTATTTGGGATGAGCGAACTCGCATTGGAGGCATGAACCATTTTATGTTACCGATCACCAATAAAGAAGCTCATGAAGTTAACTGGGGGAAAAGGGAGAAAACAGCCGATGCAACTCGGTATGGCAATTACGCCATGGAACACCTCATTAATACGATTTTAAGAGCGGGCGGCAGAAGAGTAAATCTACGTGCCAAGTTATTTGGTGGTGCTAAGGTACTGAATCAAATGTCAGATGTCGGTCAAAAAAATATCGACTTTGCTTTAGCTTACTTGGAGCAAGAAGAAATTATTATTGAAAGTAGTGATATTGGCAATGTCTTCCCTAGAAAAGTTATTTTTGAACCCTGTAGTGGCCGTGCTTTTATTAAGCGACTCGATAATTTACACAATGACACTATTATTAGACGAGAAAGTGACTATAGCAGCCAAATCTATCAAAAAGAGGTTAGTGGTGATGTTGAACTTTTTTAGTGATATCAGTAAAGGAAGAAAATAGCATGGATGTAATTAAAGTACTTATAGTTGATGATTCATCAGTGATCCGAAGCATAATCAAAGAATCATTAAGCCATAGTGCTCATATTAAGGTGGTCGGTGAGGCCGAAGATCCTTTAGTTGCCCGTGAACTGATCAAAAAGCTGAATCCAGATGTATTAACCCTTGATGTAGAAATGCCAAAAATGGACGGAATAACATTTCTTACTAATTTAATGCGTCTACGGCCAATGCCAGTAATTATGCTTTCAACACTAACAACTAAAGGTGCAGATATTACATTGCAGGCGTTGGAAATTGGCGCGTTAGACTTTATTGCTAAACCAACGGTGCAAGAATTAATTGCCACACAAGCTAGTTTTAAAGAAGTCTTAATTGAAAAAATTACCCAGGCCGTAAGTGTTGACCAAAAGAATTTCAAACTATCAGATACCATAACAAGTAATAAAATTGATACAGGCAAAAGCAAAAGTAATATCTTAACTTTCTCTGGTGTTAAACGTGCTAACCACCTTATTGCTATAGGTGCCTCAACGGGAGGAACTGAAGCGATAAAGAAACTCTTAGTAACCTTGCCAAGTAACTCTCCAGCTATAGTCATTGCTCAGCATATCCCTAAAACTTTCAGTTTACGTTTTGCACAAAGGTTGAATGAAAACTGTCAGGTCGAAGTGCATGAGGCAAGTCATGGTCAAAAAATTAAGGACGGGCATGTCTATATTGCACCAGGAGATAAACATTTAGAAGTCGTGCATAAAAACGGTGCACTCTTTTGCACTTTAAGTGACGGCGCTGAAGTTAATCGACATAAACCTGCTGTTGATGTTTTATTTGATTCCATCAGTGACATAGCAGATAACGTACAAGCGGTACTATTAACAGGCATGGGACAAGATGGTGCTCATGGCATGTTACGATTAAAAGAGCAGGGAGCTAGAACCATTATCCAAGATAAAAGCTCTAGTCTTATTTGGGGAATGCCTGGTCGTGCACACGCCATTGATGCACACACAATGGAGTCTCCTTTAACAGATGTTGCCAAACATTTACTCAATTATGCTTCTTTAAATAGAATTGAAATGCAGGGGTCTATAAGAGAAAGAAGTGTTGGAGGAACTATATGATAAACATTAGGTATGGGCTGTATTTATCGTGCGCCTTGGCTTTGTTAGTTGTAGTCAATTACCTCTTTATTCATCAAGAAATACTTTTCTTAATATTATTTTCAGTTTTATCAGGCTTATTAATCACTTTAGCTAGTCAAATACATAAGGTCAGTTTAACGATAACTGATACTGCAAAGGGCGATACTATGTCTGCAGTTGATGATGAGTTGATCCACAGTGTCATCTTTGAGTTGCAGCAGTTTATTCATCAAGAAGTTAATATTGTTGAGAAAGAGTTACAACGGACAAAAGTACTGGTTGCTGATGCTGTTACTGGGATTTCAGATAGTTTTAAGCACTTACAAAGTTTAAGTGAAGAACAGCAACAAATGATTCAACTGTTAATCTCTCACTCTGGCAATATGGAAGATGGAGAGGGGGCTTCTTTACACAGCTTTGTTATTGATTCAAATAAAACCCTTGATGATTTTGTTGGCGTTATTATCAATACCAGCAAACAAAGCCTTGAAACTATGAGTTATACCGATGACATGGTGGCTCAGTTCGATAGTATTTTTAAGCTATTATCACAGGTTGAAGGCTTAGCAAGTCAAACAAATTTATTAGCGCTTAATGCGGCAATAGAAGCTGCTCGTGCTGGCGAAGCAGGGAGAGGCTTTGCCGTTGTTGCTAATGAAGTTCGCAGCTTGTCTGTTGGCTCTACAGAGCTAAATGAAGATATCCGTGCTGAGATTAATCAAGCTAAAGAAATTATTGCTAAGTTAAGAAACTCCGTTGAGACCATGGCCTCTGCTGATATGACATCAACATTAGAGGCTAAAGAAAAAATGACGGTTATGATGAGTCATGTTGAGCAGGTTAATAATCAAACCACTAGTAGTGTCGAGGAGCTTGCTATTATTGCTCCTAAGATTACTGATGCTGTAAGTTTAGGCATTCGCTCGTTACAATTTGAAGACTTGACACGGCAATCGTTGGAATCTTTACAGATGAATGTTAGTAGCCTGCATGAGATAAGTGACGTTTTGGCAACATTTGATAAAAACCCGAATATGGCGGTTCATCAGCAATTAATAAAGCTCAAGACAACTTGTCAATCGGTCTATCATGAAACTAAAAAAGCAGAGAGTTCACGTAGCGTTAAACAATTGAACATGGATGAAGGTGAAGTTGACTTATTTTAGCGTAGTTTAATTTTTCAAATTATAAGGAAGAGATCATGACAGTATCCAGTAAACTTTCTACAGATGGTAAACAACTTGTTATCGCTATTGATGAAAGATTTGATTTTTCATCACATCAGGAATTTCGTGATGCCTATAGTGGTGTAACGAATCTAGACTTAACGTATATTCTCGATTTAAGGAAAACTGAATATATGGATAGCTCTGCACTTGGCATGATTTTATTATTAAAAGACCACGTGCAGCTTTATGCAGGGCAGCTGATAATATCCAAACCTAGCGATACCGTTAGAAAAATTTTGGAAATTGCTCAATTCCAACGTTTAATGACGATTGAATAGTTCTACTCTTATCAGAGCATACTGCAAAAGTCTGTTCGATAAAGGGGATTATAAGGACGTGATATGCCAAAAAATCAAAAGCTAGCCCTGGTAGTTGATGATTCTAAAATGCAATGTAAATTACTGTCTATATTGCTACAAGAAGAAAACTATCAAGTGATCGCTGCAAATGATGGTGCAAGTGGTGTACAAATGTATATTGAGCACCAACCTGATCTTGTCTTAATGGATATTAACATGCCCATTATGGATGGTTTTGAGGCAACAAGAAGAATAAAGAAACTTTCGGGGGCAGGTAATCTAGCTCCACTTATTTTTATAACTAGTTTGGATGGCGAGCAAGCGTTCATTGATAGCGTAGAGGCTGGCGGTGATAGTATTTTAGTTAGGCCTTTTTCACCGCAAGTTTTTAAAGCAAAAATAAAAGCAATTCAAAGAATAAGTGATTTAGTTGAACAAGTAAAAGGTCTGCAACAAGAGCAACAAAATGATGCCGAGCTTGCTGAAAAAATGATGTCAGGAGTGATTGAAGCGAGGAACTTTGCGCTTGATAAAATTGGTGTCATCAAAAAAGCAGCGACCATTTTTAGTGGTGATATTCACCTAAGTGCACTTTGTCCCAATGGTGACCTGCATATTTTACTTGGTGATTTTACTGGCCATGGCTTAAGGTCTTCAATTGGTGCAATTCCAGTAACAGAAACCTTTAGAGCAATGACCAAAAAAGGCTTTTCAATATTGGAAATTGTAGCCGAATTAAATCGACAAATGCATACTTTATTACCTGGCGATCTATTCTTTGCTGCGAGTTTTGCTTGTATCTCTGAGCATGAAAAGTCGGTTTATGTTCTTAATGCAGGATTGCCCGATGGTTACTTGTTTAATGAAGACGCTATAATTAAGAAGCAATTTTCTTCTTCACATCCCCCTTTAGGCATTTTACCGCAATTATTACCTGATGTTCACCTTGATGTTGTGCAGGTATCGAAAACAGATAGATTAGTCTTTATCACTGATGGCATTGTCGAGGCAAGGAACAAAGCAGGTAAACTCTTTGGTTTTCCTCGTTTTGAAAGTGCAGCAGCAGATGGTATCGCACAGAAGGATCTTGTTAAAAGTGTTTTAAGTAGCCTTGATGATTTTTGCGAAAACTGTGAACAAGAAGATGATATATCTTTAGTGGACGTTCCTTGTAGTGGCTGGCAACCCGTTAAATTTAGCAATAAGGTCACTATACCCGAAGGGTTTACCGAAGAGGATAGTTACTTTACTCGCGAACAAAAGGGGCTGCCAACTTGGTCTTACCATTTACATTTAACAGGTAAGCTATTAAAAACCGTCAATCCTATACCATTAGTTATGAATCAAATTAATGATTTAGAAGGCGCAGGTGAGCACTGGCAAAGTTTATATACTATATTAACAGAACTGTTTGTTAATTCTCTTGATCACGGAGTATTGGAGCTAGATTCATCACTCAAGGACTCCGCTGAAGGTTTTGGCCAGTATTTCAAGGAGCGAGCTAAACGACTAGATAATCTTGCTCATATCGCAATAAATGCACCGGATAATTTTGTTCGAATATCATTAAAATACTTTCCATTATCACATGGCGGGAAAATGATTATCAATATTAAGGATAGTGGCAAAGGCTTTGATATTGTTAATGTATTGAAAGGTAATAGCAATGCCATGAATGACGGCATAAAGCTAAGCGGACGTGGAGTCGAGTTAGTTAATCAAATGTGCGATACCCTAGAATATCAAGAGCAAGGTACGTTAGTAAAAGCGAGTTACATTTGGCATGATTAAATGGTGTTAATAAGGTACGAAAAGGAATTTTAAAATGATTAAGCACAATTTATTGATTATTGATGATGATATTGATTACTTGAAACTGTTAGCTGAGAGCTTAGAAGATAGCTTTGAGGTTAAATGTGCCAGCAACCTGTTAGTCGCTCAGGAACTGTTACAGGAAAATATACATTTTGATATTGCCTTGGTTGATGAAAACATTGGTGCTGAAAAAGGCTCTACTTGGATACAAGAACAACAGGGAAATCAAAACTCACCCACCTCATTTGTACTTTATTCAGGCATGGCGACTGAAGAAGCTATTCTTAAAGGTTTAGAGTGCGGAGCAGATGATTTTTTAGCTAAGCCATTTTCTTTATTAGCACTTAATTCAAAACTAGATAAACTGATTGATTATCAAGAAAAGATCCATGACTTTGAAGATGAGATTAAATCTAAGAATAATGTAATTAATGTCTCAATGGCACAAGCTTCTAAATATGGTAGCTGTATGCAATTGACCTCCAAACTAAATCACTGCTTTACCTATGAACAAATCCGAGATGAGGTATTTTCCTATTTTCACAGCATGGATTTACATGGTTGTATTGCATTTTACCCTATCAATGATAAACCCAGCTTTTATAGTGCACAAAAGGGGGTTTGTTCGCCTGTTGAAATAGAAGTGATGGAGTTACTTAAGGTAAAGCCTCGACTTTACCGATTTGGCTCAAGAACCATTTTTAATCACACCCTCGTTTCTTTATTTATTCTTAATCTTGAAGAGGGCACTGTTGATACAGACATCTATATTGATGCTCTTGCCTCTGTTATTGAATGTATTGGCGCTAGGATGGCATTCATCACTTATAAAAACTCATTAATCAGTGTACAAGAGCAGATTAAGCAAGCGGTTGGTACCACCAAAAAAATGGTAGAGATATCTAAACATCATCAACAAGAAGTGATGAATGAAATAGTTCAGAAGATGGGAACAAGCTTCCATATTTTAGACATGACGCAAGATCAAGAAGATTATTTGACCGACTTAGTTCATGGTGCATTAAAAAAACACAGTCAAGATGATATTAATTTCTTGGAAGTTACTCAGTTACTTGATCAAGCATTAAATAGTGTTGACCAGCTGCAACAATTGAATACTGAAAATGATCAAATTGATAATACTTATGATATTGATGATGAGGATGAACTATTTTGAACTCACAATCACTTGAATTAACACATAAAGTACTAGCGGGCATTGATGAAGCTTATTGGCAATGGGATATTACCAATGAACAAGTTTTTTATTCTGCCCAGCTAATGAAAATTCTTGGTTATTCTGATGAGGAACAAATTGGCTCAAGCGGTGTATGGGAGAAGCATGTAGATATCGATATCCTTGATGAAGTGCATTGGAAAATTCAGCAACACTTAAAAGGTGAAGTTGAACAGCTTGATGTCACCATTCCGATTACAAACAACCACGGTAATAAAATATGGCTACATGCGATTGGTAAGGTTGTTGAACGAATTGGCAATAGATCAAGTTTAATGTTTGGTACAGTGAAAGATGTCACTGAGACCAAGAACATGATAGTGCAACTGAAAAAACAAAATGACAGGCTGATGTTATCTGAGCGGATCAGTAACTCAGGACATTGGCGCTTTGACATCATGTCCCAAACGCTTGATTGGTCAGCTGAGATTTTTCGTATTCATGGTTTGTCTAATAAATCGCTAATACCCACCTTAGAAAGTGCCGTGGATGCACTCTCAGTAAAAGATAGACCTAAGTTTCGCACTATATTTCATAATGCAATTCATCAGCAGCAACCTTTTTATCTTAAAACCATGTTAACTCAACCCGGTGGCAGGAAGGTGAAAGTAGAGATTATTGCAGAGGTTGAAAGGGACAGTAATGGCATAGCGCTTGCGATATTTGGTGTTTATAAAGACATAACCCGAAGTGAAGACCTATTTGAGAAATTAAAGTTGCTTGCAATGGTTAACTTTACCATTAAAGTGCCGATATTTTTTATTGATGATAATGATAATGTCGTTTATCAAGATATATCTCCCCATCATGACGGAGCCAGTTCCGTACTCTTTAATTACATAAACTTTAGTATTACAGAATATATGGAATTTAAAAAACAGGCTAAGGAGCTAGGGCAGATTAAAGAGACTAATGTCAGCTTTGATAAATATACAACGGTCTTTGATTTATCGGTAACTTATGAAGCTGATGAAGGCATTTACATTTGGATTGTAGAAAATGTTACCGAAAAATTTAGAAAAGAACAGCAGCAAGTTATCTCAAATCGATTAGCATTATTAGGTAATACCTTCGGTAATGTATCCCATGATATTAATAATGTTCTAGGTGTTGCTCTTGGTGCCATAGAGATGCTAGAAATAAAATTCTCTCGTGGTGAACAAGATATTTCTTCCTATATTGATAGAGTTAAAAATGCTATCGATAAGGGTAAAGATGTTACTGAGCGCTTATTGGCATTTACCCGAAAACCCACAGTAAAAGTTGTCAGTTTTGATCCAATACAAGACATCATTGATAATCAGTATTTATTTAAACAACTGTTGTTAAGTACAATCAATATAACCTTTAATTTTCAACCTATGCACTGCTCAATAATCTTCCCTCAAGGTGAGTTTATTAATATATTGTTGAATTTAGTGTTAAATGCCCAAGATGCAATTCAAGAAAAAGGATTGAGTGGAAAAATTGAAATTTCAGCAAATATACTCGATGACAACCGATTAGAAATACACGTTAAAGATAGCGGAGTAGGTATTTCAAAAGAGAACTTAACTAAGGTATTTGATCCATTTTATAGTTCTAAGTCGGTGAATAAAGGTAACGGCATTGGTTTAGCCAATGTCTATAGTACCATGTATAAACATAACGGCTTGGTTCAGGTTGAAGGAGAAAGTGACCTAGGTGGTGCACACTTTACGCTTGTCTTTAAATGTAAGATTTTAAAAGAGAAGTATTTTTCTCATGACTCACACTTACCTTTATTGAGTTATCAAAATACAAATATTTTAGTACTTGATGATGAAATCAGTATTGCAGAATTTGTCGCTTTATTTCTGGAGAGCAAAGGAGCAAATGTCGTCGTAGCTAATAATAAGGAACAATTGATTGCAGAAATTAAATCAGGCGTTATGTTTGATATCTTTATTACCGATATGATTTTACCTGATTTAACAGGTAAAGAAGCGGTAAGCATGGTAAAAGAAAAATACCCTGATATTAATATCTTTTCTATCAGTGGTTATATTGCCATTGAAGATAGGAGCTGGGATTACCCTGTACTAAGAAAACCTTTTAATTCTAAGGAATTAGCCCAGTTTTTAGCTATCTAGCTTAACAAAGTATCTAGAACCATGTATGTTGTTATAAACATAGAGTCAAATTAATTTGTAGTCAGGTACCCGTTTCATGAATTTAGAAAAAGAATACAAGATACTTGTTGTTGATGATGCTAAAGATACGCAGATATTATTAGAATTTGACCTGAGCACGGCGGGTTATCAGGTCACATGCTGTGATAGTGGTGAAGAAGCTCTTACCTTATTAGAAACCTTATCTGTTGATCTAATTTTACTTGATATGTATATGCCGGGCCTATCAGGGTTAGAAACGTTACTCAAAATAAAAATGCAGGATTCGAGTGCACAAACCCCTGTGATTATGCTTTCTGCTTCAACTGATGAAGATGAAGTCGTTGCTGCTTTAGAGCTGGGCGCAGGCGACTATGTTATAAAACCTTATGTCGCTAAAGTGCTACTGGCACGGATCAGGACTGCAATTAGGTTAAAGGAAAAAACAGATCAGTTGGAGTACTTAGCTAAAACAGACTTTTTGACTAGCCTAAATAACCGAGGCAGTTTTGTTGAGCTTAGCACTAACGCAATAAGCTTAACTAAAAGAGCCGAGCAGCCCTTAGTTGTAGCAATGTTTGATATTGATTTTTTTAAACATGTAAATGATAACTTTGGTCATGATGCAGGCGATCAGGTCTTACGGGCTTTTAGCAAAACTATGACTGATGTGTTTCGAGATTATGATATTGTTGGCAGAATTGGAGGAGAAGAGTTTGCCGTATGTTTGCCTAATACTAGCAGCGGTGATGCTTACATTGCATGTGAGAGGTTAAGGCAACAAATTGAACAGAGCCATATCAAAATTACAGATGATCAGAATATAACGACTGAAATTAACATTACTGTAAGTATCGGTTTGGTTCTAGTAGAAGGTGGCTCTTTAACAATTGACGAATTATTAAAACAAGCAGATAGCGCTTTATATTTTGCTAAAGAAAATGGGCGTAATCAAGTAGTTGATGTATCGACCATTCCTAGTGAAGTAGAGAATAAGCATGTTGAAGCAAGCTTTATCGCAACAGATAATTTCTTAAAAGATCAAACTAATTTAACTGCTGAAATAACTTATGACGGTATTGATTTTTCTGTCGGTGTAAGTAATGTTTTAGGTGACCAAGCATTATTTAAAGAGATTTTAGTGATGTTTTATCAAGACCATCATTTAGACGGAAAAAAGTTAAAAGAGGCAATACAAGAGCAAGACACGGATACCGCGAAACATATTGCTCATACTCTAAAAGGTGTTGCTTGCTCTGTAGGTGCAATGGATTTATTCGAAGCAACCAAGGCACTCGATTTAGCGATTAATAATAATCAGCAAGAAAAGTTTGATGCTTTGTTTTCTTTATTATCACCTGAGCTCACTCGAGTGATGACGGGAATAGAATTGCATTTAGATGTTAGCTAGTACTTTAGTCATCAATTACTAAAGTGATGTCTGTAATAGGGACACAACAACAAGCCAATATCTCTCCATCTCTTATGTAGGCTAACGGCTCACCTAGAGGGTAGTTAATTTCACCTTCAACAAGTTTTACTCGACAAGCACCACAGAAGCCATCACGACAGTGATAATGCACTTCGATATCAGCAGACTCCAAAGACTCAAGTAAGGTTTGTTCACTATTTTTATAGTGAACAACCTTACCCTGTACTGTTATTTTTGGTTGAGA
>Ga0209395_1008558_pt1 | contig 10385 bp, 10 predicted proteins | sample GOMGulsemesocosm_3_FD_184635 | JGI IMG/M metagenome (GOLD analysis project Ga0209395, IMG submission 184635) | Methane-oxidizing microbial communities from mesocosms in the Gulf of Mexico - GOM9D Gulf of Mexico (SPAdes) (version 2) | ecosystem: Environmental > Aquatic > Marine > Cold seeps... | reverse complement strand
GCATATAAGGTCGCCCTTGCCGGGCGTTTAAAGTGAATGGAGGCCGTGCGATCAACCACCCGATATTTCCCAGCCAAAAGCTTGTAGAGCATCACGCCATAGATGGGGTCTAGGGCGCTGTACAAGCCACCGCCCCAGGTGATGCCCATATGGTTTCTTGTTTTCCAGTTATTGGGGATCTTGATATGAACCTCATGGAAATCGGCGGCCACATAGGTAATACGGGCCCCGCTGCTGCGATAGGCGGGAAACAAGTTGCCGCCCCAGCGCCACATGCGTGACTCGAATGATTCGGCCACCCGTCCAGGGGCAGGTACTAGGGCTGATAAAAAATCACGCTCGCTAGGCCTTGCCACCCTACTGAACCTCTAAAATAATTTTACCCTTCGCTCGCAAGCTTCGACTTAGGTCGTGGGCCTGGTCAGCCTGTTGCAGCGGGAAGATGCTATCAATAACGGGTTTAACACGGTCCACTGATATTAACTTTGCGATTTCCTTAAGATCGCTCCCACCTGACTTCACCATCACCACCATGGCTCTTTTACGGTTTTTATTAAAAATCCTCAGCAGTTTGCTAACAACTAGCGCTTTTAAGTTCTTGGGGCTTGGCACCGTTGATACATAGCTGCCGCCGGGGTTCATGATCGGTGAGCATTTAGTGAGGTCATGGCGGCCGATGGTGTCGAACACAATATCGTACCGACCGGAGGTTTTTAGAAAGTCTTGCTGGTGATAATCAATAACGTTTGTTGCACCTAGATCCGTCACCATTGCTGCATTTTTCTGACTGCACACACCGGTTACCTGCCCGCCCAACGCCCTGGCAATTTGCACCGCAAAACTGCCCACGCCCCCGGAAGCCCCAATAACCAACACCTTTACCCCGGTTTTTATCCCTGCCAGGTTCACCAGCCCTTGCCATGCGGTGAGCGCACACAAGGGCACAGCGGCGGCATCCGTATAAGAGAGGCCCTCAGGAATAAGCGCCGCATTGTCAGCGGGTGCCACCACCTCTGCTGCATAGGTCGCCAAACCTTCTGTGGGATTTTTCATACCAAACACTTTATCGCCCGCCTTAAAGCCCTCTACCTTGCTGCCCGTCTCTAACACCTCGCCAGAAAAATCACTGCCCAGAATAAGCGGAAAAGACGGCACCAAAAACTGCAGCTGGTAGCGCCCGCCGCGAATCATCCAATCGCGAGGGTTTACGCTCGACGCGTAGTTTTTAATGCGTATTTCGTGTGCCTTAAGCTTTGGCGGCGTTTGTTCGCCGTATTGCAAGACATCACTTTTTCCATACTTCGTTTGATAAACAGCTTTCACGGTATAGCCACTCCTGATTGCACGGTGTTAGTACTCTTGATGGCATGGTGTAAGTACTCCTGATTGCAGGGTCTAAGCACTCATTCTAGGTTTAACTCATTCTAGTGGCCTTTAATGAGTAGCCCAGCAGCCCTCCATTCATTCTCTACTGCTCGCCATTAGTTCGCTGGCGAACCTTTAGGTTAAATAAAAGGCCTCAGTAGTTCTTCAAAGCCTTGGACAACAAATGCGTAAACTGCTGCTGCTCTTCTTTCGAGAAGCCCTTGTACACCCGGCCATTCACATTAGCGGACAAGGCTTTAAAATCAGCCTTGAGCGCTAAACTCTTGGGCGTAAGGCGTACCAGTTTCACCCGCTGGTCTTCGGTAGACGTCGCCTTTTCAACATAACCCAGGCGAATCAACTTATCGACCAGCTCCGTGGTGGAAGACTTCTTTTTGTTAATCCGCACCGCCAAGTCTTTTAGGGACAGGGCTTTCTCACGGTACAGGGTGATCAGAATCGCTCCGTGTGACGGCGCAAGGTCAACCAAGCCCAAACGTTTTAGCTCACGGCTCACGTGCTCATAGGCGTTATCACGCAGTTCAGCGGCTAAAAAGACAATGCCGTTGGTTCTTGGCCCCATGAAACCCTGCCTTTGTTAGCCCATCGATTTGAATTGAACCCTAATCTACGCCGCGAATATTAGTTCGCTAGCGAACTTAATGCAAGTTATTTTTTGATCAACCCGACTACTTAAGCGCCCCCTAGCCGCTTAATAGCCTATTGATGGTATGCCTATTATCGCCTTAAGGCGGGGGATTCAGCGGTAGTATTGCTGAAGACCCACTGCAAAAAGCCCTAGGCCTACAGCCTGTCAGGTCTCGGTAGTGTCTAGCGGATCTCGAATTAGCCGAAGCGAGACATCACCGAAACGGGCATTTTTGCCATGATTGGCCCGAGAATATTCCAGGGCATGCGCGGCACGTGTGTTTCTTTGGTTTTGTTGAGTATCTCTTTAACCAACAGCTTGGCGCCCTTCTTTAGCGAGATCACAAACGGTCGGTTGGCCACATCCTCGTTCATGGGTGTGTCTATGTAGCCGGGTTTGAGGATGGTGATGTCGATATTGTCTTTTACCGTCTCCACACGCAGGGCGTTCATATATGTGAGCAGCGCCGCCTTGCTGGCCGAATAAGCGCTTAAACCAGGCAACCTCAGTGCAGCGGCCAGCGAACTGATGCCCACCACCTGCCCAAAACCCTGCTGGCGAAACACCCGCACGGCCGCATCAATGGTCGCCATGGCTCCGGTCACGTTAATATCGATGATGTTCTTGGGTTTCTCGAACGCACTCTTGCCAATTTTGCTGCTGTAACCCACCCCGGCGTTGGCGATCACGATGTCCAGCTGCCCCAGCTCTGCTTTGGCCTGTTTGATTGTGTCAAACACCGCCTCGGTGTTGGCGACATCCAACGCGTATACCGCCACCTTAATGTCCGGTGTTTTGGACAGCTCGTCATTGAGCTCCTGCAGCTTTTCGAGGCGTCTGGCCGCCAGACCCAATGAATAACCTTTCGAGGCAAACTCGCGCGCCATTTGTTTGCCAAGGCCGGAGGATGCGCCGGTGATGAATACGGTTTTGTTGCTCATGAGGGGGGGGTCACTTTTTATTGTGTTTGTTTGTGTTTGTGTTTATTTCTGGTGGTTCTGGTTTCGCCCAGCTGGGCGAGCTACTTATTTCTGCGTCGCCAGAAATAAGTAACCAAAGGCCGTTCCTGCGCATCCATACGCTCACGGCATTCGTGCATCCTGCACATCAAGAGGCGGCCCCGCTGAACTGAAAGCCCCTCGCTCTGGTATTATTTTTCGGGCCGGTCCCCTCCTTGATTAAATCAAAAGGGGCATCCATGCCTCAAACAGACCTTACTCGAACATCCTGTTCTCGGAACCCGAAAAATCACACCGCCATTCAGCAGCTCAGAAGGGGAAGCTGGTGCCACGGCTAGTCAACGACGGGGTTCTGAGCTAACGAGTACTTCCCTTGAATCATAATGATGAATACACAATCGGGCTAGGCCTTTGTTAAAACGCCCCGTGCTTCCCAACACCTTTGGTAAACCTTGTAGCCCCTTGCTTAGTCTCACCCTTTTCAATAGGTTCCATTCCGCGCTGGAATTCGTTCGCCATTGCATCATCAAAGGATTTATTCCACTGCTCATAGGTGCTCATGCGATCGCTGCGCATACACATTTGAGGATTCTTGGCGATTTGTTCGGCCAGGATTTCTGCGGCTTCTCGAGAGGTGCCATGGGGCACGACTCTATTGGCAAGTCCTATATTTTTAGCTTCCACCGCGTCTACAGGCCGCCCCGTTAAAATCAGGTCCATGGCCTGGCCCATGCCGATCAATCGAGGTAGGCGCACCGTACCGCCATCGATTAATGGCACACCAAAGCGCCGGCAAAACACACCAAAAATAGCGGTATCTTCCATGACGCGCAGGTCGCACCACAAGGCGAGTTCCAATCCACCAGCCACCGCATGCCCCGAGATGGCGGCAATCACGGGTTTATTAAGCAGCATTCTACTGGGCCCCATGGGGCCATCACCTTCGGGCTCAAGCCTATTCGATTGGCTCTTATCCGCACCCGCAACCGCCTTTAAATCCGCGCCTGCGCAAAAGGTATTACCGGCGCCACATAACACCGCCACCGAAAAGTTGTCATCGGCTTCAAACTCCCGAAAAGCATCGGCCAGCAACCCGGCGGTTGGCCCATCCACGGCATTTTTTACCTCGGGTCTATTGATGATCACTGTAAAAACACGACCTTGCTTTTCGATCAGTACGGTCATAGTGAGCTCTCAAGTCTTTGCATATGGAATCAACACGTTATTTTTGTGGGGGGGGGAGTGACTAAGGTTTAGATGGATGACCAAATAAAGCCATTAAAGAGAAACTAAACGGTTCTGCCCCTTTAATGGGTGTTTTCAAAACACATGTTGCAACAATTTGCCCTGCTAGCGGTGATTGTTAAATTTGGCCTCCTAGGTAAACCCCATTTAGAAACAAACCGGTAGCCAGTAGAAAAACTATTGCAGTAGGAACCTTTGGAATCTTAACCTTTGTGCGATGCACGCCGTTGAGTATACCGATCATATGAGTGACGATGAAAAATCCGATGATCAGCCACACCCCGCCGAAAATGCTAATCCTACCCCAGTCTGGGTACTCACGCATGGCTATTGAAGTGAACATGACTACAAAGACTGACGTTATACCTATCAATGATACCCAGTCGAAGGTGGAGTATTCTCGTTTCATACTGGAAAATATAACAGCTTATGAGTAAGACTTCGCAATTTTAATCTAAGCAAAATTATGCTTACTTAGATTAAAGGGTGATCAAAGGATCTCCGCCCTTAATGATGAGTAGATCGGCAAATCAGTACAATTCGTTCTCATAGTTACTTTCAATTTCTGACTCTATTAAGTCCGTCAATTGCTGATCAGCGTCTAACTTTTTAGCCATCTGAGTGACGATGGGCGACTTGCTTCGCTCTTGCCAGCTCTCGGGTTGCCACACTTTTGAGCGAATCATGGCTTTGCCGCAGTGAAAAAAGCACTCTTCAACCGATACTTTTGTGGCCAGCACGGCGGGTTTACCGCCTACGCTCATGCCATCCAGCAGTTCTGGGTCGTTTGATAGGATGGCCTTGCCTTTAATGCGCAGGGTTTCACGCAGGTTGGGCACAACAAATATCAGGCCGATTGATGGATTAGCCAGTAAATTATGGAAACCGAACATCAGCTTATTGCCGGGGCGATCTGGAATGCACAGGTGAGAGTTATCCTTGACCATCACAAAACCAGCAGGGTCACCCTTGGGGGATATATCGGGGTTGCCTTGCCTGTCTATCGTGGAGATGAATACTAAGGAGGACTTGGAGATAAATTCAACCATATCCTCATCGAGCTCAACACCCACCTTTTCTTTAACAAGATCAATGGGCTCGCCGATAAGCTTAGTCAACTCTTCTGCTGTTGTGATTTGGTAATTATCCATGATTTTTATCTCCTTGTGGTTCATTCCAAAAACTGCGTAAACACTTAATGGCCCAGCCTGAAGGGCGACTTCTAACGAGCTTGTCAGCGGTGCCTGCACACAGATTGCTCATAATCGACCTTAAGCCAAAGCCCCTGTCTCCAGAAACTAGAAACTAGAAACTAGAAACTGACATATAAGCCCTGACACCAATGACTAGAAACCCGTCATTGTTTACCCCAAAAGCTGGATACCATGGCATCGGCAACCGCTTTAGGTGGACCCACGGGCGATTGATTCATATCTGCCGGGATAATCACGCCCTCCGCTTTCTCGCTCGTCCAAATATGCAGCTCTGGTTCGAACTTAAAGGGCGAGATCCGATTCGCCATAACACCCACAGCGCCATTAAGCGCCGATACCGTCGCATAGAGCGGTGTTAGGCATGCGGCACAGGCATAAGACGTCTTTTCGAAGCCAGTGGCCCCCTTCATGGTTGTCGATTCTGTTTGCCCATGGGCATTGCAGCTATCGGGCTGAAAGAATGCTACATCAGCCGATGGTGTACCGGTAAAAGCTCTGCAGTCGCTACAATGACAGACCAATTGCACGACGGGTGCCCCTTCAATATCAAGGGCAAGCGCGCCACATTCACAGCGGGCCGTTATCTTCGTTGTTTCAGTCATATGTCTCACACACGGTCTTTATTATTTACGGGGAGTTTGGCCAGCAACGTCATGGTAATGGGCCACGTTGTGACGAAACCATGCTCTTAGCGGTCCCCCATAAGCTTCAGGGGGTTACTCTAATCCCTGAAACTGGCTCAGCGGCAAGGTAACGAAGCAGCTTACCGCATAGAAGATGGAGCAGAACAGGGAAACCTTCTGCCTAGACAGGGCTATCCTAGGGTGCTACAAAGAAAAATTGACTAGCCGCCATATTACGCCCCCAAAAGGGACAGAGAAAAACACTTAAAAACGAGTAGACTACTCTAACATGGGGGTTAATTACGGCTTATTAAGAAGATAAGGCGAGTCCCAATCTACTTATTTCCGTGCAAGGGTTAAATAATGAAAGAACAATCACATTTATTCTTGTTAATTGGCTGCATCGTTCTATCACCTTTAGCTCTAAGTAAAGACGTTAACATTTCCATGAATGAATTTTGCCCGTATCATTGTACAGATTCAAAGGGTAAGTGGGATAAAGATTACCCCGGTTATGTATATGAGATTTATGATGAAATATATTCGTCAGCAGGGTATGAGTTTAAGGCCACTCGATATCCTTTCTTTCGGGGAATGCAAAGCACTTATGAAGGTATCGTTGACGCTATTAGCGGCCCCATAAAAATTGAATCTGACCTTGAAATGAAAATAAAAATTCGACAAAACGAAAACACAGGTTATATATATAGCAAGCTGATTTATTCAAAAGAGCCCATTTCTCTTTATCATTCCAGTTGTTTCTTTGGGCGACGTGATATGGAATGGAAATACAAAGGAATTCAATCTCTTTTTCCTTATAGAATGGCTGTAGTCAAAAATTTTGATTATGGCGTAGAGCTGAACAATTACATTGAAGTTGAAGCGAGTAAAAACAACACCCACAGGGTCCAACTGATGTTTGGAAATGACATACCAGTAAGACACTTCAAGATGTTATCTCGGCGTCGTGTAGACCTTGTCCTTGCGGACTTACAGGTAGGCCTATACACAATAAAGAAAATGGAAAAAGAAAAACAGTTAAAAAACGACTCAATGAAATTATTAGGCTGCACTGAACAAGGGAGGCGACATTTATACGTTGGTTTTTCACCCGAGAGGCCAAAAGAATCTAGATTATTAGCTCAAGTATTTGATCAAGGTATAAATAGACTCAGAAGTTCTGGCCGATTAAAACTTATATTAGATAAGTATGGCCTCAGTGACCGGGCTTTATAAAATCAATTATTAATCAATGAGGCCAGACTCAATTAAAAGTTGTCAGGTGACTCCTTCGGGCTACTCCCTCACTCAACAACGGAGATAAATCCCGCACTGATAAAGCTCTAACTTCGGTTAAGAGCTAACAGCAGACTCACGATGATCGCAACATGCGTCAAAGCGTTGCTCCTGCAAAAAAAACATTGGCCCCTACCACAGGAAAATACTGTTAGTATCTGCTCCATACGAATTCAGCCTAGGGGTCCTACCGAGTATGTCCCTCACCCTGTCTGTTCTCGATCAATCCTTGGCCCGTACACCGGAGCAAGCCAGCCAGGTCCCGCTGGAGATGCCAGTGGTGTGAGCAGCTGGGTTATGAGCGCTTTGGGGTGTCGGAGCACCACGCCTTCCCTTCTGTTGCAGGTTCCGCCCCTGAGATTCTGTTGGCGGCGCTGGCGCCGGAGCAACACCGACATAGCAATATGTCAGCAGCCTGTTTTTTAGACTAAGTGGATAGGGGATGGGACCGTTTATTCCTTCTATACTCTCTTGGCGACTATAATCACAGAAAATTAGCTGTCGGCGTACTCTATATGAAGTTGCTTTTGATAGTGATGGTACTACTAGGGTTCATGAGCTCTTCTGCGGCAAAGTCGATTGATGTGGTTGTGCCTGACTTTCTTCTGGTCTATAAGCCTTATCTCTATAGGAATGAGCAAGGGGAAATTTCCGGTAACGTAATCAATATTCTGGCATGTGCTTTTGGTGATCAGCCTCTATCGCCTCGAGCTGTCCCAACTAAACGCGCAAAGCACGAAATATTAGCCAATAGTACCGATGTGATGGCCCCGATAATACGGGCGGCTGAATACTTTAAGGGGGTAAAGGATGGCCCTGTGTTCAGCAATGCAATCCATGACGCCTATGTAACATTAGTCGTGCGTAAAGAAGATTCGAACTTAACAAATTATAAGTCTGTTGATGAGATTGTACGTGTTGGTTTTGTCTTAGGTGCGGATGCTCGGGTAACGTTTTTTTCCTCTCTGTATCGTCATTCGGAGCTTGTACATGCAAAGAGCATTGAGCACTTATTTAAATTGCTAGTGACGGGGCGTATTCAGGTGGCCATCATTACCGATATATGGGGTGGAGACGGGTATCAAATCTACGAGGGAGAAAGACTAAAGGGTATAACGATAGAAACTTTCCAGGCAGCCGCTTTATTCTCCAGTCGTTTCTCTACAGAGAATAAAGCGGTAGTTGAATCCTTTAATAAAAGATTGCCCGGTTGTTGGCGAGATCTAGGGCAAGACATAGCTAATCCATACTTGTTAAAGGCCCATCATTAACCCCTTTTCAGAGAGAGTATTTATAGATTCTGGAGTGGGCGGATAAAAGACAGGAAATTCCAGATCAGCAGTTCAGTGAAAGCTTCTTGAAAAAGAGAACGGTCTTATGATCAGGCAGAACCGCCACACGCGTGGCGGCAAGAAGGTGAAAATTTAGAAGCTGACACTACCAGGTCAACGTTCACCACTCAAGCAACAGGAGATTTGGACCATAGGTATTCGGTTTCCGCTTTCTAAGGAGCTACACGATCAAACCCACCGGATTACTTTATTGATTCATAATCCAGCGAGTTTAATTTAAGTCAATTTAACAAAATTGAAAGACTATTAATTAGCGAATTCAATCTTTAATATTTCGATGACCGGCCCGCCATAGAAAAAGCTGGAGACGGGACAACACCGACATAACAATAGTCAGCAACCTAATTTCAGACTAAGTTGGTAGGGTGCGAGAGCGTTGATTCCACCTATACTCAGACCACATAGAAACTCGAAATAATGGATCAAATTTTACGCCCAAAAATAGAACCCCTCCCCCCCCCAACCCACTGCAAAATACTGTTAGTATCTGCGCCATAAGAATTAACCCTAAGGCTCTTATCTAATATGTCCAGCACACAGCTCACCCTCTCTGTCCTCGATCAATCCTTGGCCCGCACGCCAGACCAAGCCAGCCAAGCCCTGCATGAGACGCTGGAGATGGCGCGTTGGTGTGAGCAGTTGGGCTATGAGCGCTTTTGGGTGTCGGAGCACCACGCCTTTCCCTCTGTTGCAGGCTCTGCCCCTGAGATACTGTTGGCGGCGCTGGGCGCGGCGACTAAGACTATCCGTTTGGGCTCGGGCGGCATTATGCTGCCCCACTACAGCGCTTATAAGGTGGCTGAGCAGTTTTCCTTGCTTGCAAACCTGTATCCGGGACGTATTGATTTGGGTGTGGGACGCGCGCCGGGGGCGGATATGTCGACGGCAGTAGCGCTGGCCACCGATGGGCGGCCTAAGTTTGAACGCTTCCCCAACCTTGTCAGTGAGCTGTGCGGCTTTTTACGCGATGAGGTGAGCCAGCCTTTGGTTAGCCCTAAGCCGCCCAAGGCGTTGCCTGTGTGGATGCTGGGATCAAGTCTGGACAGTGCGGCTCTTGCCGCCGAGCGCGGCCTGCCCTACAACCTCGCGGCGTTTATCAATCCCCAGGCCGATCCAAGATTGATTCAATACTACCGCGAGCGCTTTCAGGCCAAAACCAGCAGCCCTGAGCTTGGTTCAACTCTCAATGACAAAACGGAAAACAGCCCAACTACGAATAAAAAGCCGGGCAATGGCCAGACGCCCTACAGCATATTAACCATCAGTGTGTTCTGCGCCGATGACCGCGAACACGCCAAGCTGCTGCAACAAACCCACGACATTAACCTGTTTCGTTTTTTTACAGGCCAGAGCAACGGTGTGGCCGTTACCCCTGAACAGGCAGCCGACTACCCGATTGGCCCACAGCTGGCCGATTTTATGCGCAGCCGCGATGACACCCGCGCGGTGGGTACCCCCACCGAGGTCAGAGAAAAAGTACTGGAGCTTGCGAATCGCTTTGGGGTGGATGAGATCATGGCGGTCACCAACATCTACTACCTGAAGGACAGAAAGCGTTCCTTTGAATTATTGATGCAAGCCATGTCAGAGGGTTAAGGGTTAAGGGTTAGAAGCTAGGAGCTAGAGGCGAGAGGCGAGAGGCGAGAGGCGAGAGGCGAGAGGCGAGAGGCGAGAGGCGAGAG
>Ga0209395_1008554_pt1 | contig 10388 bp, 7 predicted proteins | sample GOMGulsemesocosm_3_FD_184635 | JGI IMG/M metagenome (GOLD analysis project Ga0209395, IMG submission 184635) | Methane-oxidizing microbial communities from mesocosms in the Gulf of Mexico - GOM9D Gulf of Mexico (SPAdes) (version 2) | ecosystem: Environmental > Aquatic > Marine > Cold seeps... | reverse complement strand
TGCATCAGCGATGCTACCTGTAAAGTGAGTAGGGAAGGTGTAATCTAAAGCTTGGTATTTATAGTTGATAAAACGCTCTTCACCTTTATTGTTGGCGCATTGTTTAGCATCTAATAAAGCTGAGGTTCTAAACCAAGTATCTCTTAATTCTGGAATATTAAAGTTGAATGCATCTGAACCGTTAATGATGTTTACTTCATTAGCTGCAGTAACTTCACCAATGTTAAAGAATTCAACATTGTTATCAGTTAATACTTTTTCAATACTATTGTCTACCGCTTGTAAAACAATACCATTATTTTCAGAGAACAATACTTTAATAGAATCAGCTTCTCCTAATTTTGTTAAATCAAGATTAGCACCAATATTATTATCAGCAAAACACAATTCTAACAAGGTCGTAATTAAACCACCAGAAGCAACATCGTGCCCAGCAACAATTTTATCAGCCTTTATTAATTCTTGAATCGTATTAAATGCAGTTTTAAATTTAGCAGCATCTTTTATAGTAGATGTCTCGTTTCCTATTTTGTTCATTACCTGAGCAAAAGAAGAACCTCCTAATTTAAAATTATCTTGAGATAAGTTAATGTAGTAAACATTTCCTTCTCTAGTTTTGAAAACTGGCTCTACAATTTTATTAATATCGTTACAGTTAGCTCCTGCTGAGATAACAACTGTACCTGGAGAAATGACATCCTCATTTGGGTACTTTTGTTTCATTGATAAAGAATCTTTACCGGTAGGTACATTGATTCCTAATTCGATTGCAAAATCTGAAATTCCTTTTACAGCACTGTATAAGCGAGCATCTTCTCCTTCGTTTTTACAAGGCCACATCCAGTTAGCTGAAAGTGAAACAGATGATAAACCATCTTTAAGTGGTGCCCAAATAATATTTGATAATGACTCTGCAATAGCATTTCTACTTCCTGCAACAGGATCAATCAATGCGCTAATTGGAGCGTGTCCAATTGAAGTTGCAACACCTTCAGTAGATTTGTAATCTAAAGCCATTACACCAACATTGTTCAATGGTAATTGTAGCGGACCAACACATTGTTGTTTAGCTACTTTTCCACCAACACACCTATCTACTTTGTTTGTCAACCAATCCTTACAAGCAACAGCTTCTAACTGTAATACTTGGTTTAAGTAGTTGTCTATGTTTTTTACATCGTACGTAATTTCATCATAATTGCGAACAATAGTTTTATCATTCATGATTGTTTTAGGAGAACTTCCAAACATATCTGACAATTCTAAATCCATTGGTTTTTCACCAGTAGTTTTAGATTGGAATGTAAAACGATCGTCAATAGTAACATCACCAACTTCATACATTGGAGAGCGTTCACGATCAGCAATACGTTGTAAAGTATCAACATCTTTTTTACCGATTACTAATCCCATGCGTTCCTGAGATTCGTTTCCGATAATTTCCTTAGCAGATAAAGTAGGGTCTCCAACAGGTAATTTATCTAAATCGATTTTCCCTCCAGTATCTTCTACTAATTCTGACAAACAGTTTAAGTGTCCACCAGCTCCATGATCGTGTATAGATACAATAGGATTGATATCACTTTCTACCATACCTCTTACAGCATTGGCAGCACGTTTTTGCATTTCTGGGTTAGAACGCTGAATGGCATTTAATTCAATACCCGAGCTGTTACCTCCAGTGTCTGCTGATGATACTGCAGCACCACCCATACCAATTCGGTAGTTTTCACCACCTAATATTACTATTTTATCTCCTTCTTCAGGAGTATCTTTTAATGCTTGTTCTGCTTTACCATATCCAATACCTCCAGCTTGCATGATAACTTTATCAAAACCAAGTTTTCTAGCATCTTCATCATGTTCAAATGTTAATACTGAACCTGTAATTAATGGCTGTCCGAATTTGTTTCCAAAGTCAGATGCTCCGTTAGAGGCTTTTATTAAAATGTCCATTGGCGTTTGGTATAACCATTTACGCTCGTCCATTCCTTGTTCCCAAGGTCTGTTTTCCTCTAAACGAGAATATGAAGTCATGTAAACAGCTGTTCCTGCTAAAGGTAAAGAACCTTTACCACCAGCAAGCCTGTCTCTAATTTCTCCTCCAGCACCTGTTGCAGCTCCATTAAAAGGCTCTACTGTTGTTGGGAAGTTATGTGTTTCTGCTTTTAAGGAGATTACTGAATTGAATTCAGATTCTTGATAAAAGTCAGGTTTGTCAGCAGATTTTGGTGCAAATTGAGTGACGGTTGGTCCTTCAATAAAAGCAACATTATCTTTATATGCTGAAACAATTCCTTTTGGAGTTTCTGCAGATGTTTTCTTAATTAATTTGAATAACGAAGTTGGCATTTCTTCTCCGTCAATGATAAACGTACCATTAAATATTTTATGACGACAGTGCTCAGAATTTACTTGAGAGAATCCGAATACTTCTGAATCCGTTAGTTTTCTACCAATTTTGGTAGCCATTCCTTCTAGGTAGGTAACTTCTTCATCACTTAAAGCTAATCCTTCTTGTTGGTTGTAAGCAGCAATATCATCAATGTCTAAAACAGCTTCTGGCTTTGCGTCTACAACAAAAATTTCTTGATTTAATTCAGAAAATTTCTGTGATAACATTGGGTCAAAATCAGTATTATTTTCTGTAGTACTTTTGTACTCTTCAATACGAATGATTCCTTCAATAGTCATGTTTTGTGTAATCTCTACCGCATTGGTACTCCAAGGTGAAATCATAGCAGCTCTTGGTCCAATAAAAAAAGCGTCAAGAGACGCCGCGTTTATTTTAGGTTGATTACCAAATAACCAAGTCAGTTTTTCAACTGCTTCGTTAGAAAGTTCTTTTGTTGTTTGTACAGCGAATACCGTGCTGTTTGTGTTTCCAAAGAAATGAATCATCTATTAACTTTTTTGTTGAGTTATTTAAAGATGCAAAAGTACGTATTTTAACCGATTTAATAACTGAACAAAAAGCTTTTAATTAACAGTGGTATATATTATTGTTAACTATTTTATTTGTTGAGTAGTAATTTGAAATTATAAGTTCGAGAATATAATATTCAAATTGGTATTCATGAATAATTTTTAAAGTCAAAAGAGATTGAAATGGAATAAATATGCTCCGTTTTTTTTATGTCTAGTGTCAGTTCTTTATGTAATACTATTATCAATACAAGGCTGCCTGACATTAAAAAGGGAAAACTATATAGTTCTCCCTTTTTAGTGCCTTTTATTAATATTTTCGTTCAGGTGAACCTCTGCCTTCTGGGCCTCTATGTCCTTTAAATTTCTGTATTAGTTTTCTGGTAAAATCATCTTCTGCTTTTTTTAATAGAATGATTTTTTTCGCAGGTAAAAACTTTATTAAATTGGAAGTTAATTTGTTATTTACTTTATGCATTCTATTTTGTAAATCGATGGATTTTTGTAAAATAATTTTTGCTTCATTCTCTGATATAGCATTGAAATCCTCTTTTAATTTTATACGTAGTTGTCTTGATTCACTACGTAATTGATGGTGCTCTTCTTGTGAAGCATTATAGATAGGCCAAAACTTTTCAGCTTCTTTACTAGTTAGGTTTAATTCATTAGTAATGTGAGCAGTTTTTAAGGCTTTTATTTTCTTCCTTTTATTTGGGTGCTGTGCAAATATTGTGCTAATGCACAATAGTGTTATGATTAAGGATAATGTTAGTCTCATTATATGTTGTTTAAATTATTGATTACTTGTAATCAGAGTTCACTGTCATAATAGTCGTCAGAAGTAGTTTCGTCTGATAAATAGTCTAATATATTTTCATCATCAATACTTAAAAATGAAATATTGTTTAGTTCATTGGTGTCGATTTCATATAAGTCAGCTAATTCAAGCGCAGAAATATCCAAATCTTCAGTATTTAAGTATTCTTCAAAAGCGGCATATTCAATATCGTCAAAAGTAAGTAAATTAGAATTACTTGGGTTTAAAATAAAGAAACTTAAAACAAGTATAGCGGCAATACTGGCAACATATAAGAATTGTTTTTTATAAAACAATTTAATTACTTTAGTTTCCGTACTTGTTGTTTTGTTTAAAATTTCGTTGTCTAAATTATCAAAGTAGTTTTCAGGTGCTACAAATCCAGTTTGCTTTTGAGTGTTTTCCTCAATAGAAACTTTGTGTGATAGCTTTTTTTCAAAATTATCAAAGTAGTTATTAGGTGTTGCAAATCCAGTTTCTAAAGGCAATACTGATTCGCTTTCTTCATTAGAAAGTTGCTTCAACACTTTTTCATCAAAATTGTTAAAATAGTTATCAGGTGTTTTAAACCCTGTTTTAATATGTTTGTTGTTCTTGTTCATTTGTTTCTTAGACAGTTATAAATTAAAAAGGTTTAATTGTTTAAGATGTATTCTTCTATTTTTTTAGCTGCGATATGGTATGATGCTTTCAGAGCTCCTTCAGAAGTTTCTAAAATTTCTGACATCTCTCGGTATTTAATCGCGTCAAAATATTTCATATTAAAAACTAATTGTTGTTTTTGAGGTAGTGTGGCAATTGCCTTTTGAAGTTTCAATTGTGCCTCATCTCCATCAAAGTAATCATCAGCAGTTAAATTATTAAGTATCGTTAACTGAACTTCTTTTGTTGCACTATTATTTTTTTTAGCGCGTTGGTTGATGAATGTTATGGCTTCATTTGTTGCTATTCGATACATCCAGGAGTATAATTTGCTATCCTCTTTAAACTTACTAATGTTTTTATATACCTTGATAAAGGTGTTTTGAAGTACATCATCAGTATCATCATGGTCAATTACAATTTTCCTAATATGCCAATACAGTCGTTCTTTATATTGCTTTAGTAATTCCTTAAAAGCATTGTTTAAGGAGCTAGGGTTTTTAAGCGATGTTACGAGTTCTTGTTCTGTCATTTTTTCTTGTAAGACTGTAAGACTATAAAAATAAGAAAAGGTTTAATTATAATAGTAAACAGTAAGTAAGCATCGATTAAGTGTAGATATAATCGATAAAAAGCTATAAATATTTTGTTAATAGAATGTACCTCTATATATTTGTGTTATTATTTTAAAGGATTAGTGTTAAGCGTTTATTAAAAGCCCCAACTTTTTTAAGCGATCACTAAAAAAATAAAAGGCGAAACGTATGTTTCGCCTTTTTATTTGTATTTATATATTGATACTATGCAATTGATTGCATTTCAACGAGTCTTTTATACATACCGTTTTTTACAAGTAAGTCATCATGATTTCCTTGTTCAACAATACGTCCTTTTTTCATTACAATAATAAGGTCCGCATTTTTTATAGTTGATAATCTGTGTGCTATTACTATTGATGTTCTGTTACGCATCATGTTTTCTAATGCTACTTGAACTAACTTTTCTGATTCCGTATCCAAAGCAGAAGTAGCTTCATCTAAAACCATTATTGGAGGGTTCTTTAAAACTGCTCTGGCAATTGATAGACGTTGTTTTTGTCCTCCAGATAGTTTACCACCACCATCACCAATATTGGTGTCAATTCCGTCAGGGAGTTCCTTTACGAATTCCCAAGCATTGGCTATTTTTAGTGCCTCTATGACCTCTTTATCCGTGGTGTTTTCATTACTTAACTTGATGTTGTACTTTATAGAGTCATTAAACAAAATAGAGTCCTGTGTAACCAACCCCATTAATGAACGTAAAGAATGTTTAGTGATGTTTTTAATATTTTCTCCATCAATGCTAATTTCACCTTTGTTTACATCGTAAAAACGAGTTAATAAATTAGCTATAGTAGATTTTCCACTTCCTGATTGCCCAACTAAAGCAACTGTTTTTCCTTTAGGTATTTCAAGTGAAAAATCTTTTAATACGTATTCGTCTTCATATTTAAATGAAACATTTTTCAGTTCAATTTGCTCTTGAAAGTTAATAGTCTTTTTGGCATTAGGTAAATTAGGGATGGTTGATTCCTGATCCATTATTTCAAAAACTCTTTCTGCAGCAGCCATACCATTTTTTACACGATACGAGGCTTTACTAATCGCTTTTGCGGGTGTTAAAATATTGTATGCTAACCCTATAAATGTAAGGAAATGCACTCCGTCAATGGTTTTATCTACTAATACTAAACTACCTCCATACCATAATAAAACAGCTATGACAACAATTCCCATTGTTTCACTTAGTGGTCCTGCTAAATTATTTTTGTTCCCAATGTTATTAGAGAGTTTTAATAATCTGTTGATAGAATGGTTAAATTTATTTGAAAAATTGGATTCAGCATTATAGCTTTTTATAACCTTTAGGCCAGTTAATGTTTCTTCTACAATTGAAATTAATTGTCCGGATTCTTGTTGTGCTTTTAGTGATTTCGCTTTTAAACTTTTACCTATTCTTGAAATAATAAACCCTGCAATAGGAAGGAATAGGAAGACAAAAACAGTAAGTTCCCAGCTAATGATACACATATAAAGGATTGAGAATATTATAGTTAAAGGTTCTCTAACGACTAATTCTAAAATCATGAAAAAAGAATTTTTCATCTCACCAATATCACCCAGCATTCTGGACATTACATCGCCTTTTCTTTTCTGTGAGTAAAAAGAAATGGGTAGATTAACTATTTTTTCATACAACACAGCTCTAAGGTCTGTTAATACTCCATTTTTTAGGAACATCATGTTTTGTGCGGCTAAATAGCCAAACAAATTTTTGAATAAAAAGGTAGAGATCACCAGTGAAATAACTATTAACAATGCCATTTGTGCATCTCCTTTGTCTAGTAAGCTAGATATATTGTAGTAGAGTAATTGTTGTGCGTAATCAGAAATATTTAAAAAGCCATCCCATACTGGAGCCTTTTTAACCACCTGAGTTTTATCAAATAAAACATTCATCAGGGGGATTAACGTTATGAAGGAAAGGGTGCCAAAAAATGCATTCAAGATGTTAAAAATAACATTTAGAATAACATTTCTTTTGTATTCTTTAATAAACGGTAATAATCTGTTTATAATTTTTTTCATTTACTAGATGTTCAAATCGTTGATAATAGCGCCTATTTTGTTATCCAATTTTTGTTGCACTTTTTCAAAATCATCCACAGTTTTTAATGTTTCTTTTACACTGATGTAAAACTTTATCTTCGGTTCAGTACCACTTGGTCTGCACGCTATTTTACTTCCATCTTCTGTATAGTAAATTAACACATTTGATTTTGGAATATCTAACGGATACTCTTTATCAGCTACTATGTTTTTCATGGTAGACGCTTGATAGTCTTCCAACATAATTACTTTAGAGCCGTTTATCTTTTTTAATGGCTTTTCTCTAAAATCTACCATCATTTGTGCAATTTCTTCAGCTCCAGTAATTCCTTTTTTAACTAGTGATACTAAATGCTCTTTATAGAAACCATGTGTTACATATAGTTTTAGCAACTCTTTGTATACGGAGCTGTCATTAGATTTTGCTTGACTTGCAATTTCACATGCTAATAAAGCAGCAGTTACGGCATCCTTATCGCGAACAAAATCACCAACCATAAATCCAAAGCTTTCTTCACCACCTCCAATAAACGCTTGTTCAGGGAAGTCTTGAATCATTTTTGCAATCCATTTAAATCCAGTTAAACCAACTTTACATTCTACACCGTAGTAATCAGCCAATTCTTGCATCATAGGGGTAGATACTATTGTTGACCCTACAAAATCATTGTCAGATAATTTTCCTTGCTTTAACCATTGACCAATTAAGAAATCAGTCATGACAATCATGGCTTGGTTTCCATTAAGTAGTACCAATTTGTTATCATTGTCGCGTACAGCAATTCCTATTCTGTCAGAATCAGGATCGGTACCAATAACGATATCAGCATTTATATTTTCTGCTAATTCCATTGCCATTGCTAATGCTTCTGGCTCTTCTGGATTAGGCGACTTTACCGTTGGGAAATCTCCGTCAGGTTTAGCTTGTTCTTCAACAATATGTATGTTAGTATACCCAGCACGTTTTAAGGTTTCTGGTAAAATTGTAATTGATGTTCCGTGTAATGAAGTAAAAACGATGGATAAGTTATTGCGTTCAGTTCCTTCAAAACTTCCGTTAGCAACTGAAGCAGATATAAAGGCTTCGTCCAACTCAGAATCAATCAATTCAATTAAACTATCGTTTGCTTTAAAATTAATTTCTGAGTACTCCAACTCATTAATTGAATTTATGATTTCAGTATCTTGAGGAGGGACAATTTGCCCACCATCATTCCAATATACTTTATATCCGTTGTATTCTGGTGGATTGTGTGATGCTGTTAATACAATACCACAATCACAACCTAAGTGTTTTACCGCAAATGATAATTCTGGAGTAGGGCGTAAGTCAGAAAATAAATACACTTTAATTCCATTAGCTGAAAACACTTCAGCAACTAACTTCGCTAGAGATTTTGAGTTGTGTCTACAATCGTAAGCTATAGCAACTTTTAGTGCTTTGTTAGGGTTTTCGTGCTTTAAATAATTAGCAAGTCCTTGTGTGTTTTTTCCTAAGGTATATTTGTTTATTCGGTTTGTCCCAACTCCCATAATACCACGCATACCTCCAGTTCCAAATTCTAAGTTTTTGTAAAAACTTTCTTTTAGCTCTTCTGGGTTGTTGGCAATAAGTTCTTTTATTTGAAGTTGAGTATCTTCATCAAAAGTTGGTGTTAACCATGTGTTTGCAATTTCAAGAGTTTCTGGTGCTACGTATATCATTTTTAATTTTAAATAAAATAGGGTGCAAATGTAGTGAAAAACGAATTCATAATATTGAATCTATAATTCTTCTTCAACTTTATAGCGGTCTTGATTTTTGTTGTTTCGTAATACTAATTCTCCTAAAAAGCCAGCAATAAATAGTTGAGACCCAATAATCATACTCACTAATGAAATATAAAATTGTGGACGTTCAGTGATTAAGCGCTCCATTGGGTTTAAGAATAATTTGTCAATTCCTAAATAAAATGCAAACAGAAAACCAATGATGAATAGTAATGTTCCTAATGCGCCAAACAAATGCATAGGTTGTTTTCCGAATTTGGAAAGAAACGAAATGGTTAACAAGTCTAAAAAGCCATTTATAAACCTGTCCATACCAAATTTTGTTTTTCCGTATTTACGTGCTTGATGTTGTACTATTTTTTCATCTATTTTCCTAAAACCAGCATTCTTGGCTAATACTGGAATATAACGATGCATTTCACCGTAAACATCTACGTTTTTTACAACTTCGTTTTTGTATGCTTTCAAGCCACAATTAAAATCGTGAAGCTTTAAGCCTGAGGTTTTTCGAGCACACCAATTAAATAATTTTGAAGGCATGTTTTTTGCAAAAACAGAATCATATCGCTTCTTTTTCCAACCCGAAATTAAGTCATATCCTTGATTTGCAATTAAGTCATATAATTCAGGTATTTCTTCTGGGTTGTCTTGTAAATCGGCATCCATAGTAATGACTACGTCACCCTTAGCTTTTAAAAACCCAATGTGTAATGCTTGTGATTTACCATAATTACGTAAAAACTTAACTCCTTTTACATTAGGGTCTTCTTTTGAAAGACTATTGATAACCTCCCAAGAATTATCCGTAGAACCATCATCAATAAAAATGATTTCATATGAAAAATCATTGGATTGCATAACGGATGCAATCCAATGGTGTAATTCAGTTAATGATTCATCTTCATTGAGAAGTGGAATAATTACAGATATATTCATAATTTTTATGCTTGCTTTATTTCTGTTAAATAGAATCCTTGTCTTTTTTCAATATCAGACCTCCAATTAATGCGAAGATAAAACCAAAAAAAATGTTTCCTATTAAAGCACCAGCAAAAGAAATCCATGGGGAAGAAAATTTGGACCCCATATCTTGCATCATTTGTATTTGATCATCCGACATGTCAGGTTTTTCTTCTAACATTTTTTCAAGTTGTAATTCCTGTACTCTAGTAATGTATTCAGGATCAATGTATGATAAGAACACTAATTGGTATAAAGAAGATATAATACCTCCAATAACAGCAATAGCTAGTCCTACTTTTAAACCTTCAACCAAAGATAAATAACCATGATTACCCTCTTTGTACTTTTTGATTCCTAAGACAATTAAAGCAATCATAACACCAATACCAGCTACACCGCTAATCCATCCGGTTTTAAGTGGCATATCTATCATATAGGTAATAACTGATATACCTATTGTAGCAAACCCCAATAATAGTCCATAATTTAAAGCAATACTTTTTGTTGAGTGTGATTTGTTTTCCATAATTTAATTAGTTTAGTCTAATTAGTAAACAAATGTAGTAAATCGTTACAGAAAAAAGTTTAAAATATTTTACAAATAAGTTTTTTGAAACAGA
>Ga0209395_1008552_pt1 | contig 10389 bp, 7 predicted proteins | sample GOMGulsemesocosm_3_FD_184635 | JGI IMG/M metagenome (GOLD analysis project Ga0209395, IMG submission 184635) | Methane-oxidizing microbial communities from mesocosms in the Gulf of Mexico - GOM9D Gulf of Mexico (SPAdes) (version 2) | ecosystem: Environmental > Aquatic > Marine > Cold seeps... | reverse complement strand
CAGAAGGAATACGGTAATTGGTTGTTGGTTGTTGGTTGTTAGTTGTTAGTTGTTAGTTGTTGGAACAACAGCTTTCATTTTGAATGCAACTAATTAAAACTAAGTAGTTTTCGACATAACTGAGCACTTAACTAGCACTAGAAATTGTTATTTTAAACGAGGAATGTCAATAAATTTTCATATCGTTTACGTGGATTTCTCACATGCGTTCAAAATGATACCAGGAAGTGTTTGGTGTTATGTGAGCATAGAAATACACCTAAAAAATTAATTAAGTGTTGCCTCCTAGAATTGAAACCTGAGTCTCGAAACCAGCTTAGCACGTCCCAAGTATTACAATTCACGTGTCTTTTCGAACGAGGAACGAGGAGAAATCTCAAGAAAACTCAAGTCATAATACAATATTATTTTAGTCCTTTCTCTTTTCTCTTTTCTCTTTTCTCTTTTCTCTTTTCTCTATTCTCTTTTCTCTTTTCTCTTTTCTCTATTCTCTCTTGTTATTGTCAAGTAAATTCAATACTACAAAAAAGTCCCGAAAATGAGTTTTCATTTTCGGGACTTTTTTTATATAAGCAATAGTGCTCAAATCCCCTATTTGGGGCTAGGGGCCTTATACTACCCTATGCAAACGATCACTAATTAAAATTTTCAGTTTGGTATAATTCATAATCAACTCCATTTTCTCCATACGATCAGTATCATTCCATTTAGCGTCTGTAATTTCTTTAATTTTAGATGCAATCAGCACCCTTCTTAAATTATAAATAGTTTCTAATACTAATTTAGACAACGATTTTTCTTTAGGTTTTACAATCACCTCTTTTGCTTCCCAATCGCTTAATGTATATTTATCATCATCCATTAAAAAATCGGTGACTACACCAGAAATTGCCGGATCGGGGTGGTTTATAAATTGATCTGCGGTGATGGGTTGGTTTTGATTCATTTGATGCATCATTTCAAAATAGATATCCTTAAAAACAGGATCTGTAAACTCTATTTCATCATCTTGCAAACTCAAATAAATTTCGTTGGAAACAGTATTTGTAAATTCTTCTTTTTTTATGACGCGTTTGTTGGGTCTTGATTTTTCTTCATCTTCTATAAAATCGATAAAATCAACTTCCAGATTTCCGTATAACAATAAAATTTTAATAATCAGAAATTCATATTTTCGAACTTCATTTATTTTTATACGAGGCTTATCATCTTTTACGGCAGCCATCATAGGTTGCTCTGGTGGTGGTTCATTTCCCCCCCCTTTATCGTCTTTACTATTTAACTGCGCCAAGGCACTAAATAACACGGTCTCAGAAATTTCCATAATTCGAGAACATTCTTGCAAATACACTTCTTGCTGAATATTATCTGGAATTTTAGAAATACTGGTAACAATTTCACGAATTAGCCCTGCTTTTTTAACAGGGTCGTTTTGCGCATCTTCTAATAATAAAGACACTTTAAACTTTATAAAATCCTGAGCGTTTTCATCCAAATAGGTTTTTAACTCTTCCGGACTTACTTTTTTAGAAAAACTGTCTGGGTCATCACCATCAGGGAAGGTCATTACTTTTACGTTCATCCCTTGCTCCAAAATCAAATCGATTCCTCGGATAGAAGCACGGATCCCCGCAGCATCTCCATCAAAAAGAATGGTAATATTTTTTGTCAATCTGTTTACCAATCGGATTTGATCTGGTGTTAATGCCGTTCCTGAAGAAGCTACAACATTCTCTATTCCTGATTGATGAAAGGAGATAACATCCGTATACCCTTCTACTAAATAACAATTATCCTCACGGGCAATTTGCTGTTTGGCATGAAACAGTCCATACAGGATTTTACTCTTGTGGTAAATATCACTTTCTGGAGAGTTCAGGTATTTGGCTGCTTTTTTATCATTGGTCAAAATACGACCTCCAAAACCAAGCACCCTTCCACTCATACTATGAATTGGGAATAATACACGCCCTTTAAATCGGTCAAATTTCCTTGGCTGATTTGGATTTTTCGGGTTTTCTTTGACAATAGTCAACCCTGTGGACTCTAGATATTTTATACCATAGCCACTATTCTCGGCTTCATCGGTAAAGGCATGCCATTCATTTAAAGAATATCCCAATTGGAATTTCTTAATCGTATCATCGGTAAAACCACGTTCCTTAAAATAAGAAAGTCCAATGGCTTTTCCTTCGTTATCTTCTAGTAAAACTTTATGAAAATACTCTTTGGCATATTCCGAAACGATAAACATGTTCTCACGCTCATCATTTTGATGTTTTTGCGCATCGGTTTGCTCGGTTTCTTCAATTTCTATATTGTATTTTCTTGCCAACCATTTAATGGCTTCTGGGTAGGTATAATGTTCGTGTTCCATTAAAAAGGAAATAGTATTCCCTCCTTTCCCAGTACTAAAATCCTTCCAAATTCCTTTTACGGGGGATACCATAAAGGATGGTGTTCTCTCATCGGTAAAAGGACTCAAGCCTTTAAAACTGGATCCCGATTTTTTAAGCTGAACAAATTCTCCGATCACTTCTTCTACGCGAGCGGTTTCAAATACTTTGTCAATGGTATTTTTAGAAATCAATGGTAAATTACTTTAATTGTAAAACAAAAAAAGTCGTCATTCCAAATTAAAAAAGAGGAATTGTGATACTTACAATTCCGTGCACTATATGGAATGACGACTCAAAATATACTAGTTGCTGTATAACAAACTAAAAACTTTTATACGAGCAACGACTTGTATTACTGGCCTTAAGATACGGCTTTTAACTTTCTTAAGGTAGATTTATTTAACTTTTCTTCTGCATACTTCTTAGTCACCTTTAATTCTGACACTTCAGAACCTGGTAATTCAAACATTGCATCCGTTAATACTGCTTCACATAAAGAGCGCAATCCACGTGCTCCTAGTTTGTATTCAATGGCCTTATCTACAATATAATCTAAAGCGCTATTATTAATGGTAAATTTAATATCATCCATTTCAAACAACTTTGCATACTGCTTAATAATTGCATTTTTAGGTTCGGTCAAAATAGCTCTTAAAGTCTTAGCATCCAAAGGATTCATATAAGTCAACACAGGTAAACGCCCTATAATTTCAGGAATCAAACCAAAGTTCTTTAAATCGCTAGGAATAATATATTGAATTAGGTTCTCTTCATCAATTTTATCTTCTTTAATAGAAGCTCCATACCCAACGGCTTGTCTATTCAATCGTTTGCTGATCACTTTATCAATTCCTGAAAAAGCACCACCAGCCATAAACAAGATGTTTTTTGTATTTACTTCTATAAATTTCTGATCTGGGTGTTTACGACCACCTTTTGGCGGAACATTTACCACAGAACCTTCTAGTAATTTCAATAAACCTTGTTGCACTCCTTCTCCAGAAACATCACGAGTAATAGAAGGGTTATCACCTTTACGGGCTATTTTATCAATTTCATCAATAAAAACAATACCACGCTCGGCTTTTTCTAAATTGTAATCCGCTGCTTGTAACAAACGGGTTAAGATCGTCTCCACATCTTCCCCTACATATCCAGCTTCTGTTAATACGGTAGCATCTACAATAGCAAATGGCACATTTAACATACGCGCAATAGTACGAGCGATTAAGGTTTTTCCTGTTCCTGTTTCCCCAACAATTACAATATTACTTTTTTCTATTTCTACCTTATCCTCTTCTTTAGAATCCGGTTGTAACAATCTTTTATAGTGATTGTATACAGCTACAGACATCACACGCTTAGCAGCGGTTTGTCCTATCATATATTCGTCTATAAATTCTTTAATTTCAAGAGGTCTTTTAACCACTAAATCAGAATTTAAAGCACCTGACTCTCCATGAGACATTTCTTCCGCAACAATACCATGTGCTTGCTCAATACATTTATCACAAATATGTGCATCTAAGCCTGCAATAAGTAAATCAGTTTCCGGTTTTTTACGACCACAAAACGAACATTCTAATATTTCATCTTTCGCCATTCTCTATATCTTTTTAATACTTTTTAAAGTCAATTGGTTGATTATTTACGCTCTAAAATTTCGTCAATCATACCGTAAGCCTTTGCTTCTTTTGCTGTCATCCAGTAATCACGATCAGAATCGTGGTGTACTTTATCTACTGTTTGTCCAGAGTGTTTTGCAATAATATCGTACAACTCACCTTTCAATTTTAATATCTCACGAGTCGTAATTTCTATATCACTAGCTTGTCCTTGCGCACCTCCTAATGGTTGGTGAATCATAACACGAGAATGTGGTAAAGCAGAACGTTTTCCTTCAGCTCCTGCACACATTAACACAGCGCCCATAGATGCTGCCATTCCTGTACAAATAGTTGCTACATCTGGCTTGATAAACTGCATGGTATCATACATTCCCAATCCAGCATACACTCCTCCTCCTGGAGAATTGATATAAATAGAAATGTCTTTAGAATTGTCTACACTTTCTAAAAATAACAATTGCGCTTGAATAATATTCGCTACATGATCATCAATTCCAGTTCCTAAAAATATAATTCTGTCCATCATTAAACGAGAAAACACATCCATTTGTGCTACGTTTAACTGACGTTCTTCTATAATATACGGCGTTACGCTGCTTACCAATTTATCGTAATGCATGCTACTAATGCCGTGATGTTTTGTCGCAAATTTTTCGAATTCTTTTCCGTAATCCATTTTTAGGGTTTTAAAATTTAAGTGTGTAAAGATACTAACTATTCTATTAAATCATAGTTGGATTTAAAAATACATCTATTTAATTGTATTTCGATATATTTGAACCTAAATTTTTACCATGAAAAATAAGCTACTCCTATTATTATGTTTCATTTTTGCTATTCAACTCTCCTTTAGCCAAGGCTATACTGAGCGGATGAACAGTTTGGATATTGTTCACTATAAAAACGAAATAGTACTGAATGATAGCCACAATAAAATCAAAGGACGTAGCACTATTCACCTAATTGTGAAGCAACATACAGACAGTATTTCATTGGATTTGATTTCTGTAAACAGTGCTGGTAAAGGGATGGAAGTTAAGAACGTTTTGAAAAACGAAAGTGCGATTACATTTAATCATAGCAACAATCGTTTGACGTTTTCCAATGACACACCTTTAAATACCCTTGTCAAATATACCATCCAATATGAAGGAATCCCAGCGGACGGATTAATCATAGAAAAAAATAAGTATCAGGACCGTACTTTTTTTGCTGACAACTGGCCTAACCGAGCGCATCACTGGTTCCCATGTGTGGATCATCCTTCGGATAAAGCGACGGTAGAATTTATAGTCACAGCACCTAATCATTACCAAGTCATCGCTACGGGGTTACTTTTAGAAGAAAGTAATCTAAACGACCAAACCGTTTTATATCATTATAAAAGCGAGATCCAACTACCTACCAAAGTAATGGTGATAGGAGTAGCACGATTTGCAGTACAACAATTAGCCGCATTAGATAACATCCCATTTTCCTCATGGGTCTATCCTCAAAACAAGGAAGCAGGATTTTACGACTATGCGTTGGCAAAAGACATCACCGCTTTTTTTATTGATAAGATCGGTGATTTTCCGTTTGAAAAACTAGCCAATGTACAATCCAAAACCCGTTTTGGAGGAATGGAAAATGCTGGGAATATTTTTTACCACGAACATTCTGTTGATGGAAAACGAAGCAGCGAATCTTTATTAGCTCATGAAATTGTACATCAGTGGTTTGGTGATTCCGCCACAGAAAAACACTGGAGTCATTTATGGTTAAGTGAGGGCTTTGCTACTTATTTAACAGACTTATATTTTTTAGAAACGCAAGGCACAGAAAAAATGAACCAACGTTTAGAAAATGAACGACTAAAAGTCATCCGATTTTACAATAGGCAACAAACACCTGTAGTGGATACTCAGACCACGGACTATTTGCGTCTACTCAACGCCAATTCATACCAGAAAGGGGCCTGGTTTTTACATATGCTTCGCAATAAGATAGGCGATGAATTGTTTTGGAAAGGCGTGCGAACGTATTACCAAGAATATCAATTTAGCAATGCCAATACCGATGATTTCAGAAAAGTAATAGAAACCATTTCAGATAAAAATTTAAATAGCTTCTTTAATGATTGGTTATTTACTGCTGGACATCCTATCTTGAAATTGGATTGGCAACAGGATGATAAAAAAATAGTATTTAATATAGTGCAAACTCAAGAAACTACGATTTCTTTCCCTTTAGAAGTGGCCATCAATTATACCGATGGTAGTTCTGAAATTAAAAAGATGGATATTATAAAAAAAGAAGAGGTTGTATCTTTTGAAGTTCAGAAGAAGGTGCTGAATGTGGATTGGGACCCTGAGGTGACGTTGTTGTTTGAGGTTGCCGAGTAAAATCAAGTTAAAAAAAATCAGAAGATGTAAAAATATACCATCTTCTGATTTCATCGTAATCGCTATTTGATTCTTGTTTCCTACTTCTTGTATCTTTCGGTAAAAAAAACCTACAATTTATAAGACAGCGTAAACAAAAATATTCTAGGTAATACATAGGTTTTGGTATCACTTATTAAAAAGTCACTCATAGAACTACTACGTCTAAACTGACTATTTAATATATTCGTAGCATTAATTTCAAATCCCCAAGGACTATCTAATTTTTGATAAAACAACGAGGCATTCGCATATTCATAGCGTTCCTTTTGGTTGGTGGACTTATTCAAAAATGTATTGTGCAAATAATCTGCTTTGAGGATAAATGAATCTAAGAAATCGTAAGAAAACGTAACAAAGGGTTCTTTTGTAACATACCTCGACTCACTATAATCAGAAGTGTAATCACTCACTTTAAAATAATACCCCACTTTTACATTAGGTGCTTTCTTAAAGTTGGTAGCTAAACTAGTTCTGTGTGATTGTCTCAAATTGATATTCTCAGAAGACAGGCCCGCTATATCTTGAAAGTAGTTAGCACGATCCACACGTCCTCTATAACGCCATTTAATTTTTCCAAAACGCTTGTAATAATCCACACTGAAATACACCGATTCCTCTGGATTTTCAAACAAAAAAGGCTGCGTATATTTATCAGTTCCTACAGGTATAATAGCATTTTTTATTTGTTCGTTTTTCTTAATATACCCCAAATGAATCCCTATAATATTATTTTTATACAAATTGAACCTCGTATAAAGTATCCTGGAGGTATGATAGTTTGTAAACATCAAATCTGGATTTCCTTTATATACTGTATTGTAATTTAACAAGCTGTATTTATTGGCAAATTGCTGCGTGCTCGCAAATCTGTTTTTCATGGCATAGGTAAATTGTATTCTTTCCGACTTATAAAAGGAATACTTCGCCATAAAATCTGGCAGCAAGGCTCTTTCTTGTCTTTTTATCAAGTTATTTTGCTTGATTTCCCAATCGTATAAATGTCCATTTCCACCAATTTTAAGGAGTAGCTTATCCAATTTAATTTTAAAATGTATGCTTATAAAAGCATCATTCAAACGGTATTTTAATTGGTTTCCAAAACCATTCGCCTTAAAATTATACAGCGTTCCATCAGACATCAACTGAGATGTTACACTTTGAAACACATCACTTAAAAACGAATCCCCTATTGTGGTGTATAAATGACTCTTACGTGACAAGACCCAATAATGCTTCAACAGTAAACTACCCTGATGTTGTGTACTTGTCAATTGTTTTTGCAATAGATACTGGGTATCATCTTGTACGGGAACCAGTCCTGCCAATAATTTTGTATCAGACAACCATTGCTTGGTAGGTGTATTCTCTAACAAATTATAACTAAGCATGCCTGAAACAGTATGCATCCGACTTAAATTCTGATGCCATTCCAGCGTTTGCTTCACACTTTTTTGCTTGGTTTTATTGAAAACATTAAACGCACTGTTCACCGTATCTATTTTCGATATTAATCCTTGAGTTACGTTAAGAACATTGGATTTCAAATGGGTATTACTATGCCATTCTATTTTTGAAGAAGGCAAATAGTCTAGCGTAATTTTCGCTAAGGCTAATCGATTGTTGCTATTGGCCTTACTAGACAAGGATTCTCGATACGAATTGTCAGGGTATAAAAACTGTTTTTCTTGTATACTATTAGCTGCTGTTTTTACCTTTGAAAACAATGCGTACGTGCTTATATCTGTCTTATTAGTTAATCCCGTAGTAAGATTAAACGCTGCAAATTTACTCGTCCTAGCAGCCACTTCTTCCAAATCTAAAAAACTATTAAAATCAGTGTTTTGTGCATTAAAAATGGAACTATTCCTTGTAAGTCCCTTACTGATTCCTCCTTCAAAATGCATAAAATCCCTCCTTGTAAAGACTTGTTTCCCTGCATTATTCATATCTCCAATAAAATTGACATTGGTATTGGGACTGTAATAAAAAAGGTTGGTATGACTGTTGTAAAATTTCTTATTCCCTTTTCCCGCAGCTATATCTCCAAATATAAATTGTTTCTTATCTTCTTTTAATTTGATATTCATGGCCATATACTCGGTGTCCACCAATCCTTTTAACAAGGCTATTTCGGAATAATTATCGATCACTTCCACCTCCGCAACGGCATTGGCAGGAATGTTTTCTACTGCCAATTTTGTCCCTCCACCAAAAAACTTCTTGCCTTCTACCAGCATATGTGTCACTTTTTTCCCTTGTACGGTAATTAGGCCTTTTTTACTCACTTCTACCCCTGGAAGCCTATTAAGTACCGCTTTTAGCTTGCGCTCTGTCCCCGTTACAAAGGCCTTGGTACGGTAAGTCAAAGTGTCCTCTTTTACCTCTACAGGCAATTCTTGGATAATAACCACTTCGTCCAAAAATTCAGTTTGCTGCTTTAAGGTAAAATTCTTACGTGCATCCTGGCTTGCTATATATATAACCTGCTTGGGATTGTAGCCTAAAAAACTAACAGTTAATTGATATTTTTGGTCCTTTTTCAAATCCAATTGATAGACTCCCCTATCATCAGTCATAGCAAAAGACATATTCATGGTTTTATCAAATGGCCGTGCAATAACATTGGCATATACTAAAGATCGCTGTACACTGTCCTTCACAGTTCCTTTTAGCAATATTTCTTGGCCATAACTCCACTGACTAAGTAATAGCAATACAAAATAACAACGTGTTTTTATCATGTATTAATTTCGATTCCCAAAATTACCCATGGCCTCACGACCTATAGCTTTATATTCGGCTTTTGTGACCAACTTTCCTTTTTTTGGTTTTTTAATGGCTATTTTTTTATTTGGGTTTAGGTTAATTCCTGTCATGGCATATTTTATACTTCGTATATTCAGCTCCACAATCAAACCAGGTAAGCCACCATAACCTATAGGCCCAAGAGGAACGGGTATTTGAGGAGTGTACCACACCTCTACGGGATGATGAAAGGTCCCTTTCCTATTTATAACGGTGTATACCGTACTAGCTTTATAGCATAAATACTTACCTATTTGTTTACTTTCATTTTGTAATTTCCAAGGTATCTTTTCAAGTTTACTTTGCACTAAAAATCGCCCCCCAAAAGCATCCAATTGATGGAGCTTCAGTTTCGACTCAAAATTTACATAGCGTATACCCGAACCATTCCCCGCTCCTACAATAACACGATTCAAGGCATTGTCTTCTAAAAAGATACGCTCATCATGAAAAAAAACAGCTGCTGTTGGTGTAAATTTTAGGATGTAATTTAAATTTTCTAAATGGGACAAGTAAGGCTTATAATATTTTTGGGTATATGACTCTTTCTCTTGTCCCTTTACCTCAACAATCCCTTTACTATAGGTTACTATCCCTTGGTTTATTTGAGCCCGAACACTAAGTCCTAGCACACTCATAAAAAGTAATATGTATATTTTTTTCATATTTTAACTAAAAGAAAGCGGCACATGATTTATGCCGCTAATTTAACTACTTATCCTTTATCTGCTTCACATCTTAGATACGCCAAGTCTGCTTTATCATAGGCTTCTTGATCATTCGCCCCATCTTCCTGAGCTTTGTCACCTTCAATCATTGCTTCTTCTACGCAATTTCTATCAACAAAAACTGTCGTTACATTCGCATTTCCAATAAACATCGCAAATACAATTATTATTCCTAATACTGCTTTTTTCATAATTTCTTAAATTTTAATTTTTAATATGTTAGCGCTTAGCGCTGATTAAATTTTGTAAAACTTCAAACTAACTACTTCTATAGTATGCCTTTTTGTTTATTATTACATAGGCATGCGTTTTTTAGACAATTTTGTGAACTATTATTGACTTAACTATAAAAACTCGAGAGGAGCTTTTATTTCTTTAACGAATGTAAAAAAAAAAAAAAAAA
>Ga0209395_1008549_pt1 | contig 10390 bp, 10 predicted proteins | sample GOMGulsemesocosm_3_FD_184635 | JGI IMG/M metagenome (GOLD analysis project Ga0209395, IMG submission 184635) | Methane-oxidizing microbial communities from mesocosms in the Gulf of Mexico - GOM9D Gulf of Mexico (SPAdes) (version 2) | ecosystem: Environmental > Aquatic > Marine > Cold seeps... | reverse complement strand
CAACTCATTGAAAATGTAATTAAGGAAGAAGAGCAGTCTTTTTTAAGAGCCTTAGACCAAGGCTTAATACTGTTAGATAAAATCATTGACACGACAAAAGGTAAGGAAATATCGGGAGAAAAAGCATTTGAGTTATACGATACTTATGGATTTCCAATAGATTTAACCGCACTAATCTTAAGTGAAAAGGGATTGAGTCTTGATGAAGAAGGATTTAAAAATGAATTAGATAAACAAAAAAACAGATCTCGAGCTGCTAGTGAAATGACTACCGACGATTGGGTTATTCTAACTGAGGATTCAGATGAATTGTTTGTGGGTTATGATGCTCTGGATGCAGATGTACAGATTACTAGATATCGCAAAGTGGTTTCTAAAAAAGACGGAGAAATGTTTCAGTTGGTATTTAGTCAAACACCTTTTTACGCAGAAGGAGGAGGGCAAGTTGGAGATAAAGGATATATTGAAGCTACCAATGGTGACGTTATTTATGTATTAGATACCAAGAAAGAAAACAATGTAATTATTCATTTCACTAAAAATTTACCAAAAAATATTGACGCAACTTTTAAGGCAGTAGTTGATAGTAAACAGCGTTATAGAACAGAGTGCAATCATACAGCAACGCATTTGTTACATCAAGCATTACGAGAGGTATTAGGTGAGCATGTGGAGCAAAAAGGGTCTGCAGTGCATTCTAAATATTTGAGATTTGATTTTTCTCATTTTTCTAAGGTTACTACTGAACAACTGCGTGATGTAGAGAATTTTGTCAATGCAAGAATTGAAGGAAAGTTGCCACTTCAGGAGCATCGTAGTATTTCAATGGAACAAGCTATTGATGATGGAGCAATGGCGTTGTTTGGTGAAAAATATGGTGATGAAGTTCGTGCAATTCGTTTTGGGCAATCCATTGAGCTTTGTGGTGGTACACATGTGAAAAATACTGCTGATATCTGGCACTTTAAAATTGTGTCTGAAGGAGCTGTAGCGGCTGGAATTCGAAGAATAGAGGCCATAACAAATGATGCCGTTAAAGATTTTTATTTTGAAAATAACAGAGCGTTTTTTGAAATGAAAGATTTACTTAATAATGCCAAAGAACCTATTAAGGCTTTAAAAACGTTGCAAGAGGAAAATACAGGCCTTAAAAAGCAGATTGAAAGCTTATTAAAGGATAAGGCTAAGAATGTTAAGGGAGAGCTTAAAAATGAACTCTCTGAGATAAATGGTATTCAATTTTTGGCAAGAAAAATTGATTTAGATGCAGCAGGAATTAAAGATGTGGCTTTTGAACTGGGCGCCCAATATAAAAATCTATTCTTATTATTTGGAGCCGAACTAAATGGGAAAGCACTATTGTCCTGCTATATTTCTAAAGAACTGGTTGCCGAAAAAGGACTCAATGCAGGTCAGGTTGTGAGAGAATTAGGGAAACTAATTCAAGGCGGGGGTGGCGGACAGCCATTTTTTGCTACCGCTGGTGGTAAAAACCCTAGTGGTATTGAAGACGCTCTCATCGCAGCAAAGAAATATATTCAGTAATTGTGGAATTTCAAACCAAAATACAATTAGTAAAACATGCTAGTAATCACATTGATTATAACTCTAAAATAGTATTATTTGGTTCATGTTTTGCTGAAAATATTGGTGAGAAATTAGAGTTTTTCAAATTTCAAAATACAGTTAATCCATTTGGAATTTTGTTTCATCCAAAGGCGATTGAAAACTGTATTACAGATGTGATAAACTGCAAATCCTTTTCAAAGGATGACCTCTTTATGTATAACGAGCGTTGGCATTGTTTCGATGTGCATTCTAAGTTGAGTAATCCAGACAAAGAAGTTTTAATATCTGATTTAAATGCTAAGGTAAAGCAAACCAATAGGCAAATTAAGGCTGCAACACATATTATTATAACGCTGGGTACATCTTGGGTGTATAGATTCATTGAAAGTGATAGGGTTGTTGCAAATTGCCATAAAGTACCTCAGAAAAGGTTTTTGAAAGAATTACTTTCAGTAGATGATGTTGTACAAAGTTTAGACGCTATTGTAGAATTGGTAAAACTTGAAAACCCACAGGCATCAATTATATTCACGGTATCACCAATTCGGCATGCAAAGGATGGGTTTATGGAGAATAACTTGAGTAAATCACATCTTATTTCTGGAATTCATCAGATACTAAATGAAAAACATAATGTTTTTTATTTCCCCTCCTATGAAATAATGATGGATGAACTTCGAGATTATCGATTTTATGGAGAAGATATGTTGCATCCAAATCAAACCGCAATTAATTATATTTGGGAAGGATTTAAAGACGTATGGGTTTCTGAATCTACTAAAATAACAATGAATCAAGTTGAAACCATCCAAAAAGGATTAAGCCATAGACCATTTAACAAAAGTTCTGAACAACATGAAGAATTTTTGAAAAAACTAAAGCAAAAACAATCTTTAATTAAAAAAGAGTTTCCACATATCATGTTTTAGCTCTTAGCTGTGATTTTGAAATTATGATTATTGTTCTTGGTATTAAATATTAAGACTAATTCGTAGTTTTTTGCAATAAAGTCTTCATATTGAGTTTTTTATCAAAAAAGTAAATTAATAAACTCCTGTTTCCCTGTGTTTATTGACTTAGCGGAGGAAGTTGTCGAAGAAAAATGTACTAAAAAAAGCTATTTAGCTTATTTTGAGACTGTTCAAAAATATTGCCAAATACGCTTCATCTTTTTTAATTGCTTCTTATCGAAAAAAAAATAGTTCAAGCTCAATAAGTTATATCTTCGATATGCTATTAATCAATTTTTTTTAAAAAGGCGTCAGCTTAATTATTCTGTTATTCAGATAGTTACTGATGCTTTTTTTTATTTCTTCCAATTTTTACTCCTTTAAAATTAAATTAAAAAAATGCAATATGCTGTATTACAGTTGTTTAAAAAACAGGTGATTTCAATATGGAATTGAGTTAAAATATTGGAATATAGATGTTTGCTTATTTTACAATTAAATTCAAGCTCTAAATTTGGATTTTTTAGACCTGTTGTTTAAGATTTGAATACGTAATTATTGAATTTTGCGTTGTAAATTTTGCCAACCACCACCATTAATGGCGTCAATATTATTTGAATTAAGTAATTTTGTCGCTCTACCTGAACGCATTCCACTTGCACAACAAATTACAATAGATTTATTTAATTTCTTGAGATCTGTAAAATGGTTGTGTAATTCCTGTAACGGAATATGTTTTGACCCTTTGATAGATCCGGAGTCGTATTCCCTTTTAGTTCTAACATCCAAAATAATTGCGCCTTTAGAGATGTACTCTACAATCTTATGATTCCCTGTATTCCGAAAAAAATTTAAAATTCCCATTGACTTATTTTTTTGCAAAGTACATGCTTTTAATAGTATTGAGAGTAACATGAGTTACATATTTTTGTATCTTCAACCTTCATATGAAAATAGAAACACGAAAAGATCAAATTATCCATATTTCGGCAATTCTTTTTAAGGAAAAGGGGTATAGTGCGGTCACAATGAGAGATATAGCAAAGGCAATGGGTATAAAAGCTGCTAGCTTATATAATCACATTAGCTCAAAGGAAGAGATACTTTCTAATATTATTATCTCACTTGCTGAAGGCTTTACTAAAGGAATGGAACAGATCAGAAATTCTGGGAATTCTACTATTATGAAGTTAAATAGTATTGTAGAATTACATGTTGATATAACATCTCATAATGCATATGGAATGGCATCACTTAATAATGATTGGATGCACCTTAAAGCTGAGTTGGATTATTATTTAAAATTACGATTGGATTATGAGGATAATTTTCGGCAAATAATCGAGTATGGTATAGCTAATAAAGAACTTGAAAACCTAAATGCTGAGGTTATGTTATTCTCAATGTTATCAACGCTTCGATCGTTATATATATGGATCCCTAATAAGGAAGATCTTAATCGACAAAGTTGGCAGGTGAACTTAGTGGCGTATTATTAACAGGAATTATTAAATAGTTGATCTATTTTTTGTAAATTTGTCACTAAGACTAACGGTTGTTAGTTTGAATTGTTTTTGAATTTAAATGGTTTTATGGCAGAATTTCATCACATAAAGATTGCTGATGTTTATAAGGAAACAAAAGATACAACAGTTGTAACTTTTGACATTCCAGAGCATTTACAGGATAATTTTAAATTTGTTCATGGGCAGCATCTTACTTTAAGGCATACTATTAATGGTAAAGAAGAACGACGTCCATATTCATTATGTACGAGTCCGCTTGATAAGCAATGGAAAGTTGCGGTAAAACTAATTCCTGGAGGCGTGTTTTCTTCTTATGTAGATTCTGAGTTGAAGATAGGAGATTTGATTGAGGTTATGGAACCAACTGGACATTTTTATGTTGAAACTGATCCGGGAATACCAAAAAATTATATTGCTTTTGCTGCAGGAAGCGGAATTACACCAATGTTGTCAATTATAAAGACACATTTAGAGTTAGAGCCCGATAGCACGTTCAAACTTTTTTACTTGAATAAAACAGCAAAATCAATTATCTTTAAAGAAGAAATAGAGCAACTAAAAAACAAATATTTTAAAAGGTTTCATACGTTTCATTTTTTAACGAGGGAAAACCGAGATATTGATTTTTTAAATGGTCGATTCACACCTGAAAAACTTAAAGTATTAACAGATACATTTATTGATATTGAGGACACATCTCATTGTTTTATATGTGGACCTCAAGATATGATTTTTTTGATTCGTGATGAATTGGAAAAAGCAGGGTTGGACGCTAATAAAATACATTATGAGTTGTTTTTCTCTGGAAGTTCTGATGAAGAAAATAGGCATATAGCTGAGGTGTTAGAGCATAAAGCAGAAGGAACGGAGGTGACAATAATTGATGGGGGAAAAGAATTTCAGTTCATAATGGAAGATGATTATGATAATCTTCTGGATGGTGCTTTAGCGGCAGGAGCTGATTTGCCTTTTGCATGTAAAGGAGGCGTATGTAGTACGTGTAAATGTAAAGTTATTGAAGGTTCCGTGGAAATGAAAGTAAATTACGCATTGGAAGAAAACGAAGTTGCAAATAATTTTGTATTAAGCTGTCAAGCTGTACCTACAACAGACAAAGTTGTGGTGGATTTTGATGTTTAATTCTGGCGTATGCTGGAATCGATAAAAAATAGTCCTGTTAAGGATTAGCCATTAACTATTAACTCAATAAAAATGAGTGAAGCACAAATAAAAATATTAGAAGAACAATTTGAAGCACGTATTGCTCGTGACGAAAAAATTGAGCCTAAAGACTGGATGCCTGAAAAGTATAGGAAAACACATATTAGGCAAATGTCTCAGCATGCCCATTCTGAAATAATTGGAATGTTGCCAGAAGGCAATTGGATCTCAAGAGCACCGTCGTTACGACGAAAGGTGGCATTGTTAGCTAAAGTCCAAGATGAAGGAGGTCATGGTTTATATTTATACAGCGCAACGGAAACTCTTGGCATTACAAGAGATGAAATGTTTGAACAATTACATACTGGTAAGGCAAAATACTCGAGTATATTTAATTACCCAACAGTTTCTTGGGCCGATATGGGAGCAATTGGTTGGCTAGTGGATGGTGCAGCTATAATTAATCAAGTGCCTCTGTGTAGTACATCTTTCGGACCTTATGCAAGAGCCATGGTGAGAGTGTGTAAGGAAGAAAGCTTCCACCAACGCCAAGGGTATGAAATCATGGTAAAACTAGCTGGTGGAGCTCCAGAGCAAAAAGCAATGGCACAGGACGCTCTAAATCGTTGGTGGTGGCCAGCATTAATGATGCTTGGACCAACTGATGCTGAATCCGTGCATACAGCACAATCTATGAAGTGGAAATTGAAACGTAAAACGAACGATGAATTACGTCAACAATTTATTGACCAAACTGTACCTCAAGCAGAATTAATAGGATTAACAATTCCAGATGAAGATTTAAAATGGAATGAATCAAAGAAAAGTTATGATTTTGGAGAGATAGATTGGGATGAGTTTTGGCAAGTTGTAAAAGGTCATGGCCCCTGTAATAAAGAACGTATGTCAGCAAGAATTAATGCTTGGGAGAACGGACAATGGGTTAGAGATGCAGCAATGAAACATGCCGAGAAGGAACAAGATCGAAAGGAAAAGCAAGCAGTTTAAATCTGCATTATAAATAAAAAAGTTAAATTAATAAAAATCCCCTTTCCGTTGGAAAGGGTTAGGGATAGGATGAAAAAAGAATGGCCTCTTTGGGAAATATTCGTAAGAAGTAAAAATGGATTGGAGCATCGTCATTTTGGTAGTTTACATGCTGCAGATGCGGAAATGGCATTGGAAAATGCTCGTGATGTATATACCAGACGAAAAGAAGGCGTAAGTATTTGGGTTGTAGAATCTAAAAATATTACGGCCACAAATCCGGATAATAATGGTGAGTTATTCGAGCCAGCTCAAGATAAGGTGTATCGTCATCCAACATTCTATGAGCTGCCTGACGAAGTAAAATATATGTGACAACGTGTGGTCATTCTGAACTTGATTCAGAATCTCACCAAATGAAGCTAAATGTCATCTTGAGCATTACTGAATTGAAATATATTTTAATTGAAAGTACATAACAATGCTTGTGAAAGGTCTCATAAAAAATAATAAAAATGAATAACAACTTATACAATTACGTTCTTGGTATCGCCGATAACTGTTTGATTTTAGGACAGCGATTAGGAGAATTATGTGGTCATGGTCCAAGTTTGGAAACAGATATTGCTTGTACCAATATAGCATTAGATTTATTAGGTCAAGTAAGGAGCTATTATCAATATGCAGGACAAATAGAAGGTCAAGGTAAATCGGAAGATGATATTGCAATGTTACGGCCAGAAAGAGAATATGTGAATACACTATTAGTAGAGCAACCAAATACTGATTTTGCATATATTATGGCAAGACAATTTTTGTTTGATGTGTATCATTATATGTTCCTTGATAACTTGAAACTAAGTAAAGATGAAACCTTAACAGCTATAGCAAATAAATCCATTAAAGAAGTCTCATATCACTTACGTTTTTCTTCTGATTGGGTAAAACGTCTTGGAGATGGAACCCAAGAGAGTCAAAATCGGATGCAACAGGCCATTAATGATTTATGGACTTATACCGATGAGTTATTCCATCAGACTGATGCTGATCAAGTAATGATTAAAAATGGTATTGGAGTCGATACAACCGCCTTAAAAGACGACTATTATAATAGAGTTTCTGTAGTTTTAAAAGAAGCAACCTTAGAAGTGCCTGAATCTAAATATTTTCAAAAAGGAGGCAAACATGGGATACATACAGAACATTTAGGATACCTGCTAGCAGACATGCAATATATGCAGCGCACATATCCTAATCTGACTTGGTAATGATTTAGAATTAACTAATAAGGATGAATAATTTAATCGAACATGCCGACATAGATGGCGAATTAATACCAATACTAGATCAGGTAGCCGATCCTGAGATTCCGGTATTAACCATATTAGATATGGGGGTTATTCGCTATGCAAAATTGGTTAATGATAAAGTACTCATTAAAATTACACCTACTTATAGTGGTTGTCCAGCAATGGATGTTATTTCAGATGATATAACCATGGCTTTTGAAAAGATTGGATATGAAGTAAAAGTTGAGTTGATATTGTCTCCGGCATGGACAACAGATTGGATTTCTGAAAGAGGTAGAGATGCCTTACAGTCTTATGGTATTGCAGCTCCATTGGATGAAAATGCCGATAAAGAAGCGCTTTTAGGAAATAAAAGAATAGTAAAATGCACCCTTTGTGGGTCTTCAAATACAAAATTAGTTAGTCAATTTGGTTCAACAGCTTGTAAAGCATTGTTTAAATGTGAAGACTGCCTAGAGCCATTCGACTATTTTAAATGTTTAAAATAAAAGGTCATTCCGAGCGAAGTGATGGTGCCTATTAAAGGATTATCGCCACGATACTCACCTCGTAATGTCAATATAAATAAAGGTATGAGCAATTCAATTGAATTAAAAATTGAAAATAAAGTAGCGTATATAACGCTAAACAGGCCAGAAGTGTTTAATAGTTTCAATCGTGAAATGGCATTGTCTCTGCAAGAGACTTTAGACGCATGTGAAGAGAGTACAGAGGTAAGAGCAATTGTATTAACCGGAAACGGAAAAGCATTTTGTGCTGGTCAAGACTTAAAAGAAGTAACATCACCAGAGCTTAATCCTGGATTCAAAAAGATACTTGAAGAACATTACAATCCTATTATATTACGAATTAGAAACATCGAAAAACCAATCATCGCTGCAGTAAATGGAGTAGCAGCGGGTGCAGGTGCAAATATTGCTTTAGCTTGTGATATTGTTGTTGCTAATGAAAAGGCGAGCTTTATTCAAGCATTTAGTTTAATAGGGTTAATACCGGATAGTGCTGGAACTTTTTTTTTACCCAGATTAATTGGCTTTCAGAAAGCTTCTGCTATAGCAATGCTTGGTGATAAAATAGGAGCAGAGGAAGCTGAACGACTCGGGATGATATACAAATATGTACCCTCTGAAGAATTTAAGGACACCATTAACAAGTTGGCATTGAAAATGGCGAATATGCCAACTAAAGCATTAGGACTCATTAAGAAAACTTTCAACCAATCGTTGACCAATAATTTAGAGGAACAATTGACTTTAGAATCTAAATATCAAATTGAGGCGGCAGGAACAGATGATTATGCCGAAGGAGTAAGTGCTTTTATTGAAAAAAGAAGACCTAATTTTAAAGGGAATTAAATTGATTTGTCATTCCTGCGTGTTACACTGAGCTTGTCGAAGTGTAATCAACAATCAACAGTCTTAACAAAAGAAGTAAGTTCGTGAATAAAAAAACACTAATACAAGTACATAATCGTGTGAAACCATACATTCACAAAACACCTGTGTTAACATCTGGACTGATCAATGATATTGTAGGTGCAAAGGTGTATTTTAAGTGTGAGAACTTTCAAAAAATGGGAGCTTTTAAAATGCGTGGTGCAGCAAATGCAATTTTGTGCCTTTCAGAAGAAGAACGAAATAAGGGAGTCGTGACACATTCGTCAGGAAATTTTGCGCAAGCCCTTTCGTTAGCTGCAAATAAAATTGGGGTAAATGCATTTATTGTGATGCCAAAAAATGCCCCACAAGTTAAAAAAAATGCCGTAAAGGGGTATAAAGGTAAAATAATCGAAAGTGAATCAACGCCAAAGGCCAGAGAGGAGATGGCGAATAAAGTACGTCAGGAGACTGGGGCTACATTTATTCACCCCTCAAATGATGACAATGTGATCCATGGGCAAGGGACAGCAGCAATTGAGCTACTAGAAGAGCACCCCAATTTGGATTGTATTTTCACACCTGTTGGAGGTGGGGGATTGATTGCAGGAACAGCTTTAGCTGCGAAATATTTTACTAATGACTGTAAGGTTATTGGTGGAGAACCAGCAAATGCCGATGATGCTTTTCGTTCGTTGCAAACCGGAAAAATTGAATTTAATGAAACAACTAATACCATTGCAGATGGCTTAAGAACCAATTTAGGAGATCGTAATTTCCCAATTATTAAGGAACACGTTGAGCGCATTATTTTAGTAGAAGAAGATGATATTATTAAGGCGATGCAATTGGTCTGGGAACGGATGAAAATTATTATTGAACCTTCAAGTGCAGTTGCATTTGCTGCCTTGTTAAAAGAAAAAGAAAAATTTAAAAATAAAACTGTCGGAATTATTATTTCTGGTGGAAATGTAGATGTTACAAATCTACCATTTTAAAAGAAAAATATGAATGTAGGAATTATTGGTTCAGGAACAATGGGAAGCGGCATAGCACAAGTTGCCTCAACTTCTGGTTGTAAAGTGAAATTATATGATACAAATCAAAACGCCTTAGAGAAAAGTAAAGGTGCTTTAGAAAAAGTATTAGCACGACTTGTTGTAAAAGGACGTATTGAAAACGCTGAAAAATTAAGAATTCAAAGCAATATTTTATATGTAGATAGTTTAAAAGATTTGGGTGATTCTAATCTAACTATAGAAGCGATTGTTGAACAAATAGACATCAAGAAAAAGGTGTTTTCAGAATTGGAAAGTTATGTGTCCAGTGATTGTATTATTGCATCGAACACATCAAGTTTGTCAATAGCATCAATTGCATCGTCATTACACAAACCAGAGCGCTGTATCGGAATTCATTTTTTCAATCCGGCACCATTAATGAAACTGGTTGAGGTGATTCCTGCAATTCAAACGAAAAAAGAAATCTTAGATAAAACAGTTCGGATTATT
>Ga0209395_1008546_pt1 | contig 10393 bp, 7 predicted proteins | sample GOMGulsemesocosm_3_FD_184635 | JGI IMG/M metagenome (GOLD analysis project Ga0209395, IMG submission 184635) | Methane-oxidizing microbial communities from mesocosms in the Gulf of Mexico - GOM9D Gulf of Mexico (SPAdes) (version 2) | ecosystem: Environmental > Aquatic > Marine > Cold seeps... | reverse complement strand
GGCAGTATTGCAGAATTCTGCTTTCACTGTGGCCAATCGTGAAGATCGCCCAACTAAATCTAAGCCTGCTGCACCGTTTATCACCTCAACTTTGCAGCAAGCCGCCAGTACTCGTTTAAGTTTCAGTGTTAAGAAAACGATGACCTTGGCGCAGCGTTTGTACGAAGCAGGTTTTATTACCTACATGCGTACTGACTCGACCAATTTGAGCAGTGAAGCTGTTGAAAATGCTCGTGCTTTCATCGGCAAAGAATACGGCGAACAGTATTTACCTGAAGAACCACGCTCTTATAGCAGCAAAGAAGGCGCTCAGGAGGCTCACGAAGCCATCCGTCCTTCTAATGTTGATTTCTCAGGCGAAGACCTAGAGAAGATGGAACCTGACGCTCAGCGCCTTTATGATTTGATTTGGCGTCGATTTGTTGCCTGTCAGATTAACGATGCGCAGTTCACTAGCTCGACCATTACAGTGAAAGCGGCTGAATTCGAATTAAAAACCAAGGGCCGTGTGATTCGTTTTGACGGTCACTTGCGTGCTCTTCCTACTGGCGGCAAAGGCGATGAAGATATTCTATTGCCAGATGTAGCGGTTGGCGATGTTCTTAAGCTGGATGAATTACAGCCGAAGCAACATTTCACTAAGCCTTCTCCGCGTTTCTCGGAAGCGGCATTAGTAAAAGAATTAGAAAAACAGGGCATTGGCCGCCCATCGACTTACGCATCTATTATTTCCACCATCCAAGATCGTGGTTATGTGCGTTTAGAAAATCGTCGTTTTTACGCCGAAAAAATGGGTGACATTGTTACCAGTCGCCTAGTAGAAAACTTCAAAGATTTACTCGATTACAACTTCACCGCCACCATGGAAGAAAAACTCGATCATGTTGCTGACGGTGATTTGAAATGGAAAAACGTATTAAACGAATTCTATAGCGACTTCCAAGACCAGTTAGAAGTTGCCGATGGCGAAGACGGCATGCGTCCGAATGATCCCGTTAATACCGACATTGAATGCCCTACCTGCTCGCGCACGATGCAAATTCGTACGGGGTCTACGGGTGTATTCTTAGGCTGCTCTGGTTATAGCTTGCCGCCAAAAGAACGCTGCACTACAACGATGAACTTAACCGCCGGTGATGAAGCGATCAGCCTTGATGGTGATGAAGAAGCTGAAAGCCGTCGTTTAAACGAGATGCGTCGCTGCACGATTTGCAATACCGCGATGGATAGTTATTTACTTGATGAGCAACGCAAATTGCACATCTGCGGTAATAACCCAGATTGCGATGGTTACGAAGTTGAACTTGGGCAATTCAAGATTAAAGGCTATGACGGCCCAACACTTGATTGCGATAAGTGCGGCAATGAAATGCAATTGAAATCTGGCCGCTTTGGTAAGTATTTTGGCTGTATGGCTGATGACTGTAAAAATACCCGCAAGCTGCTGAAGAGCGGTGAAGCTGCGCCACCTAAGATGGACCCGATTAAAATGCCAGAGCTGCAATGTGTGAAGGTAGACGATACCTACATACTGCGTGATGGTGCTAGTGGCTTATTCTTAGCGGCTAGTCAGTTCCCGAAGAACCGCGAGACTCGCGCGCCTTTAGTCTCTGAAATCATTCCGCATCAAGCTGAGCTTGACCCTAAATACCACTTTTTATTAGACGCACCACGCGCTGATAAATTAGGTAACTCTGCGATCATTCGCTATAGCCGTAAAACTAAGTCTCAGTACGTAATGTCTGAGATTGAAGGTAAAGCGTCTGGCTGGAGTGCTGTATTTGAAGACAGCAAATGGGTAGAGACTGAACCTAAGAAGAAAGCACCGGTTAAAAAGAAAGCCTCTGCTAAGAAAAAAACAACGGCCAAAAAGAAAGAAGCTGATAAAGATGAGTCTTAATTAAACGAGCCTTCATCTAACATAAACCCAGCATAATTCCTGATTACGCTGGGTTTTTTTCCTTTTAAACCATAATTTCATTCTATTTCCCTAATGTACTTTAATAAGAATCTGCTATTTTTAGAGTTCTCTTATAAAAAGGAATGTTGCAATGAAGTCATGGAATGTCTTACTTAATACTCTATTACTTTCACTTGTTTTTGCCTTCAGCTCTGTGCAAGCAAATGAAACTAATAGCCCTGTTTTAAATATCAATAATGCGAGTATTGAACAACTAGAGCAAATCAAAGGTATTGGGGCTAAAAAAGCTCAAGCTATCATTGAATATCGATTGCAGCATGGTAATTTTGCAACAATTGAAGATTTGAGCAACGTGAAAGGTATCGGCTCAAAATTTATTGCTAAAAACCGGACTTGGATGTCTGTTCAATAGCCGATACCCAGCTCTAGCTGAAATAGCCCCGCTATAATCTAGAGCTCTTTCCAGCCCAGCCCCTCCTTACCCATATTTTTCTTGCCCAAAGGTTTATTTCGTGTCAAATTTGCTACAATACAATTAGGATCTTTTGTTTAGCCCGCTCACATTCAAAAAATAGTAAAAAGGATTTCTAAGTGCCTGAAGCTGTATCAAACAGGACAAAAAAAACTTCGACTGTTGAACAGAGTCTAGCGCTTAAGCTATTGACCTATGTATTGCTTTTCAGCTTTTTTGTCACTCTCGCCACTTCCACTTACATTATCTACTTAGATTATTTACAGGGATCAAGTGAACTTAAACAAAGCATCTCTCAGATTAAAGCAGGCTATCAAGAAAGCATCAGCTATAGCTTATGGAATTTTGATAGCCAGCAAATAAAAACACAACTCGCGGGAATTCTAAACTTCCCCGGTGTCCTCAATGCCTATATCGAAACAAAAGAAGGTCTATTACACAGCGCTGGAAATTTTGAGCAAGCCGGAACACAAAAATATGCTTTCGACCTATTTTTCACAAGCTCAGAACGACAATACCCTCTAGGGGTCTTAAACATAAATATTGATTATAAGGGGTTATACGAGACCTTATTTCATAAAGCCCTAAATATCCTAGTAACTCAATTCATTAAAACCTTTTCTGTATCACTGTTCATTCTCTTTATATTTCAACGATTAGTAACACATAGATTATTAAGAATGTCTCAGTGGGCAAATCGTTTTAGCTTGAATGATTTAGACCAAGAACTCTCCTTGAGCTCATCCAGAAAGCCTGAAAGAGCCGATGAAATCGACTCCGTTGTTGGCGCAATTAATAGCATGAGAGTCAGCTTGAAGGAGGATATAAAAAAACGAGAGCTCACTGAGCTAGCTCTGAATAAATCCCAGCATAAGCTTTCTATTGCAATCAATAATGCCGATTTAGGGTTTTGTGAATACAGTCAAAAAACAGATCGCTTTCAAGGCAATGATCACTTCTCAAAACACCTTGGCATCACCCCTGAAATACTAGAAAAAATTGAGCACCCTATCGATTGGTTCAAAAACCATATTGTTGGTGAACATACAATAGAGCAACGCGAACGCATTAATCAACTATTACACGGTCACATGGAACGCATCTGTACAGAACTCAGCATTCAGTGCAGTGAAAATAGTATCAAACACTTCGATACTACGATTCAAGTATCCGAATGGGATGATAATGGGCTACCCATGACGATTGTATTCTGTATTTTAGATAAGACCGAACAAGTAAATGCCAGTAAACAAGCAGCTGATTTAAATTATGCTTTAGAACAGAAAGTTACCAAACGAACAGAAGAGCTTACTCATGAGCAAGTACAATCAAAAGCTGAGATAAAAAAACTGCAACTGCAACTAATTACCTTTGAACAGCAAAAGCGTCGTCAGCAAAACCAAGAGAACCTGCGCCCTTTACATAATGCATTTTTACAGCTGCAAGAATTAATTCGCCTGCCTTTAAAAGATAAAAATAACGACTCTGACAAGCCTCAATTATATCAGGCTAAAAAATTGCTTGATCTTTTGGCCAAACACCTTCAAGAAAGTAATAAATCAAATAGCCAGACATTTGATGTCGTTGTATTAATACAAGAATCCTTGCAAGAGTTTTTAAATCTTCACCAACTGGAATCACCCGTCGATTTACGACTGCCATTTTCACTCACGCTTGATAGCCATGAAAATCTTCTTAAGTATTGCTTTGAACACTGTTTATTAACCATTAAAGCTCTCTCAGCCGCTAATTTCGAAAGTAGTAAATTAGCGATTTCTCTTGATTTAGAGGGGGATCATGGTGTTATCGTTCTGAACTACAACAGTCGTGACATCATCACAAAAATCGGAGATTGGACACAACCTGCAAGTAATGAAATGATTATTCTAAAAATGTGTCATGCGATACTTACAGAGCGTTTTAACGGTTCTTTGCTGGTGAGTAAAGAAGATAAACATGTCAGCATTGAACTCCGCTTCAGTATTAATACTAGAACTTAAGTCCGATAGATTCAGCACCGATTTACTTTAGCAAAAATAGCCTTACCAATGATCACGACGCAAGCGTAGCGCCCTAAAGACATCTTTAGCTGACGCCACGCTTTCATCTTCCGACTTAAGCTTAGAGATTATCTGTGTACTATTTAATCGCAGAAAAGGATTATAAAGTCGCTCTTGCCCTAGCGTCATATACGGCATTTCAGCAGAGGTGAATTGATCTACTTTCTCTTTCCAATATTGCGCATCAACATTATTAGGCTCCCAAGCCAAAGAAAAATCCAAGTTCGTCTTCATATAATCATGACCCGGATATAAAATCGTATAATCAGGTAACGGCATTAACTCGCGCTGAAACGTCTCATACATTTCATCGACATCGCCGCCATTAAAGCAATTACCCGCACAAGCATTAAACAAAGTATCCCCTGAAAACAACACAGGAATTTCCTCACTCAGCGTTAATAAGCACACATGTACGGGAGTATGCCCAGGAGTCGGCAATACTTTAAATTTAATGCTACCAAACTCAATCACTTCATTCGCGACTAAGCCACGTGTAACGTTGGGAATTTTCCCAATGGCATGCTCACTAGCCCAGATTGGAGCCCCTGTCGCAGCTTGTACGGCAGGATTACCTTCAATATGATCATGATGCTCATGAGTATTTATAATCAGCTTAATTTGCCAACCTTGGGCCTCTGCAGCAGCAAGTACTGCATTACCATCAAGCGGATCCAGCGCAATGGCCTGCCCTGTTTCTTCGCAACCGATAACATAATTAAAATTACGTAATCGGTTATTCATATATAAACGTACAACTTTCATCGAATACTACCGTTTCAAACAATGTTTCATAATTACCAATAAATACTATTTTCGACATCGTCTTCGGCTTCAAGGTCTGCAATAAAGTGCGAACCTAAAATGTTCTGCAATTCTGTGACCCGAACTTCAAGCTCATCAGGTTTATAAGCAATCGCAGGACTGTGCCCCCAAACTGGCCCAGGCCATGCTGGATCATCGGTATAGCGACAGATATGATGCTGATGTAATTGCGGCACAACATTGCCAAGCGCGGCGATATTCATCGAACTGGCAGAAAAATGATCCGCCATTTTTTCGCTGACCATAGTCGATTCTTTCATCAGCTGGCGCTGATCATCTTGGGATAAATGATAATACTCGTAAATGTCATTTTGAGCCGGGACTAAAATGACCCACGGATAGCGCTTATCATTCATCAAAAGCACTTGGCACAAGGGAAAACGCCCAATCAAAACAGTATCATTTTGCAATCGTTGATCTAATACGAACATATATTCTCTCAATTCAGGTATTAAAAAATCGTTAACTAATATAGCTATTGTTTTATTTTAGGCGTTTTTCCTCAACGGGTCATCCTTACTGCGTCACATTAAAAGCGATAAGCGATGCTACCCCGTACCATTCTTGGCTCAGTCGGGTGTAAATGAACATCTTCGACATCATCAGACTCACCTGGTAAACGAGATTCATACAAGTACGTAATATCGTTACCTTCTTCATTGGTCAAATTAATAACATCGAAAGACGCGGATAAACGCTGACTGAAATCATAACCCAGCTGAGCATTCAACATAGTAACCGCATCAGCACGTTCACTATTATCTTCATTCAAAGCAAAATCACCGAAATGGCGTAAACGTAAACCCGCATCCCATTGACCAAAGTCATGCACGCTAATACCTAAACTGAATACACGCTCAATTGCGCCAGGAATGTATTGCTCACCTTGCCCTTTTGGCTGCAAACGCGCTTGGCTGAAAGCAATATCACTATCGATAATTAACCAAGATTGAGGCTGCCAGAAAATACTGCCTTCCACACCTTTACGCTCAGATTTATCCGACGCTTCAGTTTCGCCATTATCACCGACAAAAATCAATTCAGACTCCAACGTTAACCACCATAATGAAGCCGCCAGTTGCAGCGTATCGGTTAGCTGAGTCTGAACACCAATATCAGCACCTTCACTGCGAGCAAATACATCGGCCTTCTCATCGGATGCATGGCTGCCTTCACTAAAGCCACGAGCATCGTTGCTGTGATAGCCTTGACCGTAATTAGCGAACCAATGCGTGGTATCACTGGTACTATAAATTGCATTAATTTTTGGGCTTACCATCGCATCACTGGCATCATTTTTCTCACCCGTTAAACGGTTTTCAACATCGGCCTGCAAATAATCAAAGCGAGCGCCAATTTGCGTACGAAAATTATCTGTCCAGCGGTGATTATTTTGTAAAAATAAACCTAGTCCAGTTTCTTCGACTTTATGGCGGATGAGTACTTCACGCGTTTCTCGCTTTGTCGTAGCCGACAAACTCACATCACCAATATGATCATGACGAACATCGACCCCAAGCTGCCACTCACCATTATCCGTTGGCAACACATCAAATAACAAAGAGCCGCCGATAATTTTACGCTCATCATATTGACGAATTTGATCACCGTTTATGGGATCCGTTGCATAAGTATGGTTAGCAAATAACTCCAAACCATAATCAATTACGTAGACGTTACTCTGCAAGGTTCTCCCCGTAACATCGTGCCAGCCTTCATAGTTCACGCTATAACGGTGTGTATCACCCCCAACCGTATCATCCAAGGAATCATAACGGTCACCGCCGTTATCAATATAACGCTGAGGAATTTGATCCGTCGCGATCCACGTATTATCGAACCCCATAAAACTGATATTGCCGCCATTCACCGCATCACCGAAGGTATACTTCGCCATGGCAGAGTATTTCTCCTGCTCTTGAGCAACATCCCATGGGCCGTCATAACGCGTAGTATCCAATGCCGCTACAAAACTATCGCCATCACTGAAAATGTCATTAGCACCCCCCGCTAATAACAAACGCTGATAACCAAATTGGCCAAAGCCAATTTTAATCAGCGTATCGTCCATTGTGCTTTTACTGTGCATACGTACGGCACCAGCATTGGCGAAATCGCCTTCTTTGCCATAATAAGGTCCTTTACTATAGTCGAGTGATTCAATCATCTCGGGAATAATAAAGTTAATATCGGTATACCCTTGGCCGTGAGCATGAGTACGATTATTAATAGGCATGCCATCCATAAATGTTGCCATATCAGTGCCGTGATCTAGGTTAAAGCCGCGTAAAAAATACTGATTCGCCTTACCCTCACCACTGTGTTGAGTCACAATTAAACCGGGTACCGTTTCTAAAATCTCGCCCGCACGACTAATCGGACGCTGTTCAATTTGCTCAGCAACCACCGTACCCATTGAGGCCGATACGGCATCACCCATTTGAGCGCTACCACTAATTGTAATATTGCTTAATTCAGTAATATCCGTAGAAGAATTAATACCCGCAGCCTGTGCATTAGCGCTGATAAGTAAATTGGAGGCGAGTGAAATCGCCAAAGCTAAAGAGCTTTGTTTTATATTTTTCATTTTTTACTACTTTTTATCTATAAAAGGATTATTTAATATTTATTAAAATTACTCGCGTACTTTTAAATTTCTCGTGTATTTTTAGATTACTCGCGTGTTTTTAGATTAATCGTTTATTGGCTAATTAATATAAGCTTGCCGGTTTCTGGATCTTTATAAACCTGCCCCATCGATTGATATCCTTCAGACCCTTGCACTGAATTTTTTAATGATTCAGGTACGTCCGTTAATTCCTTACCTTGGCTAATCGTTTGCTGAGCGGATTGCTCAATTGACGCGGCACTTTCAACATTAAAGTGCTGTTTCAAATCACCACTTTGAGCAACTAACGCCGCAATAAGTCCACAGGCAAATACCAGCATAATATCGACTAGGTTTGCGAGCGGGCCTAAAGGCTCATCATCTTGATTATCAAAAGAACTGCTACGCCATTTATCCATGGTAATACTCATCTTTATGCATTGAACTGCTAGCTGAGCTATTTATTGAGTGCTGTAACGCGGCTTTCATTTCCAACTCTTCCATCGCGGCGTCATACCAGCGACGACGCATACGCCCTAATACAAAACCAATAATACCGGCCAATAAACCAATCACAGTGGTATCAAACGCAACCGTCATCGCGGTAGTCAGTATGGTTAATTCACCGTCTCCCAACCCTGCCAAACCGGGTCCTAATGGAATCAATGTTCCCATCAAGCCCAGCATCGGTGCAATACGCGTAATAAAATCTGCACGCTCAATTCGACGCTTACCGGCTTGACGCAAGCCCACCATACCTAAGGTATCTGATAAACGCTGAATACCGCCAAAGCGTTCGCCTAGCGCAATACCTGTTTCATAAACGGCAAGGGCGATAAAAAATAACAAACCCCAAACAACAGGGTCTAATAAAAATCCTGTAATTTGATGCATTAAATTAAGTGAAACTGATGAAAACATGTCGATGACCTTTAAATACTTAAATTAATAACGTTTTATTTAGTTAATACTTATAAACGACGAGCGCGCACAAAGCCGACTAACATCAGCAACAAAGCAAATGCCAATACGCCGTATAAATACAGATCGGCGTCCGCCACCTCTGCATCATCCGTACTGGTTGGATCGGTTGCTTCTTGCTGATCTGCCTGCTGTTCTGATTCCTGCTCAGGCTGCTGCAAGTCAATTTCCTGAATGCGCACAGGGCTACTTTCCTCATTAACCACGTCATAATTCATGCGACTGGCCGCTAGCGTCTGCTCTAATTTCTCTGCCTGCTCAGCGTCTAGCAGCGGCTTAACAAAATCATAAACTGGATGATTAGCATGGGTATGGCCACTGCCCGGAATGCCTTTCTCGATAATGTTCTTAGCAAAGGCTTCCGCTAACTGTTGCTTCGTCGCATCATCGGTTTGCCAAAAGCCCTTATCAATCGCCACCAGCATCACCGCAAGAATATTGGTTTGAACATGCACGTTATGGCTATCTTTTAAGAAGTCATCCAAACCGACATTTAATGAATCATCAACATACACAGACTTCACTTCTTCCCAGACCCAAGATTTAATAATCTCAGGGCTCGTCACCTGCCAACCCCATAAGTATTCAACAAACTCACTGCCCATTGTGCGTGCACCGGCATAACCTTCCTTCATCAAAGGTTCGATCCACTGACGGTTTAAAAAGCGACCGCGTAGCTCACCTAAAAGCGCAACCTGCAGCGAATCCATTTTTAAATTTTGATTATTAGCATGTGAAATCACAAAACTATTAGGCTGCTTTCCCGTTACCGTTTCAATTGCAAGGTTTAAACCCCCAAGATAATCAAAGGCATCGTTATTATCGATTAGGCCATATAAGTTACTGGCGCGACCTAAATAGGTATTACCCACATTTTTAAGCTGGGCCTTGAATAAATTCTGCGCTCCAGCGCCACTGTTAAAAGATTCAGACTCAATACCATAAGCGTGCCCCATGCGTTTAATAAAGACCTCACCCAACTGCTTTCGATCATCCCAAGCACCTGAACGTTCAGCTAAACGGTTTACGCCAGCGCCATAAGCACCGGGCGCCGTTCCGAATACTCGCAAGCTCGCTTGTCGTGCCAGAATGTTCACATCAACTTCAGGATGTGCGATTAATAAGGCTTTGGCTTCATAAACCCAGTTACGAGCAATTAGGTTTTGATCTAGACTCTCGTTATCCCAAACAGATTCACCCTCTAAATCCATCGTCTCAACCAAATCAGCCACAGGTTTTAACGCCTGAACAAGCATCAGTGTGAGTGCAGGGTATTGCTGATTAATAGTTTCACGGCTAGCCGCCAATCCCAATAAGACAGATCGATCCAACAACTCTAATTGCGAGCCATACAAATCACGAAACAAACCCGAGCTGGTGAATAAAACATCTCGGCGCTCTGTACGATTCTCGTCTAGAGGCAATAGTTCAAGGCTCTTAATAATACCGCGGCTATTCCAAACAGGCTTTATTCCTAGCATATCAAGACCAAACGCAATCATTGCACCCTCATCACGCACCGCGTC